>ERZ1034411.227-NODE-227-length-13743-cov-2.740430_pt1 | contig 13743 bp, 11 predicted proteins | sample MGYA00520583_ERZ1034411 | MGnify/ENA primary metagenome ERZ1034411 (study PRJEB33736, sample SAMEA104288481) | Azolla microphylla | place: Ecuador | collected 1982 | study: EMG produced TPA metagenomics assembly of the PRJEB19522 data set (Is there foul play in...
CGTACTGACCGGCACTGAGGGTCATGGTGTGGCCGGTGGAGGAGGTGACGACGATGCTTCCCTCGTTGACGCCGCTGACCACGCCGCCGGCCGGGTTCTCGCCGGGCGGCAGCGCATCGAGTACCGTCGGGTCGGCCTGGCAGGTCTCCTCGCACATCACCAGCTCGTAGTCGGTGCCGCGCACGCCCATCGTCGCCACCGGCGTGGTGACGCTGTAGTGGCTGTAGTCGGCATGGGCGATGAGGCCGCTGACGCCGCGGAAGCCGCCCTTGAGCAGGCGCAGGAACACCGACTCGGGCTGGGCCGCGGCCACCGCCAGCGGCGCCGGCGTGGCGCTGCCGCCGGCCGCCATGGTGGCAGGCGCGGCGTGGTACTTCTCGACCTTGAAGCTGGTGTTGGGCCGCAGCAGCGCGGTGCCCTGGTCGCTGAAGCGGATCATGGCGTAGCTGGCGGCGCCGGTTTCGACCAGGTCGCCGCCGTAGATGGTGTCGCCCTTGGACAGCGCATGCGCCGGCACGCCCGCGCCGGATACCTGCGCGTGGCCGTTGAGCAGGCCGATGCTGCCCGCCGCCTCCTGCTGCGTCTGCGCCGCCAGCGGCGCCAGCACGCCCAAGCCGAACAACAACACGCCGCCGATGCGGCTGGCGCCCTTCGCCCCGACACTCAACATGGCTGTATCCCCAATAAAGCGCTGCTTTTGCGAAATCCGCGACCGGCCGCTGCCGCCCCAAGCCGGGAATCATCCCAGCCCCGGCAGTACCGGGGCAACTCCTTGTATTGGGGGTACTGCCCCGCCGTGACGCCCCTCGATGCCCCGGGCGCGGCTGCCCCGGCTACACTGCGGCTCCCGCAATCCGCATGCCTGACCATGAAAATCGCCACCTGGAACGTCAATTCCCTGCGCGTGCGCCTGCCGCAGCTGCTGGAATGGCTGAAGGACAACCCGGCCGACGTGATCGGCATCCAGGAGACCAAGCTCACCGACGAGGCCTTCCCCGGCGAGGAGATCTTCGCCGCCGGCTGGCACTGGGCGCACAACGGCCAGAAGACCTACAACGGCGTGGCCCTGCTGGCGCGGCAGCCGCTCGATGACGTGAGCCGCGACCTGCCCGGCTTCGCCGACGAGCAGAAGCGCGTCATCGCCGCCACCGTCGGCGGCGTGCGGGTGGTCAACTTCTACGTGCCCAATGGCCAGGCGGTGGGTAGCGACAAGTACGCCTACAAGCTGCGCTGGCTGGAGGCCGCCCGCGGCTACCTGGCCGAGGAACTGAAAGCTCACCCGCGCCTGGCGGTGACCGGCGACTACAACATCGCCCCCGCCGACGAGGACGTGCACGACCCCGCCGCCTGGGCCGGTCAGGTGCTGTGCAGCGAGCCGGAGCGCGCCGCCTTCCGCGCCCTGCTCGACCTCGGCCTGTCCGACAGCTTCCGCCTGTTCCCGCAGGCGCCGCAGAGCTTCACCTGGTGGGATTACCGCCAGGCCGGCTTCCGCCGCAACCTCGGGCTGCGCATCGACCACGTGCTGGCCTCGGCGCCGCTGGCGCAGGCCTGCCGCTCCTGCAGCATCGATGTGGGACCCCGCAGGAACGACCGCCCGTCGGACCACACGCCGCTCACGGCGGAGTTCACCGTGGAAGTGTGAACTGGTCCACACAAGCCGCCTTGCGCGGCCCCGGCCACCCCCTAATATGTGGGGTATGTCTCGGAAACCCGCCGCGAAAAAGGCCAGTCCAAGCGGCATGGACGCTGCCCGTCGCCGCAATCACTACGATGTGACCGACCGCGTGCGTGTGTCGCATCCCGGGGACGTGCTGAAGGCGGTACGCACTATTTTGCAGCGCCGCTACCCGGGACTGGATACCCGCCCGCTGGACCATGCCTTCGCCACCTTCGGCCGGCTCTACGCCGGCTGGCTGCCCGGCTATTCCGGCTGCGACACCTGGTACCACGACGCCCAGCACAGCCTGGACTGCACCTTGACCATGGCGCGGCTGCTCGACGGCCATGACCGCAGCGTCGCAGCCGCCGCGCAGCTGGGGCCGCGCCGCGCCGTGCTGGGAGTGATCATCGCCCTGTTCCACGACGCCGGCTACATCCGCCGCAGCGGCGACGCGGCCGCCAACGGCGCCGAATTCACCCTCACCCATGTGGAGCGCAGCGGCGAGTTCCTGCGCGGCTATCTGCCGCAGGTGGGCTTCGCCGCCGAGGCCGCGCTGGCCAGCCAGGTGGTGCACTTCACCGGCTACGAAGTGGCCCTGGACCGCATCGCCGTGTCGCAGCCGCAGGACCGCATGCTCGGCTTCCTGCTTGGCAGCGCCGACGTGCTGGCGCAAACCGCCGACCGCTGCTACCTGGAAAAATGCCGCGACTACCTGTTCCGCGAGTTCGAGCACTGCGGCCTGGCCGGTGCGTCGCGCGCTGGCAAGCCGGCTCCGGTCTACGGCTCGCCCGAACAGCTGCTCAGCGGCACGCCGGACTTCAACCGCCGGCTGTGGGAGGAGCGCCTGGACGGCTACTTCGGCGGCGCCTGGCATTTCCTCGAAGCGCATTTCGACGGCGCCAACCCCTACCGTGACAGCATCGACGCCAACCTGCAACGCATCGGCGCGATGATCGCCCGCGGCTCGTTCACGGAGCTGCGCCTGCGGCCGCAGGTGGTGGCGGCACGGCAGCTGCGCGCCATCCTGCGGCCGAAGCCGCGCAAAGCGCGGCATGCCGCGGCCAAGCCGACCGGCGGCAAGAAGCATCAGCGGCGCGGGGCTTCACGGGCCAAGGCGGCCTGATTCCCGACATGCGCGTTCGGTAAACGTCGGCTCCGCTTCGCTTGAGCCGACCTGCCTGGCTTAGTGCTTGAGCACCACCCGCGCCGCGCCCTCGCCGCGCGGATCCGACGCGGCCTCCAGCGTCCCGGCGGCCGGCCGCCACAGCACCGCCTGCATGTTGCCGTAGCCGCGCGGCACCAGGTCCAGCTTGTAGCCCATCTTCTGCAGGGCCTCCTGCGCCGCGGCGTCGAACGCGCCTTGCTCGTACTGCACCTGGTCCGGCAGGTACTGCATGTGGTAGCGCGGCTGCGACACGATGGCCTTGACGTCGGCGCCGCGGAAGAAATCGAGCATCGCCGTCACCACCATGGTGAGGATGCGGCTGCCGCCGGGCGTGCCGATCACCAGCACGCCCTTGGGGCCTTCGACGAAGGTCGGCGTCATGGTCGATAGCGGCCGCTTGCCCGGGGCGATGGCGTTGGCGTTGGAGCCGATCAAGCCGAAGGCGTTGGAATCGGTGGTGCTGGCGGCGAAGTCGTCCATCTCGTCGTTGACCATCACGCCGGTGCCGGGCGCCATGAAGCCGGAGCCGAACCACAGGTTGACGGTGACGGTGGCGGCGACGCGGTTGCCGTCGGCGTCGATGATGGAGTAATGCGTGGTATCCACGCCCTCCCTGGCCGGATGGCCGGCCTTGGCGTCGGCGTCGAACACCTTGGTCGCCGGCGGCAGGTTGGCGCTGGGCGTGGCCTGGTCCGGGCGGATGGTCGAAGCCAGCTGCGCGGCGTAGCGGTGCGACAGCAGCTGCGCCAACGGGATCTGGATGTAGTCGGGATCGCCGAGGTAGGCGGCGCGGTCGCGGTAGGCGCGGCGCATCACCTCGATCACCTGCTGCCGGGCGTGGACGTCGTCGCCGCCGTTCCAATGAAGAACGCTGAGCTGGTTGAGCATCTCGGCCATGCCGACGCCGCCGGCCGAGGGCGGCGGCGCCATGACGATGCGGTAGCCCTGGAAGCGAACCGTCAGCGGCTTGCGCTGCACCGCGTCGTAACCGGCCAGGTCGGCCAGGGTCCAGATGCCGCCGCCGGCGCGCACGCCGTCGACCAGGGCCTGCGCGGTGGCGCCGCCGTAGAAGCCGGCGCGGCCCTGCTCGGCCATGCGCTGCAGCACCGCCGCCAGGTCCGGCTGGCGCAGCAGCTCGCCCTTCTTCAGCGGCACGCCATTGGGCAGCAGCAGCGCCTGCGCCGCCGGCGAGAAGCGCTGGCCCTCGGCGGCGATGTTGTCGGCGAAGCGCTGGTCCAGCGGGAAGCCGTCGCGCGCCAGGCGGATCGCCGGCGCCAGGTCTTTGGCCAAGCCGAGCCTGCCGTACTTCGCCGCGATCAGGTCCAGCGCCGCCGGCGTGCCGGGAATGCCGCCGGCGATGGCGCCGTTGCGCGACAGGTCGGCGATGGCGTGGCCGTCCTTGTCCTGGTACATCTCGCGGCTGGCGGCCTGCGGCGCCTTCTCGCGGCCGTCGACCATGGTGTCGAGGCCGTCGCGCTGGCGGTGCAGCAGCCAGAAGCCGCCGCCGCCGATGCCGGAGCTGTACGGCTCGACCACGCCCAGCGCCGCGCTCACCGCCACCGCCGCGTCGAAGGCGTTGCCGCCCTGGCCGAGGATTTCGATGCCGGCGTCGGTGGCCAGCGGATGCGCCGAGGCGACGGCGTAGCCGGGGGGCTTGGGCGCGGCAGCGGCGGCGCAGGCGACGCACCACAGCAGCAGCGCGGCGGCGCGGGCGGTGAACGACTTCAGCTGAAGCATGGAACTCCTTTTCCGTGGAGCGCCGCCGATGCGGCGCTCAGCGCGTGAGCGCGACCAGGCGGCGGTATTTCTGCAGCAACTGCTCCTGCGTTTCAGCGTGCGCCGGATCGAGCGGGATGCAGTCCACCGGGCACACCGCGCGGCATTGCGGCGTGTCGAAATGGCCGACGCATTCGGTGCACAGGTCCGGATCGATCTCGTAGATCTCCACGCCCTGCGAGATGGCGTGGTTGGGGCACTCCGGCTCGCACACGTCGCAGTTGATGCACTCGTGGGTGATCTTCAGGGCCATGCACGTATTTTACGCCTTTGCCCGGGCGCAGCGGCGGCCACAGGCCGCCCTACGGGCAAGGAATCGTATAGCGCTTGTGGATCGCCTCGATGCCCTGCAGCACCTCCTCGCCCAGCTTGAGTTGGACCGAGGCGAGGTTGGAGCGCAGCTGCTCCATGGTGGTGGCGCCGATGATGTTGGCGGTGACGAAGGGCCGCGAATTGACGAAGGCCAGCGCCATCTGCGCCGGGTCCAGGCCGTGCTGGCGCGCCAGCGCCACGTATTCGCCGGCGGCGCGGTCGGCGTGCTCGCCGTTGTAGCGGGTGAAGCGGGCGAACAGGGTCAGGCGGCCATCGGCCGGCCGCGCGCCGTCGAGGTACTTGCCGCTGAGCAGGCCGAAGGCCAGCGGCGAGTAGGCCAGCAGGCCGAGCTTGTCGCGGTGGCTGAACTCGGCCAGGCCGACCTCGAAGCTGCGGTTGAGCAGGTTGTAGGGGTTCTGGATCGCCACCGGCCGCGGCTGGCCGGCGGCGTCGGCGAGGCGGAAGTACTCGGCCACGCCCCACGGCGTCTCGTTGGAGATGCCGATGTGGCGCACCTTGCCCTGCCGCACCAGCTCCTGCAGCGCCTCGAAGGTCTCGGCAATGGGGGTGGCGGCGCGGTCGTAGGTGGCGCGGAAGCCGAGCTGGCCGAAGTAGTTGGTGCTGCGCGCCGGCCAATGCACCTGGTACAGGTCGATGGTGTCCGTGCGCAGGCGCTTCAGGCTGGTGTCGCAGGCGGCGAGCACGCTGGCGCGGTCCAGCCGCGGGCCGCCGCGGATCCACGGGAACTCGCCGGGGCCGATGACCTTGGTGGCGATGACCAGGTCGTCACGCCTGCCGCGCCTGGCCAGCCAGCTGCCGAGGTACTCCTCGGTGCGGCCCTGGGTTTCGGCCTTGGGCGGCACCGGGTACATCTCGGCGGCGTCGATGAAATTGACGCCGGCCTCGACGGCGTAGTCGAGTTGCTCGTGCGCCTGCGCTTCGGTGTTCTGCTCGCCCCAGGTCATGGTGCCGAGGCAGATCTGGCTGACTTCGATGCCGCTGTGGCCGAGCTTGCGCTTGCGCATCAGTTTTTGTCCTTCTGCTCTTTTTCCTTGAGCGCCTTCTGCCGCGCCTTGGCCAGGCGCTTCACCGCCGGGCGCAGGGTCGCCTCCATCGCCGTGCCCATCTCGGTGCCGGGCACCACCAGGGTGGTGGAGCGCGACAGGAAGGCGTTGGGGATGCCGTCGACCAGCTTGCCGATATCGGCCTCGACGCGCGAATTGAGGCGGAAGCTGATCACCACCAGGCTTTCCTCGTTGCTGGGGATGTCGCGCTCGACGAAGGGGTTGCTGGTATCCACCAGCGGCACGCGCTGGAAATTGACGTCGGTGCGCGAGAACTGCGGCGTGATGTAGGTGACGTAGTCCGGCAGGCGGCGCAGGATGGTCTGGGTCACGTCCTCCACCGCCTTGCCCCGCTCGTCGCGGTCGCGCTTGATCTTCTGGATCCACTCCAGGTTGACGATCGGCGTCACGCCGATCAGCAGGTCGACGTGGCGCGCGACGTTGACCTCCGAGGTCACGGCGCCGCCGTGCAGGCCCTCGTAGAACAGCACGTCGGTGTCCGCCGGCAGCTTGGCCCAGGGGGTGAAGGTGCCGACCGTCAGCCCGGCCTCCTCGGCCTCGGCCTCGGTGTGCAGGTAGCGCCGCACCATGCCGGTACCGCGGGCGCCGTAGTCGCGGAACAGGCGCTCGAGCTTGTCCAGCAGGTTGGCGCCGGGGCCGAAGTGACTGAAGTTCTCGCCGCGAATACGCGCCTTCTCCACCAGGGCGCGCATCTGGTCGCGGTCGTAGGCGTGGAAGCTGTCGCCCTCGACGTAGGCGGCCTTCAGGCCCAGGCCGTCGAAGATGCGCTGGAACACCAGCCGCGCCGTGGAGGTGCCGGCGCCGGACGAGCCGGTGACCGCGATGATGGGATGCTCCACCGACATGGCCGCGCGCTCAGACCCGCCGGTATTCGAAATCGGCCACCGCGTGGCCCAGGCGCAGGCCGCGCGCCTCGAAGCGGGTCAGCGGGCGGTCGTCCGGGCGCGGCATGGCGTTGCCGGGGCCGGCCAGGTTGGCGAACGCCGGCTCGGCCTCCAGCACTTCCAGCATGTGGCGGGCATAGTCGGCCCAGTCGGTGGCCAGGCGCAGGCGGCCGCCCGGGCGCAGGGTGTGCGCCAGCACCCTGGCGAACTCCGGCTGGATCAGGCGCCGCTTGTGGTGGCGCTTCTTCGGCCAGGGATCGGGGAAGAAGATCACCACCTCGTCGGCGGCGCCGGCGGGCAGGCGCTGCCGCAGCACCTGCACCGCGTCCTGGCACAGCACGCGCAGGTTGGGCAGGTCGAGCTTGTCGATGTCGCCGGCGGCTTTTGCCTCGGCGAGCGGCCGGGTCAGCCAAGGCAGGAAGACCTTGTCGTCTTTGTCCCAGTCGATGTCGAAGGAACGCGCCTGGGCGCTGGCCAGCAGGTGGTGGCCGGCGCCGAAGCCGATCTCCACCACCAGCGGCGCGCGGCGGCCGAACAGCGCCGCCGGCTCGAGCGCGCCGTCGCCCTCGTCGATGCCGAAGCGCGGCCACAGCCGCTGCAACGCCTCGGTCTGCGCCGGGGTGATGCGACCCTCGCGCCGCACGAAGCTGCGGATGACGCGCAGCGGCGCGGCGGCGGCGGCGCCGGCGGAAGGTTCGTGCGGGGTGCTCAGGCGACGGTTCCTTCGACGGGCGAGGAAGCCGAAGCATAGCGCCGGCGCGGCATGCGCCCGGCGCGGAACGCCTCGCGGCCGGCGATGATGGCGTGCTGCATGGCGCTGGCCATCAGCACCGGGTCGCGCGCCTCGGCGATGGCGGTGTTCATCAGCACGCCGTCGCAGCCCAGCTCCATGGCGATGGCGGCGTCGGAGGCCGTGCCGACGCCGGCGTCGACGATGATCGGCACCTTGGCGTTCTCGACGATGCTGAGGATGTTGTAGCGGTTCTGCACGCCCAGGCCGGAGCCGATCGGCGCCGCCAGCGGCATCACCGCGACGCAGCCGATCTCCTCCAGGCGCTTGGCGATGATCGGGTCGTCGCTGGTGTAGACCATCACCTCGAAGCCCTCCTTCACCAGCTGCTCGGCCGCCGCCAGGGTGGCGGTGACGTCGGGGAACAGGGTCTTGGCGTCGCCCAGCACCTCGAGCTTGACCAGCCGGTGATCGTCCAGCAACTCGCGCGCCAGGCGGCAGGTACGCACCGCATCCTCGGCGGTGTAGCAGCCGGCGGTGTTGGGCAGGATGGTGTAGCGGTCCGGCGGCAGCACCTCGAGCAGGTTCGGCTCGCCCTTGTTCTGGCCAAGGTTGGTTCTGCGGATGGCGACGGTGACGATCTGCGCGCCGCTGGCCTCCACCGCGCGCCGGCTCTCGTCGTGATCCTTGTATTTGCCGGTACCCACCAGCAGGCGGGACTGGTACGGGCGGCCGGCGATGTGCAGCGCGTCAGGTCTGGATGGGGTCATGGTGAATGAGACGTCACATTTGGGCGGGGCAGCCGCAAGCAGGGGCCGAAACGCGGTGGGGAAGTTGGGAGTGTGGCTTGGGGGATCGTGACTCGGGCTGCATCCGCGGGCAGGTGGCAACCGTAACGGTGCCCTGAGACACCTACGTTCGACCTAGTCAAGATTAACAGTTCTCACGTCAGACCCGGTTGCGATTACACTGTACCCGGAGGGAGGAGCTGATCGGGACATCAAGTTCCCGAGCCTCTTCCCCTGACCTTGAGCTCAGAGAAGGGGAAGTCCATGTTCGGCAATTCACGCGGCGCCTGCCTGGCGCTGATCCTGGCTGGCGTCAGCCTGCTGTCCGCCTGCGGCGGCGGCGATGGCGGTTCGGGCGGTTCCAGCAGCAGCGGCGGAGCCTCCAGCTCCAGCAGCAGCTCGGGCGCTTCCAGCAGCAGCAGCGGCAGCACGCTGACCGCCTGCCAGCGCCAGTTCGACCCGACGCTGATCGCCAGCGAGGACTGCTCGCCGCTGCCGGTCTATGGCACCTTCTGCCCCGAAAGCACCTCTACCTCGATCACCAACAGCTCGACGGTGAATTCCTGCGACGACGTCAGCGTCGCCAAGGGCACCGCCACCGCCAATGGCCTGAGCAGCGACTTCGTCGTGGTCACGCCGAGCACCGGCGGCACCAAGGGCACCTACCTGGCCCTGCACTGGGCGCTGGCCAATGGCCCAACCATGGTCAACCGCCTGCGCCTGTCGGAACTGGCCAAGGCCCGCGACATCACCGTGATCGCGCCGACCGCGCCCGGTCCGGTGCAGACCTGGGGCAATTCCCTGGTCAACCCGACCAGCACTGTGGCTGATCGTATCGCGCTGCTGCAGGCGGTGCTGGCCGCCGCCAAGGGTAGCTCGCTGACACCGCAAGTAGCGGTCGCCGGCAGCACCCCGCGCCTGATCGTGTCCGGCCTGTCCGGCGGCGGCATCATGGCTTACGACTACGCCTGCGCCAACGCCGATACCGTCACCGGTGTCGAGATCGTGGCCGCCGAAATCACCCCGGCCGACGTCACCGCCTGCGCGCCGACCAAGTCGGTGGCGACGGTGCAGGTGCATGGCACCAACGATCTGGTAGCGCCGTACTCCACCGTGCCATTCCTGTATGCCGGCGTGGTGCCGGTGTTCCAGCAGTTGTACGGCAACAATGGCTGCAGCGCGCCCGGCATTCTCACCGCCAGCATGGCCAGCACCAACCCGCTGGTCAGCAGCATCGGCCTGCAGTGGCTGACCGGCTGCACCGCCAGCCAGTCCAGCGGCCTGGTGACGATCAACGGCGGCGGCCACAACTGGCCGGGTATGGACCAGAGCTTCCAGTTGCCGATCGACGTCAACGTGTTCGGCGCGATCTCGCAGGACTTCGACGCCACGCTGCAAGGCTACGACTTGCTCACTTATCTCGGCGGCTGATCACACCGCTGCCCGGCTGCGCCAAAGCCGCCCCTGGAAACAGGGGCGGCTTTTTTGCGCCCGGGAGCGCCGGCACCCACTCAGGCCGGCAGCGGCCCCAGCACCACCACGTCGCGCATCGCCAGGGTGTTCAGGGTGGCCCGTACCGCCTCCTGCGCGTGCGGCGCCGCGCGCTGGCACAGGGCCGCCAGGCTCAAGGGGCCGGCGGCGGCGAGCAGCTTGAGCAGCTGCGCGGCCAGCTGGTCAAGCTTGAGCCGCGCGCCGTCGACCACCGCTTCGGCCCGCGCCGCGTCGTAGGCGCAGCGCGCGCTCAGCGCCACCGTCTGCCCGGCGGCGAGGCGTTCGCCGTTGGGATCGGCGAACAACCGCAGGTCCATCTCCGCCATCGGCTGCGGGCGGTGCGCGGCCATGCTCTGCGTGAAGTCGGCGAGATGGGCGGGATCCAGCACCGCGGCGCTGGCCAGCCGCATCACCTGCTGCAGGTCCTCGTGGGTGGTGCCGCCCGCGCCCAGCCCCTTGCGCGCCGCCAGCTGGCCCTGCAGGAAGCGGTTGCAGCTCCACATGACGTAGTCCAGCACCGAGGGCACGAATACGCCGACCGAGAGGTGGAAGCTGGCCTCCTGCAGCGGCACCACGTTGTGCCACCAGCCGCGCGGGATGTAGAGCAGGTCGCCGGGCTCGAGCACGCAGTCGAGCGCCGGCGTGGCCGGGCATTGGTGGCCGACGAAGCTGTAGGTGTGGTGGACCAGCGGCAAGGGAAAGGTGGGCGCGAACAGCTGCCAGCGCTTGCGTCCGATGAACTGCATGGCGAACACGTCGTGCACGTCCCAGTGGCGGCCGAAGCTGCCACGCCCGCCGAAGCTGAGGTAGGCGTTGCCGCCGTTGGTGGTCTGCCCGGTGTAGCGGCCGACCGCGTCCGCCAGCCGCCGCGCCTGCGGCGAGGACAGCTCCAGGCGGTTGAGCACCAGGGTGGCGCCGCCGGCCATCAAGCGCGAGAAGCGCTCCTTGTGCAGGCGCCGGCGTTGCAGGCCCAGTTCCACCACTTCCTCGCTGTAGTGTTCCAGCGGCACCACGCCGTCGCCCGCGAACAGCTTGAACAGGGCCTCGCTGGGCTCGATCAGGAACAGCAGCTGGTTGAGATCCGCCCAGCTGAACTGACCCGGCTCCACCGCGCGCTTGAACAGCTGTGGGCGCTGATCCAGCAGTTGCGCGCGGAACTCCTCAGGCGACACTCCGAAATCGATCACGCGGCCTTCCAGGCTTGCAGAAAATTTGATTTTTCCGGAAGAAAGCCAGCAAGCCGCGGACCAATGCCGGCCTGGTAAAGGTAAAGAAATGGAAAGGGCGATGTTAAGCGTAAGAAACTTGAAAGTTTCTACCCCGCCTTGCGCTTTTATCGCCGCATCAAACGAGCCGAGGACGGGCCTTTACGGTGTGCACCCTCGAACCCGCCCGGAATCTCTCACCCGCCGCCGATGGCCTTGACGATTTCGGCCTTATCGCCCGCCCGCAGCAGGGTTTCGGCCCAGCGGCTGCGCGGCACGATGTCGCCGTTGAGCTCGATCGCCAGACGCTGGCCGGCCAGGTGCAGCTGGCCGAGCAGTTCGGCCAGGGTGGCGCCTTCGGTGACGGCGGTGGCTTCGCCGTTGACGGTGATGTGCATGGCGTGAATGGAAACGGGGAAGCCTGATTTTACTCCAGGGCCGCCGCCACGCCCTCGGGCGGCTTGCACGAAACGCGCGGCGACACGTGTAGGATCGTCGTCGTCGCACCGTGGCAGCCTGCGCGGCGCGATCGACCGGCCGCGCGAGCCGGACCCAACAAAAACTCCAGGAGGCAGATCATGACCACCCTCGACCGCAGGCGTTTCCTGCAACTGGCCGGCGGCACTGCGGCGACAGCCCTGCTCGACGCCTGCGGCGGCAGCAGCGCCATCGACGCCGCCTCGTCGATTCCGGCCAATTCCGCCACGCGCAGCATCAAGGACGTGGAGCATATCGTGGTGCTGATGCAGGAGAACCGCTCCTTCGACCACTACTTCGGCACCCTGCGCGGCGTGCGCGGCTTCGGCGATCCGCACCCGGTGATCCTGCCCAGCGGCAAGAGCGTCTGGCACCAGGCCAATGGCAGCGGCACCGAGGTGCTGCCGTTCCACCCGATGGCGCCGAATCTCGGCCTGCAATTCCTTACCGACCTGCCGCACGACTGGAACAGCACCCACAAGGCCTTCAACAACGGCAATTACGACCAGTGGGTGCCGGCCAAGACCTTCGAAACCATGGCCTACCTGACACGGGACGACATCCCGTTCCATTACGCCCTGGCCGACGCCTTCACTGTCTGCGACGGTTACCACGCCTCCCTGCTCGGCCCCACCGATCCCAACCGCTACCACCTGTGGAGCGGCTGGGTCGGCAACGACGGCAACGGCGGCGGCCCGGTGGTCGACAACGCCGAGGCCGGCTATTCCTGGACCACCTACCCCGAGCGGCTGCAGCAGGCCGGCATCTCCTGGAAGGTGTACCAGGACATCGGCAGCGGCCTCGACGCCGCCGGATCCTGGGGCGACGCCCACGACGCCTACACCGGCAACTACGGCGACAACTCGCTGCTCTACTTCGACAGCTACCGCAACGCGCAGCCGGGCAGCCCGCTCTACGACCGCGCCCGCACCGGCACCAACGTCGCCGCGGGCGGCGGCCTGTTCGACCAGCTCAGGGCCGACGTCGCCGCCGGCGCCTTGCCGCAGGTGTCGTGGATCGTGGCGCCGGAGGCCTATTCCGAGCACGGCAACTGGCCGGCCAACTACGGCGCGCTGTACGTGTCGCAGGCGCTGGAAGCGCTGACCTCCAACCCCGAGGTGTGGAGCAAGACCGCGCTGTTCGTCACCTACGACGAGAACGACGGCTTCTTCGACCACCAGGTGCCGCCGTTCCCGCCGTCGGGCGCGGGCCAGGGCGCCTCCACCGTTGACGTCAGCAACGACATCTTCCCCGGAGGCGGCAGCTACGCCGCCGGCCCCTACGGCCTGGGCGTGCGCGTGCCGATGATCGTGGTATCACCGTGGAGCAAGGGCGGCTGGGTCTGCTCGCAGGTGTTCGACCACACCTCGATCATCCGCTTCATGGAGCAGCGCTTCGGCGTGCACGAGCCGAACATCACGCCGTGGCGGCGCGCCGTCTGCGGCGACCTCACCACCGCCTTCAACTTCGCCGATCCGGACGCCAGCGCGCCCGCCCTGCCCGACACCAGCGCCTATACCCCGCCCGATAACCGCCGGCATCTGAGCTACGTGCCATTGCCGCAGGCGGTATCGGCGGTGCCGAAGCAGGAGGCTGGCATGCGCCCGGCGCGCGCCCTGCCCTACACCCTGGCGGTGAGCGGGCAGGCCGACGGCCAGGGCAATTTCGGCCTTGGCTTCGCCAGCAGCGGCAAGGCCGGCGCCTGCTTCCTGGTCACCGCGCAGAACCGCGGCGACGGCCCCTGGACCTACACCGTGGAGAGCGGCAAAAGCCTCGCCGGCAGCTGGGACACCAGCGCCACCCAGGGCAGCTACCAGTTCACCGTCTACGGCCCTAACGGCTTCTTACGCCAGTTCAACGGCCTGGCCTCGCCGCCGCAGGCGCGGCCGGAAGTATTGGCGACGGAATCCGGCGGCAAGCTCAAGCTGAGCCTCAGCAACGCCGGCAGCGCCGCCTGCCGGTTCACCGTGGCCAGCGCCTACGGCGACCAGGCCGCCACCAGCTACACGGTGGGGCCGGGCAAGAGCCTGAGCCTGACTCCCGACCTGTCCGGCAGCAGCAACTGGTATGACTTGTCGGTGACGGTCGATTCCGACGCGACGTTCCTGCGCCGCCTCGCCGGCCATGTCGAGAACGGCAAGGCCAGCAGCAGCGACCCGGCGATCCTCAC
>ERZ1034411.228-NODE-228-length-13471-cov-2.606515_pt1 | contig 13471 bp, 11 predicted proteins | sample MGYA00520583_ERZ1034411 | MGnify/ENA primary metagenome ERZ1034411 (study PRJEB33736, sample SAMEA104288481) | Azolla microphylla | place: Ecuador | collected 1982 | study: EMG produced TPA metagenomics assembly of the PRJEB19522 data set (Is there foul play in...
TTCGTGCTCGCCATGGGCAAGCATGGCGCCGGCGAGCTGAACTATTCGTCGGATATCGATATCACCTTTTTCTGCGACCTGGACCGCCTGCCGGTCAATGCCCAGGTCGATCCGCAGACCTTCGCCGACCGGGTGGCGCGCGGCGTCTCGACCCTGCTTTCCGAGCGCACCGGCGACGGCTATGTCTTCCGCGTCGATCTGCGCCTGCGGCCCGATCCGTCATCCACCCCCACCGTGGTCAGTGTGCCCTTTGCGCTGCACTACTACGAATCGGTCGGGCAGAACTGGGAGCGCGCCGCCTTCATCAAGGCGCGGGCCGTGGCCGGCGACATGGTCGAGGCCAAGGCGTTCATGAACGACCTGTCGCCCTTCATCTGGCGGCGCAGCCTCGATTACCCCGCCATTGCCGACGTGCATTCGATCAAGCGGCAGATCCATGTCTATAAGGTCGACGAACGGCTTGAGGCGGCGGGCGCGAACCTGAAGCTCGGCGCCGGCGGCATCCGCGAAATCGAGTTTTTCGCCCAGACCCAGCAGTTGATCCTTGGTGGCCGCGATCCCTCCCTGCGGTCCAAGCGGACGCTCGACGCGCTGGATGCCTTGCGCCGCGCCGGGCATCTGGCGCCGGCCGTCGCCAAGGAACTGAAGCAAGCCTATATCCGCCTGCGCGACTGGGAACATCGCGTCCAGATGATCCATGACGAGCAGACCCACGACCTGCCGGAAAATGACGACGACCGGATGCGTGTAGCGGCGCTTTCCGGCTTCTCCAACCTGTCGCGGTTTGATCTGGCGGTATCGCGCACCCTGCGCCTGGTCAATTCGCACTATGGCGAGCTGTTTTCCGAGGCGGAATCCCTGTCCTCCTCCTTTGGTTCGCTGGTCTTTACCGGCGTGGACGATGATCCGGAAACCATCAAGACCCTGGCGCGGATGGGCTTCGATCACCCGGAACAGGTGGCGGCCACCATCCGTTCCTGGCACCACGGCCGCATTCCGGCCACGCGCTCGGAGCGCGGCCGCGAATTGTTCACCCGCCTTGTGCCCCGTCTGCTGGAGGCGCTGAACGAGACCGGGACGCCCTCCATCGCGTTCACGCGCTTCGCCTCCTTTTTCGTGACGCTGAATGCCGGGGTGCAGATACAGTCCCTCTTCCTGGCCAATCCGAAGCTGTTCCATACCATTGTCGAGATCATGGGCTTCTCGCCGCGCCTGGCGCAGATGCTGGCGCGCCACCCGACCTCGTTCGATGCCATGCTTGACGCCGGTTTCTTCGACCCGCTGGGCGAGGAACTGGATGAACTGGTGCGGCGCGAGGTCGAGCGTGTGCCGCCTGATCTCGAAGCGGTGATGAATGCCCTGCGCCGCATCGGCCGTGAGCAGCAGTTCCGCATCGGGATGCAGATACTGTCAGGCCGCCTGAGCACCGAGGCGGCGGGCGCGGCCTATGCCCGCCTGGCGGACGCCTGCATCCATCACCTGGCGCCGCTGGCGCTGGAAGATATGGTGCGCCAGGCCGGTAAGCTGGATGGGCAGGTGGCGATCCTGGCGCTCGGCAAGCTGGGCTCTCAGGAGATGACGGCGACCTCGGACCTTGACCTGATGGCAGTTTATCTGCCTGATGATCCGTCTTCGGCCTCTACGGTCAAGAACTGGGCGCCGGAAACCTGGTTCGGGCGCTTCACCCAGCGGCTGATCTCGGCCCTTTCGGCCCCCACGCATGAGGGCACGCTATACGAAATCGACATGAAGCTGCGGCCCACCGGCGCCAAGGGTCCGGTGGCGGTATCGCTGGCGGCTTTCGAGAACTATTACGACAAGGACGCCGATACCTGGGAATTCCAGGCCCTGACGCGGGCGCGGATCGTCTGGTCGACCTCGGCCGATTTCGCCGATCTGGTGCGGCTGAAGGTCGAGACCATTCTGCGCCGCCAGCGCTCAGTGGCCCGGACGGCGCTCGATGTACTGGCCATGCGCGCCCTGATGGAAAAGGAACGCCCGGCCAAAAGCTTCTGGGATTTCAAGCTGTCGATCGGCGGCCAGGTCGATGCCGAGTTCGCCGCGCAATACCTGCAACTGGTCCATGGCGAGGCGGGCGGCCCGTTACGCGTCGGCACGCTGGCGGCGCTTTCGGCCATGTCGCGTGCCGGGCTGGCGCCGGCGGCCGAGATCGAGGCACTCAGCGTGGCCTGGAAGGTGCAGCAGGCGCTGGCGCAGGTCATGCGGGTGTCTCTTACCGCTCAGGACGATCCACGCAACGAGCCGGAAGCTTTTCAGAGGAAGCTTGCCAGGGCCGTCCATACCCGAAGGCTCGATACGCTGGAGAAGAAGCTGCGTGATATCCGTAAGCGCGCCAGGGTGGCTTTTGAAAAGATCGTCCGGCCGAGCGATAATTAAAAGCGACGGATAATTATCATTACAACGTTGTAATGAGCAAGATGACGGCGGATATCTGTTCTGGTTTCATTTATCTTGTTAAGGACCGTAATTGATGGCGCAGAGCCTCTTTCATAAGCCCCGTGACTTTGGTCATGCCGGGGTGAAGGAAAATCTGCAACAGAAACGGATACATCTTGTGTCGGCTCAGGTCGATACGCTGCCGGGGAAACAGGTGACGACAGACCCTGACGAGGTTCTGCTGGAGCGGATCGCGCGCGGCGACATGGCGGCGGTGTCTGCGCTTGTCTCGCGCAAGTTGCCGAAGCTTTTGTCACTGGGCCGCCGGATGCTGAACGATCCGGCCGAGGCGGAGGACGTGGCGCAGGAAACCCTGGTGCGGACCTGGAAACAGGCAGCGACCTGGGTGCCGGGCAAGGCGCGCATCGACACCTGGATGCACCGCGTGGCGCTCAACCTCTGTTATGATCGCCTGCGGCGGCGAAAGGACAGCGTCAATGCCGACGAGGTCGAGATCATCGATGACGCGGCGGGGCCATCGGTGCATCTAGAGCAGGCGCAGACCGCGCAGGCCCTGCAAAAGGCCCTGGCGCAACTGCCCGAAAGGCAGCGGACGGCCATCACCCTGAACTATTTCCAGGAGATGTCCAATATTGAGGCGGCGGCGGTCATGGGGGTGAGCATAGAGGCGCTGGAAAGCCTGCTGGCGCGGGCGAGGCGGACTCTGCGCACATTAATGAGTGAGACGTCTGTAATCCCGGGGAGTACGGGAGCGAGAAGATGAGTGACATGCGTTTGGAACGACTGAAAGCGATTATTGATGCCTATGGCGCCCATGCGGCGCACTGGCCTGAGGCGGAGCGCGAGGCAGCGCTGGCCTGTGTTGCGGCGCACCCGGAAGCTCAAGCCTGGCTGGCCGAGGCGCGCGCGCTGGATGACATGATGGACACCCTGCGCGCCATCGAACACGGCCGTGCGGAAGAAGATCAGCCGCTTTTCGAGGCGGCCGTGGAGCGTTTCGCGGCCGACTTTACGCCGGCGAATAAGGTGGTTGCCTTTCCGGTGCGCCCGCGTCCGGCGCTCGTTTCGCGCTCGGTTGTCTGGGGCGTGAGTATTGCGGCCGCGGCCTGCCTGGCCGGTGCGGTGCTGGGGGTTAATCTCAGCCTGATGGGCCTGAGCGACCTGCGCGTCACCAGCGTGCTGGAGCAGGTGGCGATGATCGACGGGGGAGACTGAGCATGAATGGCTGGCTGACGAACACCCGCCTTAAATGGATTCTGGCGATCTCACTGGTTATCAATATCTTCCTGATCGGCGCCGCCGTGGGTGCCGGCTTCGTGGTCAAGCACCATCTGCGCGATTTCCAGCGTCCGCTGGCCATGCAGAAGGCGTGGCGTGACGCCACGGCCGGCACGACGCGCGAGGAGCGCCATCATATCTATCTACTGACCAAGGCCGCGGCATTAAGCGGTGAGGCAGACATGGCCAAGGCGCGGGCCTTGCGGGCCCAGGCGCGTGTGCTGGTATCGCAGGAGCCGTATGATGCGGCCCAGATCGCCATGCTGTCGGAACAGGCCCGTAGCGCCGAAAACGATGCCCGCGGCAAGATCGAGAACGCCCTGATCCTCAACATGAAGGATCTGCCCGTGCGTGAACGGACCTTCGTTCTCACCACGCTTCTGCGCGCCAGCGGCCGGTTTGATCGCTTTATCGCCAAGGACGACAAGCCGCCGGTAAAGGTGGATGCGCCCGCACCGAAATAGGCGGATCAGCGTATCGACATAATCTCCACGCCGGCGCCGCCGACCTGGACCTCGTCGCCGACTTCCTTGCCGAGCAGGGCGCGGGCCAGCGGCGAGACGAAGGACACGCTGCCCTTTGCTGGATCGGCCTCGTCTTCTCCCACGATCCGGAAGGTTTGTTCGCGGTCATTATCGCGCAGGATTGTCACCGTGCAGCCGAAGACGACGCGTTCCGGTGCGGTGACCGGATCGATGCGCTGGGCCGAGCCGAGGCGGGCGGTATAGTAGCGCAGGTCGCGGGTGGCGCGCGCCATGGCGGTGCGGTCTTCATTGATCAGGCCGGAGGCTTGCGCGGCGGTATAGGCGGCCTTGGCCTCTGCGAAGGCGGCTTCCAGTTGCGCCAGGCCCTGCGGCGTGACGAGATTGGGGTGCGGGGAGACCGGGCGGTCGGGCAGGTTGGCCGCTGCGGCCTCAAAGTCTTCGTCCCTGGTAAAGGCTACGCTCATGGGGCTTTGTAGCACATTTGTGACGACAGGCAGCAAGAAAGCAAGAATAGTGCGCCCCTCCGTCACGGACTTCGCGCAAGCGCGAGCGCCGTGCCACCTCCCCATTCAAGAAATGGGGAGGAGAAGACCTCCAAAATTCATTCATTGAATTTTGGCAAGGGCGACTGCGCGCCGAGGGGGGGGCGCCTGGCTCCTTTGCGAGGTAATCTTCTTACTAAGAAAGCTTAATCGCTATTTACGTAGCAAATAACGATTAAGCCGCCTGGTCGCCGATTTGCGTGGCGGTCTGGGCGATCGGCAGGATCACGGTGCAGGTGGTGCCTTCGCCGAGAACGCTGTCGACCTCGAAACGGCCATTGTGCATCTCGATCAGCGACTTGGTGAGCGCCAGGCCGAGGCCGGTGCCTTCGCGGGTCTTGGAGAACTGGTTTTCGATCTGCTCGAACGGCCTGGCCAGGCGTTCCATGTCCTTGCGGGCGATGCCGATGCCGGTATCGGCCACTGTGATATGGACATTGGTTTCGGTGGCGATGGCCGAGATGGTCAGGGTGCCGCCCGTGGGGGTGAATTTCACCGAATTGGTCAGCAGGTTGAGCAGGATCTGTTTCAGGGCGCGGAAATCGGCCGATATCTCCGGCAGTTGCGGCAGGTGGACGCGCAGTTTCAGGCCGGCGCGTTCCGCCTTTTGCCGCACCAGGCGCAGGGTGTCCTCGACCACCTCGTCTATGGCCACCGGCTCGAAACGCAGGTTGAGCTTGCCAGCCTCGATCTTGGACATGTCGAGAATATCGTTGATCAGTGACAACAGGTGCTGGCCGGAGCCCAGAATATCGACGGCATATTCCTTGTAGCGCGGATGGCCGAGCGGGCCGAACATTTCCGACGACATGATTTCCGAGAAGCCATTGATGGCATTGAGCGGCGTGCGCAGCTCATGCGACATGTTGGCCAGGAATTCCGACTTGTACTGGCTGGCGCGGATCACCTCGGCGGCTTTCTTTTCCAGCTCGTCGCGCGCCTGCTGCAGCTGTACGTTGGCCTCGTTGAGGATGCGGCCGGTCTCCTCCAGCTCCTCGTTGGTGGCGCGCAGCTCCTCGGCCTGGGCGGTGAGCGCGCTCTCCGACTCCTGCAGCTGCATGCGCTGCTCGTCGAGCAGGCGGTTGCGGTCCTGCAGCGCGTCGTTGGTGGCGCGCATCTCCTCCTCCGAGGCCTGCAGCTCCTCGGTCTGCGCCTGCGACTGCAGCAGCAGCGCCTGGGTCCTGGCGGCGGCGACCAGAGTTTCGAGCTGCAGGCTGGCGTTGCGCAGCAGCTCCTTGAGCAGCTGCTCGCGCTCGGCGTCGAGCGGCTGCATCAACCCCAGCTCGATCACGCCGAGCAGGCTGCGAGCGGTCAGCGGGTAGCAGGCCAGGACCCCGGGCGGCGCCTGGCCGAGGGCCGAGCGCACCTGCAGGTAATGCTCCGGCACCGGCGCCAGCAGCATCGGCTTGCCTTCCCGGGCCACCTGGCCGACCAGGCCCTCGCCGGGGAGGAAGCGCCGCCGCAAGCCGCTGTCGCCCTCGTAGCCGAAGCCGCCGCGCAGCTCCAGCACCTGGCGCGGTTCGTCCCAGGCGAACAGGGCGCCATAGCCGGCCTTGAACAGGTGGCACAGGCTGGACAACAGGTCCTGCGAGAATTCGTCCACCGTCTCGGCCGAGGCCAGCACGGTGTTCATGTCGAGCAGGTGCTCGCGCACCTGGTTTTCGCGGTCGGCAGTGTGCTTGACGCTGCGGAACAGCTCCAGGCCGCGCGCCAGCGCGCCGATCTCGTCGCCCTGGGCGGTGTAGGGCACGCGGATGCCGGTGTCGCCGGCCGACAGCTGCTGCATCAGACGGGTCAGGCGCACCACCGGGTCGCTGACCTGGCGGCGGGTGAACAGCAGGGTGAAGATGCCGATCAGCAGACCGGCGCCGAGCATGCCGGTGACGATGTATTCCAGGTGCTTGGCTTCGGCGTTGAGGGCGTCGCGGCGGGTGCCGAGCAGGGTCAGCTCCTCATGCACCCCGTCCTGCAGCAGTTTGGCGACGCTGGTGAGCTGGTCGCCGCCGAACTCGCTGGCGGCGGAGCGGCCGGCGGCGGCCTTGTCGCGGGCCATCACCGGATCCGCCACCGTGGTGTACCAGCCGTTCATGATGGTCATGACGCGGTCCAGCCGGTCCTGCTGCGAGGGATTGTCGGAGGTGAGTTGCTTCAGGTCCTGATAGCTGCGGTCCAGCGTTTGCCGCGCCACCTCGTAGTCGGCGAGGTAGGACTCGCGGGCGGTGTCGTAGTAGCCGTTGAGGTCGATGCGCTGCTGCTGCACCGCGCCGCGGAGCTCGTCGAGCTTCTGGATCACGCTGTTGGTGTGCGACACCCAGGCGCGGGCGTCGGCCAGCTCCTGGTAATTGACGAACACCAGCAGGCAGGTGAGCGTGAACATGCAGAGCATGACGCCGTAGGCCAGGCTCAGTTTGTTCTGGATCTTGAGGCTGGCGAACAGGCCGCCGGTCCGGCCTTGGTCGCCGCTGCTGTCCCCGGCAGTGCTCATGAGGCTCCAATCGCGGGGCACGCACCCCTCTGGTCATGCCAATATTACGCGAGCCAACCGCCCCCGGCAGCGCCGGGAGTAACTGAATCCCAAGGAGAAGCCAGCAGTGAGCAGCCCGCGGTCCAGCCCACCCCAGCCGCGTCCCGCGCGGGCGCCCCTCGACACCGGGGCGCCGGAGGTCAGCCTGGTGATCCCGATGCACAACGAGAGCGCAGGCCTGGACACCCTGTTCGCCACCCTGCTGCCGATCATCCGGGCGGCGGCGCCCAGTTTCGAGATCGTGGCGGTGAACGACGGCAGCGGCGACGACACCCTGCAGCGCCTGCTCGAGCGCCAGGCGCAGCTGCCGCAGCTGCGGGTGCTGGACCTGTCGCGCAACTTCGGCAAGGAGGCCGCGCTGACCGCCGGCCTGTGGCATTGCCGCGGCGCCTGCGCCATCACCCTCGACGCCGACCTGCAGGACCCGCCGCAGCTGATCCCGCAGATGGTCGAGAAATGGCGCGAGGGCTACGAGACTGTGGTGGCGGTGCACGCCGACCGGGCCAGCGACTCATTCCTGCGCCGGCTCAGCGCCCACACCTTCTACTACCTGCTCAACGCCGTCTCCGACATGCGCTTCGTGCCCAACGCCGGCGACTTCCGCCTGCTTGATCGTGCGGTGATCGAGGCCTTCCTGTCGCTGCCCGAGCGCAGCCGCTACAACAAGGGCCTGTTCGCCTGGGTCGGCTTCCGCCAGCACCTGATCGAGCACCCGCGGCCGCTGCGCGCCGCCGGCAGCAGCAGCTTCAACTACCGCCGCCTGCTGTCGTTGGCGATCGAGGCCATCACCTCGTTCAGCTCGTTCCCGCTGCGACTGTGGACCTACGCCGGCATGCTGGTGGCCGGCGCCTCGTTCCTCTACGGCAGCTTCATCGTGCTGCGCACCGTGATCCGCGGCACCGACGTGCCCGGCTACGCCTCGCTGATCGTGGCGGTGATGTTCTTCGGCGGCATCAACCTGCTCAGCATCGGCGTGCTCGGCGAATACGTCGGGCGGCTGTTCGTGGAAGCCAAGCAGAGGCCGCTGTACGTGGTGCGGCGGATGCACGAGCCGCAGCCCGACACGCCGGCCGACGTCTGAACGACCCCTCACGCCAAGAACGCAAGGGCGCCAGCAAAACGCCGAAGCCCTTAAAGCTGCCTTGTCGTTGCTTTGCGCCTTGGCGCCCCTTGCGTGAGGCGCTTTTCCCTGTTCAGCGCAGAACCGGCGCCTTGCTGAACCAGGCCTTGCGGATCAGCACGCCGCAGTCGACGCTTTCGACGTAGGCGGTGGCGGACATCTTCTGCCGCGCCAGCACGCCGTAGGTGGACTTGTCGGCGGCGATCCAGGGATAGAAGCCGAAGGCGCCGGGGCTGCTGAAGGCGCCGTCGCCGTTGCCCGGGTCGTCCTCGATCCAGTGGTCGAGGCTGTAGTGCCAGGCGGCCTTGGCCGGGCTGTAAACCGCGCCGGGGCAGCTGCCAGGCAGGGTGCACACCGGGGCATAGTCGAGGTACTGCTTCATGCGCAGCTGGCCGGAGACGATCTTGCGCAGGAAGGCGGCATAGGCGGCGGGCGTGCCCTCCAGGCCGCCGGCGAGCTGCGGGTGGCCGTAGCTGAGGCCGCTGACGCCGAGCGTGCCCATGATCTCGCGGGTCAGCGCCTCGGAGTTCATGCCGCCCAGCCCCAGCTCCAGCGCCAGCTTCTGGCTGTGGCCGCCGCCATAGGAGAAGTGGCCGATGTTCTCGGCCTGCACGGTGCTGTTGTCGCCGGCGGTGAAGCAGCCGTCGACGGTGCGCGAGAACACGCACTTCACCGGGTTGAACTTGGTGTGGCCGGATTTCATTTCCAGCTCCTGCACCTGCTCGGCGCTGGGCTGGGCCACCTTCTGCACGAAGTAGGCGCCGAACACCCACTTGGAGGCCGAGGCGATCTTGATGCTGGTGTTGGGACCGTAGTCGGAGCCGACCTGGCCGGAGCCGAGCACGCCGGTGGCATCGCCGATCTCCCAGTAGAAATCGCCCAGGCGCTTGCACGAAGGCGCCTGCTGCGCGGTGGTGCTGGCGGCATTGATGCGGGCGGGATCGGCCCCCTGGGCAGAGGCGGCGTGCGGGCCGAACAGGGCGGCCAGCGCCAGGGCGCCGAGTAGGCGGGCGGGCTTCCACATGGGATAGATCCTTCTAAACGTGGGACGGCGGTTGACTCATTTTTAGCATGAGAAGCATTGCTTTTGGTATAAGCCGCCGCTTCGTAAGGAAAATGCAAAGAAAAAGGCGGCCCGGTGGCCCGGGCCGCCTGCGCGGCATCGGCTATTTACGAAACGCCGCTTACGGGTTGCGCGCCACCTGCTGTGGCTGCGTGTCGGGCTGGCCGACGCCGCCCAGCGCCTTGTAGATCGCCACCACGCCAACGTTGACCGAGGTCTCGGCCTGGGCCACGGCATCCTCGGCCTCCAGCTGGGTGCGCTGCGCGTCGAGCAAGGTGAGGAAGTCGGCCACGCCCTCGCGGTACTGGATCTCGGCCAGCTCGGCGGCGCGGCGCGAGGCCTCGGACTGTTCGTTGAGGCTCTTCAGCCGCGCCTGCTGCTTGGCGTAGCCGACGAAGCTGTTCTCGGTGTCCTCCAGCGCGGTCAGCACCGCCTTCTCGTAGTTGAGGGCGGCAGCGTCGTTCTGCGCCTTGCTGGCGCGCAGCCGCGCCTGCACCGAGCCGAAGTCGAAGGCGGCCCAGCTCACCGACGGCGTCACCGACCATGCGCGCGAGTCGTTGCCGGAAGTGGCGCGGAACAGGCTGCCGACGTCGCCGGAGAGGAAGCCGACGAAGCCGGTGACGTTGACCCGCGGGAACAGGTCGGCGGTGGCGACGCCGACGCGGGCGCTGGCGGCGGCCAGCTGGCGCTCGGCGATGCGCACATCCGGGCGGCGGCGCAGCAGTTCGGCCGGATCGCCGATCGGCAGGGCCTTGGCATAGGTCGGCACCGCCGCCGGCTTCAGCTCGGCGTCGAGCGCGCCGGGCCGCTGGCCGAGCAGCACGGCGAGGCGGTAGGCGGCCTGCTTCTCGTCGGCTTCCAGCGGCGGGATGCTGGCCTCGGTGGCCTTGAGGCGGGCGCGGCTCTGCTGCACGTCGAGCTCGGTGACGCGGCCGGCGTCGTAGCGCAGCTGGGTCAGCTGCTGCGTCTGGTCCTCGCTGGCCAGGTTCTGCCGCGCCACCTCGAGCCGCTTCTGCGTGCCGCGCAGCTCGAAGTAGTTGCGCGCAACTTCGGCGGCGACGGTGACCTGCACGTCGCGCAGGCTGGCCTGCTGCTCGCCGAGATCGGCGCGCGCCGCCTCGACCTGGCGCCGCACATGGCCGAACAGGTCCACTTCCCAGGTGGCGTCGAAGCCGAGGCTGTAGCTTTCGGCGTTGATGCGCGAGCTGCCGAAGCCGGGCTGCTGCTCGTCGGCGTGGGAGTAGCCCGCGGCCAGCGGCACGTGCGGCAGGAAGTTGTACTTGTTCTCGACGAACACGGCGCGCGCCTGCTGCACGCGATCCACCGCCACGCGCAGGTCGAGGTTGGCGGCCAGAGCGCGCTGCACCAGGCTGTCGAGCTCGGCGTCGTCGAACTGCCGCCACCACACGCCTTCCGGATTCTGCGCCACGAACTGCGGCGCGGCGGCGTTCTGCAGGGTCGCCGGCGCGGTATCCGGCCGGTGGTAATCCGGCCCCACGGCGCAGGCGGACAGCAGCGCCAAGGTCATTGCCGCAAGGATGGATCGGGTCATGGTTGTATCTCCTTCAAATAGCTCAGGCCGTCGCCGCGGTCGCGGCTTCGGCGGCGACGAGCGCGGGATAATCGGTGTAGCCGCGCGCGCCGGGGGTGTAGAGGGTGGCGAAGTCGACCGGCGCCAGCGCCGCGCCGCGGCGCGCCAGCAGGCCTTCGAGGCCGGCCAGGGAGGCGCAACGCATGGTGGCGCAACCGGCGTGCGGTGGCTTGGCGGCTTGCTGCATGTTCGACTCTCCTCTCGCTGCTGGCATCGAGGCCGCTGGCGGCCGGCTGTCCCTCAATGGGGTGCTTATTGCATTTACTATGCCGACCGGACGGTAAAGTAATTCACCCCCCGGGGGCTGTCACCCCATCGGTATAATTTTCCTACCGCCCGCGCACCCGGGCGGCGCCGCGGCGCCGTCTGTTCCGCCCTCGCGCCCTTCGTCGCCTGTCGTCGCCTGTCAAGCGCCGCGCCCGGCAGCAATGATTAGATGAGGCCCATCACGAGGAGACCGGACAGGCCTTGAAGTGGAGCACGACAACAGCCTTGCGGCGTTGCGGGACGAGCCTGCCGAGGCCGCGGCAGCGGCCGACCGGCCGGTACAGTATTCCGTACCGCGGAAGCGCGCCGTGCCGCTGAAGGGCCGCGGCCGCCCCAGCTCGCGCGAGGCGATGCTCGACGCGGCGCAGGACGTGGTGCTGGAAGGCGGCGCCGGCAAGCTCACGCTCGACGCGGTGGCGCGCCGCGCCGGCGTCAGCAAGGGCGGGGTGATGTACAACTTCCCGACCAAGGAGGCGCTGCTCAAGGCGATGGTGGAGCGGCTGGTGGAGCACAACCGCCACGCCCACGCCAGCGTCACCGCCAGCCTGCCGGACCGCCCCGGCCGCAGCCTCAAGGCCTACGTGCTCAACTCGGTGCGCGCGCTGGACGTGGACGACCGCGTCAGCGGCGCCCTGCTGGCGGCGCTCAACACCGACCGCAACCTGCTGGCGCCGGTGGCGGAGTACTTCAATGGCCGCTTCGCCAAGCTCGCCGCCGACGTGCCGTTCGAGCGCGCCGCCCTGGTCTACCTCGCCACCGAAGGGCTGTGGGCGCAGGAACTGCTTCAACTGTCGCCGTTCAGCGCGCGCCAGCGCGAGCGCATCGTGCGCCTGCTGGCGCGGGTGGCCGAACGCGGCCTGGAAGAAGAGGCGTCGGCGCCTGCCGCCGCGCCTGCCAACAACAAACGCAAATCGAAGGCAAAGGCATGAACAAGATGCGCAACACCCTCGGCGCGGCGCTGGCCGCCGCTGCCTGCTCCCTGGTCCTGAGCGCCTGCGGCAAGGGCGCTGCTCCGGCCACCCCGGCCGCATCCGCGACGCCGCCGACGGCATTGGCTGCGCCCGCCGATGCCAAGGTGGCGAAGATCTTCGGCAGCACCTGCAAGAGCTGCCACGCGGTACCGGCTTCCGGCGCGCCGCAGGCCGGCGACGCGCAGGCCTGGGCGCCGCGCGTGGCCCAGGGCAAGGACACGGTGCTCAACCACATCATCAACGGCTACAAGGGCATGCCGCCGATGGGCATGTGCATGCAGTGCTCGGAGGACGACTTCGTCGCCGTCACCGAATACATGTCCGGCGCCAAGCTCCAATAAGGCCCTAACCGTGAGCCTGACACGCAGAGACTTGATCAAGCATGCCGCCGCGCTGGGGCTGCTCGGAGCGGGCGGTGGCGTGGCGCAACTGGCGCAAGCCGCCTCCTCACGCATCATCCCCTGGCGCAACTGGTCCGGCGGCCAGGCCTGCATCCCCGAGGCGCGCGTCGCCCCGGAAGACGAGGCGTCGCTGGCCGAGTTGGTGCGCGGCACCAAGGGCGAGATCCGCGCCGTCGGCTCCGGCCACTCGTTCAGCCCCCTGGTGCCCACCGATGGCACCCTGCTGTCGTTGAGCAACATGAGCGGCCTGATCGGCGCCGACGCGCAGACCCTGCAGTCCGAGTTCTGGGGCGGCACCCGCGTCGCCGACATGGGCGAGCCGCTGCTCAAGGCCGGCCTGGCCATGCTCAACATGGCCGACATCGACTACCAGACCATCGCCGGCGCCATCAGCACCTCCACCCACGGCACCGGGCCGAAGTTCGGCTCCTATTCCAGCACCGTGGTCGGCCTGCGCCTGGTCACCGCCAGCGGCGACATCATCGACTGCGACGCTGCCAAGCACCCGGAGATCTTCAACGTCGCGCGCGTCTCGCTCGGCGCGCTCGGCATCATCACCCGCGTGCGCCTGCAGAACCGCAAGGCGTTCCGCCTGCACGAGAAGATGTGGGTGCAGAAGACCGAGGAACTGCTGGAGGACATGCCGCGCCTGATCAAGGAGAACGACCACTTCGAGATCAACCCGGTGCTGCACTCCGACGTGGCGGTGGCCACCGCCACCAACGAGACCACCGATCCCCACACCCGGCCCAACCCGGGCGGCGGCGACGGCGATGCCGTGGCGCGGCTGATGGAGCTCAACACCTACGCC
>ERZ1034411.229-NODE-229-length-13470-cov-23.402609_pt1 | contig 13470 bp, 17 predicted proteins | sample MGYA00520583_ERZ1034411 | MGnify/ENA primary metagenome ERZ1034411 (study PRJEB33736, sample SAMEA104288481) | Azolla microphylla | place: Ecuador | collected 1982 | study: EMG produced TPA metagenomics assembly of the PRJEB19522 data set (Is there foul play in...
CTCTGTCTAGTTTTGGTGGCAGCTTCTTTTCCATAACTGCTATATTCTGCCTCTCTTATCACACTTTTCAATACTCCACCACCTCAATCCTTACCCTCAAACAGGAGTAAAGGAATGATAGAATATATCTGGTGTTGAAGAATCTTCGAGTCTGTATTGTATATTTTTCTGATTTTTTGCTGCATGCATATTTATTTCTCTGTTCAGAAACACAATCCAGTTAATAGAAACTAAAAAAATACCCCTTCCGTATTTTATAGATTATCACGAAAGAGGGATTTAAATTAATTAAAATTTGGCTGTTACCTTAAGCAGGAACTTTTGTTTCTAGTGGGTTAAAAGTCTTTTTAGTCGCACCGCAAATAGGACAACTCCAATCATCAGGAATTTGTGCAAAAGGTGTATCAGGTGCAATTCCCGAATCAGGATCACCAACAACGGGATCATAAATCATGCTGCATTGTCTACAAATCCATTTTTGAGTTTGAGGATCTTCACCTGCTACTCTGCTTACAGCTTGTCCTCCATTTAATACTTCTAATGCTTCGGTGTAACGATCTGCGTGATAATTTTCGATGAATTTTAATAACCCAAAACGGTGTGCTGCGGCGCGGAATGTGTTAGCGTGGTCGCTAGATTCTTGGGCTTGTTTAAGAAATTCTTCAGCTGCTGGATTGTCTCTGTCCTTTTGAGCAGCAGCAGCAAATTCAGGATACATTGTAGTGTATTCATAGGTTTCGCCTTCAATTGCTAAAGACAAACAGCGAGATACTATTTCCCGTTTTTGTTCATCAGTTAAACTAGCGGCATCTTTCACAACTAGTTCTGGATGTAATAACTCGAAATGTGCAAAAGCGTGTTCAGTTTCTTGATCTGCTGTTTCTTTAAAAAGTCTTGCTAACTCTGAAAAACCCAGTTGACGTGCTACATTTGCAAAAAACAGATATTTGCGATTTGCCATCGACTCACCACCGAAAGCAGATTCTAAGTTTTGGAGTGTAGTAAAGTTTGACGAATCCATATTTTTGTGTGCCTGCGAAGTGATATTTAATGGAAAAAACAGACTTTCAAACTAGCATAGATGATTTATTTTTTTTTTGAGAAAGATACTAAATAGGTTTTATACAACCTATTTAGTATCTTTTAATCACGTGGTTTGTTAGCTGCTCTCGACAATTATAAAACTGAAAACTTTGGTTAGCTTATGATTTTTCACAGGAATTGAGATAAATTTGTGAAGATTCTAAGATTCTAAGAAGGGATAATCTGTATATCCTGTAGCATCTGGAGCGTAAGATATTTTCTGGTCTGGGCTATTCAATTGGGCGTTAAGTTGCAAGGGTTTTGGTAAATCTGGATTGGAGATAAATAGCTTGCCAAAAGAGACTAAATCTGGATTACCTTCTCCAAGAATCCGATCATAGCCACTGTTACCAATGATTGTGCCTTGGTACATGGGGCTAAACTGAGTAATTACAGGATTCAACACCTGACGGGTAGCTAAATCAATTTAATTGGCTTCCATCAAATGCAAATAGGCTAGTCCAAAGGAGTTAATTCCCTGAATTACATAACCAAAAGTTGCTAGAGGATTGCTATCTTGCATCGCGTAAGATGTATTACTAAGTGAAGGTTTAATACCGATGGGCTCACCTCCCCAAACTTTAGGCACAGCAGTGACCACATCCAATAGAAACCTGCTGCGGTTTTCAATTGAACCACGATATTAATCAGTACGTTGCTTAGAACCATCTTGTAAAAATCGGTCAATTAAATAACCAAAAGCACCGTGTAGTTCCACACTATCAAAACCAGCTAATAAAGAATTTCTTGCCCCTTGGCGGAATTGGTCAACTATTTCGAGGATCTCCTCGATTTTCAATTTTTATTTAGTATTTAATTTTACTTCCTTAATCAGTTTATATAATGAACCAACTGCTGCGATCACACTGGGATCAACAGGCAACTCTCCCCCTAACAAAAATGAGTGGGAAATCCTGCCAGAGTGCTATACATGAACAACATCTGTTACCAGTTGTCATTCTCCCACCTGTCATCTGAATATTTACCCTAGTGACTCATGTAACCTAAACTCATTGGAGATACCATTATGCATTCTGTGACAATTAGCCCTGCACTAGCGCGTTGAGGATAATAAGTCGCCATCAGCGAGTTGCAATGCTATCAATCGTCCTTAAGCGAGTTATAAGAGCCATGACAATCCGATTAGGTAGAATATATGGTTAATATATGGTTCAAGTGGAACAGGTGTAAAAAGATTTTGCTTGCTATCCATTTAATCACATCTTTAAAGAGATACTGTCAAATTCAATATACTCGTAAGTCTTTAATAAATGTTTAATAAAATTCCGAAATCTCACCACTTGAAAAGCCAATTTCTCTGTAAAAATAATACTAAATATACTAGATACATAATTTCCCTAAACTAAAACTGTCATATCAAAAACCATATCTATGACAAAAACAGCGCTAATCACTGGCATTACAGGTCAAGATGGCTACTATCTCAGTCATTTACTTCTTAACCAAAATTACCGAGTCGTGGGCTTGATGCCTCCTCACCGACAACCTAATTTGTCAAAATTGGGAGATCTGGCAGATAAAGTAGAAATTTACACTGTTGATTTAAGAGATAGTGCGGGTTTATTCACTGCTGTTGAACAACTACAACCCCAGGAAATTTATAATTTAGCTGCTCCCAGTTTCGTTCCCGATTCCTGGCATGATCCTTTGGGAACTCTCGAGCTCATCACGGGTACTGCTACCAGATTATTAGACGCAATCCGGCAAGTTGGTTTATCTACAAGGTTTTATCAAGCCAGCAGTTCAGAAATGTTTGGTGATGTAACTGTTTCTCCCCAGGATGAAGAAACTCCTTTCCGTCCTAAAAATCCCTACGCAGCCGCAAAATTACACGCTCACTGGACGATGGTACATCACCGACAGCGTTATGGTTTGTTTGCTTGTAGTGGTATTTTATATAACCATGAGTCTCCTTTACGTCCTCCTCAGTTTGTGACACGGAAAGTTTCTTTAGCAGTAGCATCAATTAAATTGGGTTTAGCCCAAACCCTGGAAATGGGTAACTTAGATGCTCAACGGGATTGGGGTTTTGCGGGAGATCACGTAAATGCTATGTGGCAAATGCTGCAAGTTCATCAACCAGAAGAATATGTAATTGGTACAGGTAAGCTCCACAGTGTTAAGGAATTAACTAGTACAGCCTTTGATGCTGTCGGACTTGATTGGGAAAAGTATGTAATTGTGAATACTAATTTATTACGAGCAGATGAACATTTTCAACTTGTAGCTAACCCTGATAAAGCTAAAAAGAACCTGGGGTGGGAACCGCAAGTTAGTTTTGAACAACTTTTAGACAATATGGTACAAACAGATTTACACCAGTTGGAAAGTGGTAAAATTGAGCCTTTTATAGCAGTTGATAAGAAATAGTAAAACCCAAAAATGCCAATTAATAAAGTGCCAAATAATCATCTATTTGTGTTCTTAGAAATCTTTACGCTTGAAGGTGGAATTCAATCCTATATTAAGGATATTTTTCGTGTCTATCAGGGATTAAATCAAACCTGTAAAGCCGAAGTTTTCTTGTTGCGAGATAGTCCTGCTTGTATTAATATTTTCGCATCAGTAAATTTAAAGTTTCATTATTTTAAAAGCAAGTCGTCCAAAATAGGTAGACTCAAATTGGCGATCGCATTACTTCGATATCTTCTGCAAAAACGACCGCAACAAGTTTTCTGTGGTCATATTAAGTTAGCAGGACTGATACAAATTTTATGTCAGCCCTTGAGCATTTCCTATACAGTACTCACTTATGGTAAAGAGGTATGGGAACCTCTAAATAATACAGAACGACGTGCTTTAGCTTCAGCTTCAGCAATTTGGACAATTAGCCGTTATAGTCGAGATCGCGCTTGTGCTGCTAATGGTATCGACCCAAAAAAGGTACAAATGCTACCTTGTGCAATAGATGGAGAGAAGTTTACTCCTGGAGAAAAAGCACTGGAATTAATCGAAAAGTATGGTCTAAATCATGCCAAAGTATTAATGACAGTAGCGCGGTTGTGGTCTGGAGATATTTACAAAGGTGTGGATGTAACAATTAGAGCCTTACCACACATTATCCAGGTGTTTCCAGAGGTAAAATATTTAGTGATTGGCCGTGGTAATGACCAACCAAGATTAGCCCAGTTAGCAAAAGATTTAGGTGTGAGCGATCCCCTTATATTTGCTGGTTTTGTACCTACAGAGGCATTAGTGTTACACTATCGCCTAGCCGATGCGTATATTATGCCCTCCCAAGAAGGGTTTGGTATAGTTTACCTAGAAGCAATGGCTTGTGGTGTGCCAGTGTTATCTGGTGATGATGATGGCTCGGCTGACCCATTACAAGATGGTAAACTAGGATGGAGAGTACAACACCGGAATCCTGATGCAGTGGCAGCAGCTTGTATTGAAATTCTTCAAGGTCAGGATCAACGTTGTGATGGTAAATGGTTAAGAGAGCAAACGATCGCCATTTTTGGGATACAAGCTTTTCAAAAACGTTTACAGCAAATGCTCCAATCAACTAATAACTAATAACTAAGTAAGAATTCAGGAGTCAGGAGTCAGGAGTCAGGAGTCAGGAGTCAGGAGTCAGGAGTCAGGAGTCAGGAGTCAGGAGTCAGGAGTCAGGAGGCAGGAGTCAGGAGTCAGGAGTCAGAATATTTGAGAAATTGGTTAATTAACAAATAGGTATTTTTGGCGTTAGCCTGAAAAAGCTGACTGCTGATGGCTGATAGCTGAAAGCTTGCATAACTAAGATCAAACTAGATTAGAAAAAATTTGAGAAATGAGTCTTCAAAACTTGCAATTTAACCTTGAAAAACTCCGTCCTTGGCTCACTTTGTTAGCAGTGGCCTGGCTATTAGCATCATTAGGTTTAGGTTGGTTGGTTAATTCCCTGCTAATTATTTTTGGATTGTTGTTAGTAACACCAGTAATAGCATTTTTCGGATTTCGTTGGTGGCTACAAAGAAACTTAGTTACTGGTCAGTGTCCCGTCTGCGCATATGAACTAACAGGTTTAAACAACAGTCAATTGCAGTGTCAAAACTGCGGAGAACAGCTATCAGTACAAAATAATCAATTTAGCCGCTTTGCACCAGAAGGAACAATTGATGTTACAGCAATTGAAGTCCCAGCCAAATCACTAGAAGACTGATCGGTTATCAGTTATCAGTCCTGCACTGTTACCAATCACCAATTACCAATCCCCAATTACTATTTCTTTTGTTTGGAAATAGAAAGATGATAAGTAAATTGTCCTGGGGATAGATTGCCTATAAACAGCGAATATTGCCCAAGCTCCCAAAAACCAGCAAGTTCCGTTTTATTGTCAGAGTAATTATCTGCCAACACACAAAAGCGCCCTCCAGGTCCGTTAATTAGTAGTGTTGGCTTACCCTGACTCTCAACTGTTAATCGCAAATAGGGTAGGGATTCTGTAACCTTAATTACTTGACTAGGTTGAGCAGTAATATTTCCGCAATTACTCGGCACTGTTCCCCCCGAAGTACCATTGACAACAAGGGTATCTATGGGTAGGTTTTGATTAATTTGTATGACAGGAGTTTGAGCTAAATTAGCTTGGTTAAATAGCAAACTTGTTACCACACATACGGGAAGAAGGGTCAATAACCTTAAAGTCTTCATTTTAATTAATGCTCCCGACTATTGATAGAGCAATATTATTGATACATATATATGTATATATATATATATTCTGATGATCTGCTTGACGGAAACAATCCGTTGTTGTTCCCACAGAGAAAGTATAAATTGTTCTTGTCAAATTCAACTAACTTATGAGCAAAAATTAAAATATCCTGAAGTAACGGGAAAGAAGCAGAAAAATCTTGCTGATACCCAAGTTATAATTGGCTTTTTAGCTAAAATCACTAACATAACTAGCGAATAAGAAATTTGCTTAGTGGGTTGTATAACCACTGTTCAAGCTGAAGTGAAAAAATCATGAATCCTCAACCCGAAGAATACTTCCAGCGTCGCCTCCAAAAGCTAGAGGCTGAGATGAATTCATTTTCCCCAATCTCGTCCCAAAGAGAGACGCAAGAACAGACACAACAGTCTGGTTTTGCCAAATTAACCTGGCATTTCCAGCGAGCACAAATTTGGTATCAGGGTTTATCAGGGAGGGATGAATAAGCTTGCCGTTGCCGGTGTAGCGATGTTCGTAGCCTTCTTGCATACTGCAAACAGTATTTAAACTTGTGGCATCAGTGATGAATCTGGCGCTGTTACCAGTGTTAGTGTATCTTGGATACAAAAAATTTGTATCTAATAGCTTTCAACGTAAGCAATAGTCTATTTTAACCGCGCCGAGATTGGCGTAAACATACAGTCAAAGGGAATTATGCAATGACGACCCCAACTGTCAGGAGAAATATTAATCAATCAAGCCAGTCCCAAGAACCTGAAAAAGTTAATTCCCTCCCTCTGGGAACAAGACGGTTGGCCGCTTGGGCAGTCGAAATCACACTAGTAGTTGCCAGCGGGTTAGTCCCCTTTGGCATGGGCGTTTATGCCAATTCTCGCAGCGATCTTAACCGAGTACCTCTGAACCCGGTTTTGGTAGTCACAGAAAGAGCAATCGCTCGGCCTTTAGCACTACCAGTTAGTTATGGTATTAATAATGTTGCCAGTCCGACTAATTTTTTATGGACAATCGCCCTACTAGCACCTATTACCCTCTCAGGGTGGCACTTGTATTTACTGGGTAAAACTGGCAGCACCCTTCCCAAGCGTTGGTTTCGTGTCCGGGTAGTAAATGAAGAAGGTCAAACCCCTGGTTTGGGAGTTGTGGTGGTTCGTGAAGGGCTAGGACGCTGGACTGCACCAGTTTCCATTGCTTATATACTATGGCGTTACAGCTTTACCTTTCCCAACTTAGGTTTATTCACATTTTTAGCTGTCTTGTTGGTGCTGGGTGAAGGAATGGGCTGGCCTTCGCAAAAACGTCGTCGTTCCTTCCATGATCAGTTAGTAGGTACATATACCATAGATGCTAGAGACATCAACAGATGGGTAAAAACTCCTCCAGAAAATACTAGTGAACAGTTACCGCTGGAAAACGATCAGGAAGTAAGTACATGTACTCAGCAGCCTAGTTCCACGAATATGATCCGACGCAGCCCCAGTTTCACCTTATTTGTAGTCGGGCTAACGAGTATGATAGCGGTGTTATCAACACTAGTTGGTACACAAATTTACATCCAAAATCAAGAAAGCTTGCGTAAAATGGAGCAAATCAACAGCCAGAAATTTCTCGAACTTGTCAAAGAACTTAATCCTAGCTCTGGAGTCACCAATGAAGAACGCCAGAGAGCAATTCTAGCATTAGGTGGTATGAATGATACACAATCAATTAAATTTCTAGTAGATTTACTGGTGAAGGAAACTGACCCCAGCACTATAGATACTATACAGCAAGCCTTGGCCAATATTGGACCCAAAGCCATACCAGAACTAAAACGCATGAATTTGTTTCTCGCCGGAGAAGTAGAATCAGTCAGTACTTTCCGAAATATTCGGCAACAGCAGTTAACTATTAACCAACAGGCAATCAACAAAATTCTCTCTGTCTACACTGGCAAAATTAAGGACATAGATTTGAGCAACGCCCAATTGGGTTCAAAAAGCTCTGAGGAAAATTCTTTATTTAAATTGGTACTGGACAATACTGATTTATCTGGAGTAGTTTTTAAATCTGCCAACCTTAACCAAGCCAGTTTAAAAGCTAGTCGCTTCCGCAGTGCTGGTGAAGATGGACGTTGGGATACTTATGATGATGCGATCGCTGATTTGAGTAAAATTGAAATGAAGCAAGCTAACCTCACTGAAGCCAATCTTAGTCGTGTATTGATGAGTCGCAGCGATTTAAGCCGTTCCATCCTCAATAAAGCCAACATGTCCCATGCTAAATTAGTGGGAACTAACCTCAGCAGTACCCAACTAATAGGTAGCGATTTGCAAAAAACAATTTTAGAAGATGCAATTCTCACAGGAGCAGACATCAGCGACGCAAAATTAATGGAAGCAGATTTGTATGCTGCTAATTTAGGTCGTGTTTCTGCCATTGGTACACAATTATCACACGCCAACTTAACCAACACAGACTGGCAAGGTGCAGACTTATCAGAAGCCTATTTAGATAATGCTAACCTCACCAATGCTAACTTTAGTGCAGCTCGTTTATTAGGTGCTGTTTTACGCTCTACCAACATGAAAAACGCCAACCTGCGGAATGCTGATTTAAGCCGTGCAGATTTACGGAGGGCAAATTTGGAAGGAGCCGATTTTCAAGGAACTATTCTCTTCCCTGGTAAACAAGACCCCAGAGATCAATTTGTCCAAACTTCCGATCTCGGTTCACAAGCAGCTATAGTCCAAGGAGTTGATTTTAGCCAAGCTAAAAATTTAGATCCCCAGCAACTAGCTTTCATTTGTACCAAGGGTGGTATTCATTCCCGTTGTCCATAGTATTTAGGTGACAGGTGATAGAGGATATGGGGTAATAGGGGGATATATTACTTCCTATCTTTTGCCTTTCGCCTATTCCCTGTTCCCTTCTTTTCCAATCACCAATCACCGTTAACAGTAATATAGATAACATATTTATATAAATGGTGTTAGGAGCAGTACGGTAATGAAGTATCTTAAATATTTAGTTTCTGTTGTGGGAACTGCTGTGGTTTTAAGTTTGGCTATCAATAATCAACCAGTACAAGCTCAAGTCGCTTATGGTAGGTATCTATATAGGTTTTGGTCCTGCTGCTTAAGTTATGATACTCAACTGGGTGGGATTTTGGCTTTTCGCTACAAATTACTAGAAACCCCGGTTTCTTTCCGCACTGAAGCCTTAATTGGGAAAGGTACAGCAATAGTACCTACAGTTTCTTATGATCTGCCCCTCAACTGGCAAACTGATGTTTACCTGGGTGCTGGAATGGTATTAACTAGTTGTGATAGTGCTTGTCCTGTAGGTAATAAAATCAGTTTTACTTTGCAACCGGGAACTGATTATGTTGTTCCTAATAGCAATACAAGGAATGGTTTTTGGTCACATGATTATTACGTTTGATGCTTATTGTAATGGTGGAGGTACGGCTTTGTCTTTCCAAGCTGGTGTGGGTTTAAGATTTTAAATAGTAAAAATATCAGAAAAAAGATCCCCAAATTTAGAAGAAATTTGGGAATATACCAATATGATCTGTACGTTGGGTTGAGACCTTGGGAAACCCAACACAACCAAGGATTTTTAATATTGGGTTTCTTTCCTCTATCCAACCTACTTTAGAAGTAATTAACTAAACATAATATTATGAGTAACATATTAGGGATTTTGATCACAAAGCCAGTTTATATTTTCAATAAAAAGTTGGACGTTAACTTTGGTAGTGTCTTCACAGCACTAACCAAAGCTGGAGCAAAAGCCGCTGTTATGAATTTTGGCAATAAAACAATGGGCTATCTTGTGTAGGACATCTCTGCTCAATGAGTATGTATTTAGCTTTATTTGTGATGAAATGCGGTTGCAAGAACTAGGACATATTGAGAAATACCAGCAGACTTTATGTAATTTTATTAGTTTTATGTTACCTGATGGGATGCCGAGAGAAGAATTAAAGTTAACTAACTTTTATGAAGAAAATCGGCAAGGGCGACATGCAGAAGAAGCATTATTAGTTGTCTTAAATGCTTGTGCTAAAGTGACAAAGAAAGTTTCCGAAATTAAATGGCATTCTTGTGAAAATTTTGGTGTGTGGATTTATCGATTACGTGGACAAAGATTAGATTATATTAGTAAGATTTTCTGCTTAAATTATTTGAGTCATTTAAATTTACAGAATTCTATTGTGATTCATCAATATTTTTATACAGTGAATCTTCTAGGGACGGATCTTCTAGGGACAAATCTTGAGGAGGCAGATCTGAGAGGTACTATTCTGGAAGGTAAAGACTTAACGAATTTGAATACAGACACAGATTCCAGTACCGTGTGACAACAGCCGATATCATCAAAAACTGTGTAAGTCAAAATGCTTGCAGTATAATTATAAATTGTGCAAATCTGCGAGGATACAGATGACTGCTGCTAACATTTCTCCAATTTCCCCTACCAGTGACACTGGTCTAGCTTCTCATAGTTTATTTGTGTGTAAAACCTGTGCCAGTGCTTGGCAAGATGGTAAGCGTGTCGGTGAAAGTGGCGGTCAAAGACTTTTACAAGAAATTCAGCAAGTCGCGCAAAATTGGGATTTACGGGATGAATTCCCCATCAAAGAAGTTGAATGCATGAGTGCTTGTAACCGTTCCTGTGTCGTCGCTTTTGCTGGTCAAGGTAAATTAACTTATCTATTCGGTGATTTGCCGATTGAGGGTTGTGCTGAAGCAGTGCTGGAATGTGCCAGTAAATACTACTCTCACCCTAATGGTCTGCTACCTTGGTCAGAACGCCCAGAACCTTTGGAAAAGGGTATTTTGGCAAGAATTCCGTCTTTATCACTTAATTAATTGACCTCTCTCCTCGCAGGAGAGAGGTTTGGAGAATGGATAAAATTCCAAAATCTAAAATCCAAGATTTCTATGTTGCGTGTTTTAATTCTAGGTGGAACAAGTGATGTAGCAGAATTAGCCTCAAGAATAAGCGATATTACTGGAGTTGAGGCGATCACATCATTAGCCGGTCGTACCCGTGAACCTGTTTTACCGGTTGGTAATGTTCGCGTTGGTGGTTTTGGTGGTGTGACAGGTTTGGTTGAGTATTTACAGCATCAGCAAATAGATGTATTAATTGACGCTACTCATCCCTTCGCCAATCATATCTCCTGGAATGGAGCGATAGCAGCAACAGAAGCAGGTATTCCTCGATTATTAGTAAATCGTCCCCCTTGGGAAAAACTCTTAGGCGATCATTGGATAGAAGTAGAAAATATTACTAATGCAGCAGCAGCTTTAGAACATCAAGCAAAACGGGTCTTTTTGACCATTGGTAGACAAGAAATTTCTGCTTTTACCCATTTGCAAGAAATGTGGTTTTTAATGCGAATGATAGATCCGCTTCCTGCTAATGTTATCACTCCACCTGGATTTGTTTTGTGCGATCGCGGTCCCTTTAATTTAGAAAACGAAAGGGAAATTTTAACTCACCATCAAATAGATACCATTGTCAGCAAAAATAGTGGCGGTAATGCCACATATCCCAAAATTATTGCAGCGCGAGAAATGGGAGTAAAAGTAGTGATGGTAAACCGTCCACCCATACCACCAGGAGAAGAAGTCCCAGATGTAGAAAGTGCGGTGATGTGGTTGTTAGATAAAGTAAATCTTCAGTAGGTTGCGTTAGGCTAAAGCCTAACGCACCTTGTTACATAAAAATCCCCATAGTCCTATATTATTTAAAGTTGAGATACTCACTGTAAATTTTTAATTTTTAATTTGTTTATTGCTTACAGTAAACATTGTAAAATTGAATTTTAATTTAATATTTTTCATTACCAATCAATAATAGAAATAGACAAATCTAGATATCCTGGAGATATTATGCCAAAGTGTATTCTTACAGAAGTAAATAGTTGGTTTAAGAAAGATAGAATCATCCGTAACTTAGAGATTTTTCAAGACATTATTGTTATTTCTTTGTGCGTAGGTTTATTTTGTGTCATGCTAATCAGATTAGGAGATATGTTCCTCTCCTTTTTGCATCCACTAGATTTGCGGCTAGTCACATCCGATATTTTGTTTATCTTGATACTAGTCGAATTATTTAGATTATTAGTTGATTATATCCAAGAACATAGTATTTCTGTAGGTGCAGCAGTAGAAATTACAATTGTTTCTGCCTTGCGAGAAGTAATTTTACGTGGCGTGCTAGAAATTCCCCGTGATAAAATTTTTGGAATTTCTGTATTTTTATCAGTTTTAGCAGGGATTTTCATCTCTATTCCTACGATATCTCGCTTGTTTGAACAAGCTAAAATCCCTAATCAGGATACAGAAACACAGTAATAATATATAATTACAAAGCATTTCGTGTATTTACTGCTTTCATCTATTTACTATTTACCTAAAAAATGCATCTACTTATTTTTAACATCCTATCCAAATTAGTTTGTAACTTTAGCAAACCAGCAAATATCTAGCCAGCATTGTCCTTATTCAAAAAACAAAAAAGAATTCTTCTTTAGATATGTATAGTTTTATTTCTAGCCTTTGTTACAATTAATGAAATTTTTATCCAAAAAATACCATTATGGCGTTATACGCTGAATTACATCGACACTTGGGGGGTTCTGTTGTCCCTCGTGTGTTGTGGCGATATTTTGAGCGCCATGCTACAGACTTAATTTCTCCTTTTGCTGAATATTCAGAATTTGAAGATTTTTATACCAGTCCTCGTAACACTTTAGATAAATATCTAGAACTACATACCTTGGTAGAAAGTGTGCAAACTGTAGAAACTTTGCCTTACTTTATCTATCGGTTGCTACGGGGTGCGTATATATTTGAAAATTTGGCTTATTTAGAACTCCGCTATACTCCCTATTTGCGGACACCTGAACATCTGGGTCAAAATGAAAGAATTGACAAGATGACGGAAATTGTTGAGATTGTGGGAAAAGCCAGCCATTCCTCAGAATATCCAATTGTTAATAGTCAAATTCTCTGTATGCACTCTGGTTTACCCTATCAAGTCAATAAGGCAATTGTTGATTTAGCAGCAGGGAATAGGGAATATGTTTGTGCAGTAGATATAGCTGGTGGCGATCAGTATTATGCTGAACGTATGGATGAATGGGTAAGTTTATATAATTATGCCCGTTCTTTAGGCTTGAACACTACCGGACATCTTTATGAAACTACAGCAGGTTGTTATCCTCAACTACTACCTTATTTAATGCGAATTGGTCACGGTATCCAAATTCCATTACTTTATCCTGAATTATTGCCAGATTTAGCCAAACGTGGACAATGTTTAGAAGTTTGTCCCACAACCTACCTAAAAACAGGAACTTTACAGGATATCCGTCAACTGAAGTTAGTATTTGACCGCTGTTTTGAAGCAGGGGTTGATATTGCAATTTGTACAGACAACGCTGGCTTACATAACGTGCGGCTACCGTTTGAGTATGAAAATCTCTTGACTTACGACATCATTAATTTCCAACAGCTACAAGCTTGTCAAGATGCCGCTTTTCGCCATGCTTTTACTTGGCCTCATAGTCAAGGTCCTGCATCTTTACTCAATCGCTTGTTGAAACCTGAACCAGCTAAAGTTTTGGCAATATAAAGATTACAAAGGACTAACTTTGAATACAGCAGGAGTCAGGAGTCAGGAGTAAAACTCTCTTGCTGTCTAGGTTTCAA
>ERZ1034411.231-NODE-231-length-13390-cov-2.736108_pt1 | contig 13390 bp, 19 predicted proteins | sample MGYA00520583_ERZ1034411 | MGnify/ENA primary metagenome ERZ1034411 (study PRJEB33736, sample SAMEA104288481) | Azolla microphylla | place: Ecuador | collected 1982 | study: EMG produced TPA metagenomics assembly of the PRJEB19522 data set (Is there foul play in...
CGTCATAGTCGGCGGCAACACCGCCCAGAGCCGCCGCGGCCGCGTCGGCCCGCCGGTCCCGCTTGCCGCCCAGCTCGATCAGCTGGGACAAGGTCAGCGTCGTCTCCAGGGACTTCACCCCGCGCACGTCGCCGGTGCCGGCGAAGTTTTCCAGGGTGGCACCTAGCTCCGGGTTTGGATGCAGGCCGGCTTGCAGCTTCTCGGCCTCGGCGGCGCGGCGCTGATAGGAGAATGGGCGAAGCTCGGGGCTGTCCCGCAAAGCGCGGGCCAGTGCTTCGGAAAGGCTTAGATCGCCGGCAGCCTGGGCCGAGAATGGAGCCAGGGATGCCGCCGAAACGGCGATGAGGCACGCCAATAGGCGTGCGGAACGCAATGACATGGGGAAAATCTCCCGGATCGGGCAAGCGCGAACACTCGCAGGAAATGCCGCAACGGGCGGCCGTCAGGCCGCGGGGAGAGTCAAATCGGGGGCGCGCGAAGTGGCGGTCGAAGCCGGGGTCGGGAGCCAGGTACCGGCGCTTGATAGGACGCGCGTTGGTAAACGGGTCCAGTCCGCGGGGCGATCAGGAACAGCACGACCGCGGTGATGATTACCGGAAGATCGGGCAAAGCTTTGCCGGCCTTGATCATCATGTCGCCGATCACATCGATGTCGACATCCTGCATCGGGCCGTGGGTCTCGCACGGTCCGAACGGGTCGCAAATGTGATGTCCCGCCTGCGCCTGCATCGAGGATGGTGGTTCCGCCCCGTCGAAGCACAGATGCAGGTGCATGCCCAGCAGCCGCACGCTCAGGAATGCGGCGATCATGACAACGGCAATGATGGGGCGGAAGGTGGACATCGGCCTGGATTCTAACGCAGCACGTGCTTGAGGCGCATGTCGAGCATGTGCGTGAACGCATTTGCAGAGCTGCGCCGGCTACGGACGATTTGCAGGGCCTGCGCAACCGGTGCACCGGCAGGCATGCCGCAGGTCGCCGATCTATCCCCGGGATAAGCCTACGCTGCAGCGTCGGCTGGCGGAGATCGGCGAGAGCCTACCGACCTGACGTCCGGCGGCCTGCATGGCCGGCGGAGCGTCAATGGGGCCGCCCCGACGCATGTTGGTGCAGCTCCTGGAACATCACGTCGGCGCCCCACGCTTGCGCCGCGGTGAAGGCCAGCTTACGCCTCTGCTCATGCGTCAGCTCCGACACGGGCTTGTAGCCGATGTCGTGCTCGGCTTCCGACCAGGCGTGCTGGAACAGCGTGCGAACTTGCAGCTCGAAACAGGTCGGCACCTGATGGCGCTCGTAGCCTTCCGGGATGATGTCGTCCGGCGTCGTCAGGATGTAGTGGCGGCCGAAATAGCCGAAGGCCTGGTCGGATTCCGGCTCCTTCACCAGCTCCTCCATGTGCGTCAGATATTTGAGGATGGTCTGGCACACAGGCTCGACATCGCTGAGGAAGTAGACGATGACACGCGCGCCGATCTGGTCCTGGATCTGCACCAGCGGGGTGTCGTACTTCGGTGCTCCCTTGATGGTCTTCGACGCCTTGGCGACAAACCGAACCGGGTCCTTGGCCCGGGCGTTGATCCGGTCGATGCGGGGAATGCCGCGCAAGTGGTCGGCAAGAAGCGCCTCCAGGTTGCGCGCCATCGGTACCAGGATGTCCCGATGGCGAACCTGGAAATCCTCTAGCAGTTGCGCGCTCACGGCGATTTCTTCCGTAGTTTCTCGTCTACCACCTTGCCCTCAGTGGAAAAGCGTACGACATTGTCCTTCGCATCCACCACGTCGCGCTGGAACACCACGCCAAAATCGGCGTTCTCGGCAGTCAGCACCGCGCCGTTGTCCAGAGTTACCGAGCGATAGGTGACATGCCTGTCATATTCGTCGCGGTCAAATCGGAACGGCGTGGTGAACAGCTCGGCGCGTGGCATGCCGGCGCGGATTCCCTCAACCGCTTCGGACGAGAGGTTCAAGGTGTGCGCCAGCCGGCTGGGGTTGATCAGGCGGCCCTGTTGATTACGGATCATCTGCGAAGCTGCGAGCAACTCGTTGCGCACGCTGTCGTCCTTCGACTGGGCGATGGCGTGGCGGATCGCCACCGCCAGCCGCTTGGTACCGGCGGCGCCGGTAGTGCGCAGGTCCGACAGCAGGAAGTCCTTGATCCAGTAGTCCGACAGTTCGCGCTCGTTGTTGATCTGCTTGTCGACCGCCTTGCCTTCCCAGAAGCCGGTACGGATGTCCGGCGTCACGTACATAACGCTCTTGAAGGCCTTGGAACTCTTCATGAACACGCGCTCGACGAACTCAACCTGCAGTCCGCCGCCCGTATCCTCGGCGAGGACGCCGGAGTCGGCAGGGAAGCGCGCAACAACAAGGCGCTGGCCGTTGTGGTCTTTACCCCGCAGCAGGAACAGCAGGCCCAGGCCAGAACGCTTGGTGGTGACCGACTGCAGCCGCTTGGCGATAGGCTCGCCGGTATTGACGCCGGGCGCCCGCAGATAGGCCAGGAACAGGTCGCGGCAGTCGTTTTCCTGGACCTTGTTGTCCCGCGGGCGGAACACAACGTCGATGTCGCATTCCAGATGTGCCTCATCGAGCAGCGTGGTCAGCATCTCGAAAAGCTGGCCCCTCAGGGGCACGCTGACACCACGCACGTCGGGCGGCTCCGCCGCCGACTTGCTCGGACTCACCAAAAAGCTGTGCGCATGCGTGACGGACATGCGGCCCTCCCCGATATCCCCGATTGGGTATGTTTTTTCGAATCCCCACTCGTTTGTACGTCAAGACGGGCCCAGACTTCAAGGTCAGCCAGGTATTTCGTGCGTTAAAAAGCGACCTGAATCACGGGAATCGGGGTTTTATTGTCGAGGTGGGGCGGCCTTTGCCTCGATCGTGCGGGCGTCGCGGCGCTGTCGGTATCCGCCGGGGAAGGGCTGATCGCGTTCGCATTATTGGCATGGCTCGGACTCGCGCATCGTAGCCATTGCATGCCCGAAGTATTTAACAACGCACCGGGGAACCTGCAGTCGGTCGGCGTTGAAGTCGACGCTCGCGCTACAAACTGCGTCGATGCTACAAGCGCTTCGCCTCAGTCCAGCTTGATGATGGCAGAAACGCGGCTCCCTTCATAAAAGGAAAGGCGCATCACGAACAGCTTTGCGCTGTTCTCAGCCTGCACCATCTGATAATAGAAGACATCAGGATGTGCACCGTATCGCTCAGCCTTCTCGAAAAGTTGACTCGAATCCTTGCGCCCGGACTCGAACAACTCGTTGCGCTCCAAAGCGCCAGGCACGCCGAGGCTGACCAGAAACTCAGGCCATACCGTCACGGCCCCTGCCAGCTGCTTCCCGAGGTGATGAAAGTAGATCGCGCGCACAATATGTTCGAATGCGGTCTTGAGTCGGTCGAGGTCGACGTTTACGGCGATTGTCTGCTCGACTTTGTCGGTTGTCGCGTCTTTGATGTAGATGTTCTGCCGATCGGCGAAGATTTGTTTGGCCTTTCCAGGAAACCTCTGGAACGCGCGAAAAACCTTTGTCGCGGCCTGTTGGCCGCCAACGGGGTTGTTGGCGACGCTCAGCGCAATCACCTGCAAAAGATATTCGTCGTCGCCCGATTTTGCGGCATTGTGAGCATCGCATGAGGGAACAGTGATAGGGTTATCGCGATAACCCTTGCCATCGGCCGTGTCCTTTCCTTCAGGGAAGATGCAGCGCGGAGGGACGTGCTCGCGGCTTGTCTCAGGTTGGGCACACCAGTAGCACCGCCTTGCGTCGGCCATATATCTTCCCTCTAAATGCTTCTAGGGCGACTCCAGCAAATCGAGATCAACGCACTCGCCGGTGTCCAACACCTCGCACCAATCACCATCTTGAAGGCGGAGTTCACTGACGCGCATTTCGGGTTCACCCAGGTACTTTTCGTCCTTCTCAAGCCACCATTTTGCGACCTTGCATCCGCGCTCCAACAGCAAACCGCCCCCGTCTTTGATGCCGGTATAGAAGGGCAGGTTAATTGGAATCCAGGACGCGCCGTGCGGATCTTTCCACTTCCAGTTGCCGCCAATGCAAGACACCGGCGTGTATTCACTTTTCGACCAGCCTCGGGCGGTTCGGAACACCAAGCCTTTCGTATCCAGCATCAATTTGAAATCATCGGTGCTCCCGGCTGAAGCCCGGCTTGTGACGGCGAGGCTTAATGCGATGGCGAAGGCAACGCATGCGCGCCACATGGCGACTTTCCCCTTTTTGATATGTCGTGGGCACATGATCGCTCCGAAATTGGAGCTTTGGCAAAAGCAGGCTTTACATCAGGTGCCGAACCAGAAGTGGGTAGGTTTTTCGAATTAAGGATACGCCCCGATTAACCCGGCACGGCCTCTCAAAGCTCATGAGTCAGGTGAAAACCCTCACGGCGCGAACTAGGCAAAGATCCCGTGTTGAATGCGGGTCAATTCATCTCTTACCTCCTGAACCCCCCGCTCAGTTGCCAACATATCCAGCGGACGCCGGCCACCGAGCAATGGTAGCGATTGCATCATCCACCGATTGGCGTTGTCCGGCGATTCGAAGACTTCGTCGGCGAGCGTAAAGATACCGTTGTTGTTGCGGCGGCGGGCCGCCGACAACAGCGCCAGCGTCCGGCCCAGGGAGAGGCGCCAGTAATATTCGGCATGCAACACCACGGCGGTTACCTTGCCGCGTTCGGTGATGGTGCACACGCCTTTTTTCCTGACCGTGCGCATCATCGATTCGAATTGTCGCCCGCCTTGCTTCACCGGTATTCGCCGAGCCGGAAGACCGCGGAAGTCTTTAATAGTCGGCGGGCGCCTCTTGCGCGACCGCATTTTCTGACGACGCCTCATTTCTTGGCCTCTTCGATTTTGTATACCGCCTTGACGATCGACCATACGTGCTCACCTTCCTTGGAATGACCGGGCGGCCCGATCAGCCCATAGACCCGGCCCGAACGGGTTCGCCCCACGTGCAGATCCGGATGCCATTCCACGATCGGCGTGGAAGCCCGACCCGACCAGTCGTCCGAGCGGGACCCGACGAAATACAGATTGCCCGCGGTGTCCTCCTTGACGCACCAATCGATCAACTCGATCGTTGGCTCCTCGTCGACACCTGGAGCAGCCATGATCAACTGGGTGCATAGCTGCTGCAGGAACGGGCTCAGTTCTCTGCCTTCCTCCTTCGAATCCTCGGTCATGGCTGGGGCTGGTCCTTGGAGTGAGTGCGGGCCGGATCAAGGCTGCTCTCGATGGCGGACGACCGCGCGTGTTGCCAGATCGATCGACCAGCACGCATTCCAATCGAAGTTCATCTTTTCGTTCGGGTATCCGCGCTGGTTGCTCAGGAGCCGCACGCCCTGGACCTCCTGGTCGAAGCTGTAGTGGTTGTGGCCGTAGATCCACGCCACGACCGGCGGCACGAGAAGCTGGTCGAAGGCGTTGTGGAAGGCCGGGTTTAACGGATTGTGCAGGAAGCGTGGATTGAGCCCATACATGGTCGGTGCGTGGTGGGTGACCACCAGCAGCGGCCGATTGGCGCCTTCTATGTTTGCCCTTAACCACCGGTAACTGTCCTCGCATCGCTGCACGGTATCGCTCGGCAGAATGGCCATCCGCTTCAGGGCTGTATTGCGGATGGCCAGGTAATCGTTCATGGCTCTTCTGGCTAATTCCGAAGATTTCTCGAAGTGCTTGGCGCCGCGAGCTTTGAAGTCCGTCCAGAGCGTGCAGCCGAGAATTCGCAGACCGCCGACATCGACGAAGTCGTTTTCCAGGAAGACGACGTTCGAGCCCTGCGCCGCCTTGCGCGCATTCACCAGCAGGTTGTTCCAGTCGTGCTCGTAGAATTCGTGGTTGCCCAGTACGTAGATCACGCGACGTCCGGCGAAGGCCGCCTTGGCCCATTCAATCCCCTCGGTGCCGATGCCGACGTCGCCAGCGAGCACGACCAGGTCCTCGCCCACGGACTCCAGATGGGCTGGCTTGTATCGGGTGAATTCCATGTGCAGATCGCTCAGCACTCGAATTTTCAAGGTCGGTACTCCAGTCGCTCTTACGTTGGCCGGTTGATGGGGATGCGGAAATGGTAGGGATGTCATTGCTCGGACTCGGGTTCCACGATGCCGGTGGCGATCTTGTGCAGCGCCCAGGCAAGTTCGCTTTCCCGCGACGCGCCTCTCGGGCCATGCAGTTCGTAGATGCGGCCTGATTGGGTGCGGCCACTTCCGGCCTCAGCATTGAATTGGACGATGGGCGTGGAAACGCGGCTCCATCCGTCATCCACGCGATCTCCAATGAAGTAACAGTCCCCCGCGATGTCCTTTTTGATGTCCCAGTGCTGGATCTGCACGGCTGGCTCGTCGGAGACCGAGGTTCTTCTCCACGCCAGGTCCGGGAATTCGGTCAGCATGAAATACAAGTGCTCTGCCGTAGTTCGTTTTGTCATGCCTGGTGCCCGCCCAAAGCAATCATTCGCTGGCTTCCGTGATGCCGTTTGCGACCTTGTAGATCGACCAGACATATTCGCCGTCGCGCGACCGGCCGGGCGATCCCAGAAGTTCGTAGACCCGGCCTGACTGGGTTCGGCCCCGCCGCCGCTCGGCGTCGAACTCGACGATCGCGGTCGACACGCGCCCCACGGCTCCGACCTCGGTGCCGACGAAATAGCGCAAGCCAGCCGTGTCCTGCTTGATGGTCCAGTTGACCAACTGAACTGTCGGCACCTCGGCAACGGAGGCCGAGGGCCAAAGCGAGTCCGGCGCCAGCTTCGCCAACAGGAGGTTGAATGCATCGTCGTCTTTACTCATCGAGTGGGTTTCCTGAGGGGGTTATTGGATGCAGGGGCATGGCGGTCCGGCGTCCAGATATCGACGAGGCGGCCGTTGCGGACGGCCATGCCCAGCGGCCAGCGCTTGCCGGCAGCGTAGTAGCGATCGACATCGCACAGAGGGATGACGTAGCCAGCGCGGAGCAGCACCAGCAAGCGGCAGATCAGCCGCCGCCCTGCTCGGCTATCGCAGATGCCGATCAAATAGCGGCCGCCGAAGGCGGTGCCGAGGACCTTTCCGCCGAGGAACTTATTCACTGCTGCGGCGCCGGCGGCACGCTCCAGCCAGCGCAGGCGGGAGGCGGCTCGGCGTCCGACCACAGGGGTCCAAGGCAGCGGGCGGCGTTCCCCCTGGCGCATGGATGGCGGACCTGGTGCGGCGTTGCGTTAGAGAGCTTTGCGGCGGCGGTAGGTCTTCGCGTGTTGTTCGAGGAAGGCGGCCATGGCGTCGCGCGACTCCAGCACCTCCGGCGACAGCTGCAGGCGCAGCTCTCGGGCGATGGCGACGGCGTACTTGACCTGCTTGTCGCTGGGCGGAGCGACTTGCAGGTCCAGGGCGGCAGTGACGGCGTCGACAATGCGGGTTGCCAGGCCCCGCCGTATCGCGACCTCCTCCTCCGTGGAGTTGAAGGTGCGGCCGAGCACGCTGAGGATTTGATCCTCGATGCGGGGCTCGAAATGCAGCGGCAGGGAAAGTTCGTGTTCGCCGTAGACCAGCAGGAAGGACACTTTCGATCTCTTTTCAGTCCAATTCATCGAAACGTCCGCACTCCTAGAAACCCTCCGTGTCGTCGGACTACCCGCTGGACTTTCGGAAGGCCGGGCTCGTCTAGGTGCACGCCGGCAAGAGATTATTAAGCATACTTAATAGACAGTCCAGCGCCCGGGCGCAAGCCTTACGCGCATGGGAGCCCCCCAAAAACCCTCGCTGCGCCAGGTGCTTGGCGCCAACGTTCGTCGCGCCCGAAACGGGCTCGGCTGGACCCAGGAAAAGCTCTGGGAGAAGTCGGGGATTACCCAGACCACCATCAGCCAGATCGAGTCCGGGGTCTACGCGGCCACGGTCGATACCATCGAGAAGCTGGCCGGCGCAATGGATGTGACTGAGGATTTGCTGCTGCGCAGGAATTGACCAATCTTCATCCGGTCCAGGTCAGGCAGCCACCGGTTGCTCGTCCGGACGGATTCGAACGAATTTTGGCAGCAGCGCCACTCGCAGATTCAGCCCTAGCTGCCCTCTGATCAGCCGCAGCATGAATTCCACGGTGTCGGCCCAACTCGGGCCGATAAGCCCCCGGTCTTCGGCCTCGAGTACAGATCGGTTCAGAAGATCTGAGGCTCTGACGAGCGGATACTCGTCGAGATCAAATCGCTCGTGCTCCGTGGCAGCCAAAGGAAATATCTCGGAGCGGTACAAATCGAAAAGCACATGGCGAATGCGAGCCGTCGTTCCCGTCGTGCAGAACATGAGCAGCACCCAGAAAAGCGACATGCCAATGTCCATCGTCCGTTTCGGCTCATCCTGTTCGCGTGCTTCTCGCAGCAGGATCGTCAAGCACGCGAGCGAGTCGATGCCGGCGCGATTTTCAAGCTTGCGCAGCAGCCTGCCGTCGACGGGGCGGCGCAGGTGGGAGCGTGTCGCGCCCGGAACATTGGCGACGAATACGACTTGAGCAATGTCGGGGCCGAGCGATTTGAGGAGAGAATCGGTCCGATCACCCAGCGGCTGTTTCATCTGCAGCGCGTCACTCCACAGCACATGGTCAAAGGCAGCCCCGGAGCCCGGAACGATCCGGTCAGCCTGATCCCGCAGCTTCTTTTGGGGGGCATGCTTGCCGTCCTCGTAGCGAGACCACTTGTTCCGGTGATAGTGGGTGTTGTCGCCCGACCGTCCGAATGCTTCAGGCTCGATCAAACGCTCAAGTGCATAGGCGGTGCCCTTGCCGGTACGACCCGAAAGCTCGTCGTACCAGTAGACGGTTTTGAGGATTTTCAATTTGTCGGCCGCCGCCGGGAGGTCGCTCAAGGGTTTGAGCAACCGGCCGGACAGCCGGGTCCATCCTTTCTTCCTCAATGGTTTAGCTTCCAAGCCGTCCCCGAAGTTGGAGTAACTTTTTTGGCCGAATTACTTTCTACCAGATTCGGCATCCGTCGTTTAGCATCCAAGCATGACCGGATGTGACTGCCAGACCCGCGCCGCGGACGACGCCGAAGCACTTGAGCAAGTCCTGGAACAGCAACTGATTACGCACTACGGACCGATGATCTCGAACGACAGCCTGAGACAGGTGTTGGGCTATTCGTCGATGGACGCTTTCCGCCAGGCACTGGCACGGCAAACCGTGCCAGTTCCGGTGTTCGGCTTGGCCAATCGGCGCGGGAAATATGCACTGGCGCTGGACATCGCGCAGTGGATGGCAGCACAACGCAACGCCGCCAAAAACGAGAGCAGTAGTCGAGGTTCCGGCTCTGGAGAAGGAGGGACACCACCCACCGGCTAAGTGGGGTGTGCAGGCCGCGGAAGTCAGAAAAGCGAAAGGCTCGGAAGGTGCAAGCTTCCGAGCCATTCATTTGGTGAGGATTTTGGAAACCACCCTCATCTCTATCCTCTGCATTCCCGCGCGTTTTGTCAACCGCCGACGAAGCTTCGGCCGGATGCGCTCGCTGCCAGTTTTTTCGAGCGCATCGGAGGCCGGATAAGGCGTCCGGAGGGCCCAAGAAGGGCAAGGAGTAGAGATGACGGACAACTCGACGGATCCGCTTCGGCTGATCCCTGTTACCAGTGTTGCGGGCCCGCACCTTGCCGGGATCCGACGCGGTTCGCTTCACCTCCCAGCGCACGGCCTGCGGCGCCTGTCGCACCAACAGCCTTCGCGCAAACCCGTAGTCCCCGGCCAGGGCGAGAAGCATCTCGTCGCTCGATTCGGCCACAACCCAGCAGCGATGTACAACGGAAACGCCCGCCGTTGACGGCGGAGCGCCGCAATCACGTCAACTAAAGAAGGAGACGGTATCGGTAATTTCGAACGCCAGACGCACAAAAGCCCGGGGCTCTAACCCGGGCTTTGCGCGGTAGAAACAGCTTTCCACCGGGACCAGCAAGTCATTCCAAGCCCACAGTAAATCGGTCTCGGGGCTCCGTCAAGGGCGGGCCGTAGGAAAGCTTTGCCCAAAATCCAGGTTTTCCTTTGCTGGGACCTGGCGAACTGACGGAGATCATCATGCGTACACCCGTACGCACCCAGAGAGAGGTCGTTAAATTTTTCCTGAGGGACCCGACACTCCCTTTGCGCGAAGTCGCGCGCCTGACCAATATCGCCGCCGGCACGGTCGGAACAATCCGGGATCTGCTGCTGGCTTCGGCATTGACGTCCGCCGAAGCGGACGGCTTGAACGACGACGCATTCGTCGCCCGTCTTGGCAGCGCGGACAAGCCCACTTCGCCCCAGAAGCCGGAGCCCGACTTCGAAGTCATTCATGCCGCGTTGGTAGCCGATTCCGACATGACGCTGCAGCTGCAGTGGATGGAATACCAGGAGCAGCATCCCGACGGTTACCACTACAGCAGCTTCACCCAGAACTACAACCGCTGGAGGCAGCGCTGCATCGAGCCGGCGATGCGGCAAGAGCATCGCATGGGCGAGAAGGTTTTCTTCGATTTCGCCGGGCGCACCGTGCGCATCGAGCCCTATGGCGCCGAGCCGTTCGATGCGCAGGTCTTCGTCGCAGTTCTCGGTGCCTCCCGATATGCCTATTGTCGGGTAGTCCGCACCCAGTCGATCCCCGACTGGATTGATTGTGTGGCCACGACCTTCACCCATTTTGGGGGCGTACCTCGCTACGCGGTCTCCGACAACCTCAAATCAGCGGTCATTCGCCACGTCCGCGGCGAGGATGTGGTCTTCAACCAGGCCTACCGACAGTGCATGATTCACTATGGCTGCTATCCCCTGGCAACCCGGGTCAGGAAGCCCAAGGACAAGGCGCACGTCGAGCTGGGGGTGAAGCTGGTCCGGCGGTGGGTGCTGGCGGTGCTGCGCCGGCAGCGATTCACCTCGATCGATGAGGCCAATGCGGCGATCGAAGAGCGCATGGCCTTCTATCGGAACCGGCCGTTCAAGAAGTTGCCGGGAACGCGCGCCCAGCTCTTCGAGACCGAAAAGCACAAGCTGCAGGCGCTGCCGCACGAGCCCTACGAGTATCAGGAATGGCTTTACAGCCAGCGGGTGCCGCCGGACTACCACATTGCTTTCGAGCAGGTGTCGTACTCGGTTCCGCATACGTTGGTCGGCCGGGTAGTAGACATCCGGGCAACCAAGGCGCTGGTCGAGTTCGTGTTCAAGAACGAGCGCGTGGCGACCTGGGCGCGCTCCTACACCGCAGGCGAGGTGCGCACCGACCCCGACCACCAGCCTGCCAGTCATCGGGCGATGTCCGAAGGCCAGCCGCTGGCGCTGCTGGCATGGGCGGAGAGCGTCGGCTACGGCCTGGCCTCGTTCGCCAAATGGCACCTGCTCGAACGGCACGATCCCGCCAACGGCCAGCGCACGATGGCGCGGGTACGGTACCTGGCGAAGTTGCACGGGGACAAGCGTATCAACGAGGTTGCCGGGTATTTGTTCGGCCGCAAGATCAAGGATCTGAAGACTTTCGAATACGTTCTGAAGAACCAGAACGATCTCTCGCAGCCGGCATACGAACCGACCGACCGAGAGCCGCTGCACCACGCAAATATCCGCGGCAAGGACTACTTCGGAGAATAGGTATGTCGACGCAAATCATCAATATCGAACGACTGAAAGGGCTCAAGCTAGCCGGCATGGTGGAGTCGTACACCGGTCAGATCAAAACGCCGACGAGCGAGGAGCTGGGCTTCGACGATCGTCTGTCGCTGTTGATCGAAAGAGAGGTGTCCTTGAGGGACCACCGCCGCATCTCGCGGCTGGTGCGGGGCGCTGGATTTCCGATGCGGGCCGCCATGGTCGACATGGATTACAGTTCTGACCGCAAACTCGACAAGCGTGTCATCCAGACCCTGGCGAATTGCGGCTGGATCAGGAGCAAGCTGAATGCCGCCGTCGTGGCGCCCACGGGCCTGGGCAAGACCTGGCTTGCTTGCGCCATCGGCCATCAAGCCTGTGCCAATGGCTTGTCGGTGCAGTTTTGGCGGGCGTCGGAGCTGTACGAGAAAATCGCGATGGCGCAAAGCTCGAACACGCTTCCGCGCCTGAAGCAGGCGCTGTTCAAAGTGGACCTGATGATCCTCGATGATTTCGGCATGGCACCAATGCCACAGCACATAGCGTCGGTTCTGCTCGACATCATCGACAAGCGGGATGGCCAGGGGGCGCTGATGGTCACCTCGCAGTTCGAACCCAAACACTGGCACGAGGTGCTCGGTCAGCCGACCGTGGCGGACGCCTTGCTGGACAGAATCGTCCACAACTCCATCATCGTGACGATGAGCGGTGAATCCATCCGGAAAAGGCGAGGAAAAGCAGCTGTGCAAATGTCCCTCGAGGGGGTGCGCTGATCAAGACGTGCAGCGCGCCGACTTGAGTATCTGGGTTGAACCAGATGCTCAAGAAAGCTCAAACTCGGTGCTCAAGAACTTTTGGAACAGATGTTCAAGAAGTATTGAAACGCCTGCTCAAGAGGTTTCAGACTGATCGTTCAAATCACCCCAGCGCTTCCACGCGATACTGTTGACGCTTTTTGACCGCAGCATATGCAACTTCCTGGTCGCCTGCCCCTGCTTTGGAGCGGACCGGGGTTTCTTCGACCGGGCCGTCCGATCCGCTCTCCGCGCGCAGTTCCGCACCGGCATCGACTGCCGCCCACCCCGAATGTCATGACCACCGAACCCTTCAACGTATTGTTTCTCTGCACCGGCAATTCCGCCCGCTCGATCCTGGCCGAGGCGACGCTCAATCACCTGTCCGGCGGCGGATTCAAGGCGTACTCGGCAGGCAGCTATCCGAAAGGCAGCCCGAATCCGCTGGCGCTGCAACTATTGCAGCGGGAAGGCATCTCCACCACCGGCGCGCGCAGCAAGAGCTGGGACGAATTCATGGCGCCGGGCGCACCGCGCATCGACCTGGTGGTGACCGTCTGCGATGCCGCCGCCGGCGAGCAGTGCCCGCTGTATCCGGGCAAACCGCTGAAGACACACTGGGGCGTTCCGGACCCGCATAGCGCCGGGGACTTCCAGCAGGCGTACCAGACCTTGCGCGGCCGTATCGAGCGCTTTCTGGCGCTACCGGTGCATGCACTGGAGCGCGCGGAACTGCAGAAGCAGGTCAATGCCATCGGGCAGGCTTGAAATGGCCGGCATCGGCGGACCGGGGCGGCAGATCCATGGCTGACCGGTTGCGGGATTTGCCCAACGTCCGCGGCGACCTGTTTATCACACCGGCGATGGACGAGCTGGTGCCGGCCGCGCCTTCGACACATCCACCGCGCATCCTGCTTCTGTACGGTTCTCTGCGCGATCGGTCCTATAGCCGGCTTGCAGTCGAGGAAGCGGCACGCCTGCTGCAAGCGCTGGGCG
>ERZ1034411.234-NODE-234-length-13327-cov-2.723478_pt1 | contig 13327 bp, 8 predicted proteins | sample MGYA00520583_ERZ1034411 | MGnify/ENA primary metagenome ERZ1034411 (study PRJEB33736, sample SAMEA104288481) | Azolla microphylla | place: Ecuador | collected 1982 | study: EMG produced TPA metagenomics assembly of the PRJEB19522 data set (Is there foul play in the...
CGCCCGGCGTGTCGCGCAGGAAGCGCACCACCGCCAGCAGGCCCAGCGCATCGGCCGGCTCCAGGCCCAGTTCGCGCACCTGGCCGGCACGGACATAGCCGGCGCGCTCGCGCCGGTGGTCGTACACCTGCAGGAAATCCATGCGCGCGCCGCGCACTTCCAGCGTATCGCCCTGCTGCAGCTGTGCCTGCTGTTGCGCGTTCTGGTGCGGGGCGGAGCGCAATGCCGCCTGGTCCTGCACCACGATGGCCAGGGCGGCGAGGGTGGCGATAATCACTTTTCCTCTCCTTCGCTCTCGCCGCCGTCTCCGCCGCGCTGCGACACGGTTTGCGCCGAGGCCTGGCCGAGCAGGGTGGAACCGATGAAGCCGCCGGCGGCCGGCGGTGGGGCGATGATCACCGAGACCTTGTCGGAGAGCTTGTCGGCCATGGTCTTCTGGATCAGCAGCGGGTGCTTGCTGAGCAGCTCGCCGTCGCGCTCCATCTGCGCGCTCTCGATCTTGCCGATGTGCTCCAGGCGGTAGGCCTCGGCATCCGCCAGCTTCTGCCGCGAATCCGCCTCGCCGGCGGCCTCGATGCGCCGCGCCTGGGCATTGCCCTCGGCGGTCTTGATGCGTGCCTGCTTCTCCGCCTCGGCCTCCAGCTGGCGCTGCTCGATCTGCTTCTGCTTGAACGGCAGCACGTGCTTCATCGCCTCTTCCTGCGCCTTGGCGGCGATGATCTGCTCGTTGCCGGCGGCCTCCGCCGCCTTCTCGCGGCGCACCTTCTCGGCCTCCGCCTCCAGCGCGGACTGCTTCACCTGCTGGTCCTTCAGGGCCAGGGTGTACTTCATCTTGTCGTTCTCCATCTCCTCTTCCAGCATCTTCTCCATGCCGGCGCGGTAGTCGGGCGGCAGGTCCACCTTGCCCATCTGCACGCCGCGCAGCAGCACGCCGTCCTGCGCCAGGCGCGGCTTGAGCTCGTCCTCGATCGCCTGCTGGATCTCGGCGCGCTTGGAGGAGAAGATCTCCTTCACCGTGTAGCGGGCGAAGACCTTGTAGATCACGCCCTGCACCGCCGGCTGCACCACCTGATCGTCCACGTCTTCCGGCAGGGTGGCGGCGATGGCGGGCAGGCGCACCGGATCAAGCGCGTAGCGGATCGACAGGTCCACGCCCAGGGACAGGCCCTCGATCGACTGGAACGGCGCCGCGCCCGAGGCGCTGGCGCTGTCCTGCGGGCGGTAAACGCGGTCGCGCAGCGAGTAGCGGCGCAGCTCGTGCAGGCCCGGCAACACCAGCACGCTGCCTTCATGGAACTCGGTGACGCCGCCGCTGAGGCGGTTGCTGCGGAAGGCCACGTCGCCACGCTCCACCCCTTCCAGCGGCGGGTGCTTGTACAGCGCGTAGATGCCGGCGCTGACCAGCGCCAGCGGCAGCACGATGACGCCGGCGCGCAGCAGGCGGCCGCGTGCGGGTTTGCGAATGGAATCCTGCGTGGGGTCCTGCATGATGGTTCTCCCTTGTTCCGCGCCGGGCCGGGGCGGCGCCGTGCCGGTGGCAGGGGCCTGGAACGCGGGCCGGCGGCGGCGTTCCATGGGCCGGCAGTGTGGGCGGCCGCGGTGCCCCGGCGATGGAGCCGGCATGGCGGCGGGGTGGAACTGTGTGCAGCTTCCGTGCAGGCCGGCTGGTAGGCTTACCGCCATGAACCTATACCGCCCCGTATCGCTGCTCACCCTGGCCGCGGCCCTGGCCTGCACCGCCGTCCCCAGCCTTGCCGGAACCGCGCCCGGCACCGACCCCGCCGTGCAGGCCCTGCACCAGCTGTTCGAGCGCGAGTGGGACCGCGACGCCCGCGAAGACCCCACCAGCGCCTCCGACCGTGGCGACCGCCGCTACAACGCCCTGTGGCCGGATGCCAGCCACGCCGCCGACCAGCAGGCCCTGGCGGACCTCGCCGCCATCGACCGCGCCGCGCTGCCGGCGGACGAGCAGGTCAACTACGACCTGTTCCGCTGGAAGTATCAGGACCGGCTGCAGTCCTGGAGCTTCCACGAATACCTGTACCCGCTGAACCAGCTCGGCGGCATCCAGACCGTGGGCGACGAGGCGCGCTCGCTGCGCTTCGACACCCTGCAGGATTATCAGGACTGGCTGCAGCGCCTGCGCGGCTTCGGCGCCTACATGGACCAGACCATCGCCCTGCTCAAGCAGGGCGTGGTGGAAAAGCGCGTGCTGACGCGCGTGGTGGCGCTGCGCATCGTGCCCCAAATAGACGCCAACATCGTCGATGACCCCACGCAGAGCGAGTTCTACGCGCCGTTCCGCAAACTGCCGGCCTCGATCGACGCCGCCACCGCCGCCCGGCTGCAGGCTGATGCGCGCCAGGCCGTGGCGGAAACCGTGCTGCCCGCCTTCCGCCGCCTGCAGGCCTACTTCGGCAAGGACTACCTGCCCCGCGCGCGCACCGCGCTTGCCGCCAGCACCCTGCCGGACGGCAAGGCCTACTACGCCTACCTGGTGCGGCACTTCACCACCACCGATCTGAGCGTGGAGCAGGTGCACCAGCTCGGCCTGCAGAAGATGCAGGAGATCCACGCGCAGATGCTGCAGGCAATGCAGGAGGCCGGCTTCGGCGGCACCTTCGAGGAATTCCTGCACGAGCTGCGCACCGATCCCAAGTTCTACTACAGCAACCCGGACGACCTGCTCGAGGCCTACAAGGCCCAGGCCAAGACCATCGATCCGCTATTGGTGAACGAGTTCGGCAAGCTGCCGCGCATCCCCTGGGGCGTGCGCGTGATTCCGGACGACCAGGCGCCCAACACCTATCCGGCCTACTCCGAGCCGCCGGCGGCCGACGGCAGCCGCGCCGCCTACATGGCGGTGAACCTGTACAAGCCGGAGACGCGGCCCAAGTACGAGATTCCCGTGCTCACCTGCCACGAAGGCCGGCCCGGCCACGCGTTGCAGCTGGCCCTGGCGGCGGAGCAGACCGAGCTGCCGGAGTTCCGCCGCTTTGAGTACTTCAACGCCTACGGCGAGGGCTGGGCGCTGTACACCGAGGTGCTGTGCGGCGAGATGGGCCTGTACGACGATCCGTACAAGAAGTTCGGCGCGCTCTCCTACCAGATGTGGCGCGCCGTGCGCCTGGTGGTGGATACCGGCATCCACGCCTACGGCATGAGCCGCGAGGACGCGGTGAAGATGTTCCGCGACAACACCGCCCTCAGCGACCAGAACATCAGCACCGAAGTGGACCGCTACATCGCCTGGCCCGGCCAGGCGCTCAGCTACATGACCGGCGAGATCAAGATCCAGCAACTGCGCGCCCGCGCCGAGCAGAAGCTGGGGCCCCGCTTCAACATCAAGGAATTCCACGACGTGGTGCTGCAGGGCGGCACCCTGCCGCTGAGCGTGCTGGAGACGGTGGTGGACGAGTGGATCCAGGCCAGGCTCAAGCAGCCGGGTTGAGCGAGGCGGTGGCCACGCGCGCGGCCGGCGCTGGCTCTGGCTCAGGGCCGGCAATTACTGCGCGGGTGGCCCGCTCCGGCGGCGCCATCGTCGCGGCGTTGCTGCTGGCCAAGCTGTTCAGCACGCTGAAGGAATCCTTCGTCGCCCAGGCCTTCGGCGTCGGCCGCGAGGTGGATGCCTACGTGCTGGCCTCGGCGCTGAGCCTGTGGGTCGCCACCATCGTCGGCAACGGCATCGATGGCGTGGCGATCCCGCTGCTGAAGCAGGCGCAGGCCAATTCCGAGGAGCAGTGGCGCGCCTATGCCGGGCAGGTGTTCTGCATCGTCTGCGCCTTCGGCGCCGCGGCCGGCGCGGTGCTGTGGTGGCTAGCGCCGCCGCTCGGCCGCTGGCTCGGCGACAGCGGCGCCTTCGGCGCGCAGCTGGTGGCGAGCATTCGCGTGTTCGCCCTCGTCCCCCTGCTCAACGCCGTCGCCCGCTGGTCCGCCGCGCTGCTGCAGCAGCGAGGGCACTTCTTTTGGGCCAACGCCGCGGACTGCGCCGCGCCGCTGGTGGCGGTCCTGGTCATCGTCGCGTGGCCCTGGCGCGGCGGCCTGCTGCTGGCCTGGGCGCAGCTGGCCGGCATCGCCGCGGTGGCGCTGCTGATGCTGCTGTTCGGCGTGCGCGAGCTGGGCGCCTGGCCGCGCTGGTCCACGCAGCGTGATGGCCTGCTCGCCCTCTCGGCACGGCGCTACGCGCCGGCAGTGCTGGGCACCACCATCGGCGCCGCCAAGCCACTGCTGGTGCGCGCCCTGGCCGGCGGCCTGGGGACCGGCGCCATCGCCGTGCTCGGCTACGCCGATCGCGTCGTCGCCGTGCTGCTGGCCCTGATCGGCGCGGCGGTGATCCGCTCGGTGACCACGCACGCGGCTGACGCCATCACCGCCGGCCGCTGGAGCGAGATCGATCACCTGCTGCGGCGCACCAGCCTGCTGGCCTTCGCCGCCGGCGCTGCCGGGGCGCTGGCCATCTGCGCCCTGGCCTCGCCGCTGGTGTCAGTGCTGTTACAGCGCGGAGCCTTCACCGCCGCCGACGCGGCGGCCGTTACCCACACCCTGCGCTGGCTGGTGCCGCATCTGCCGTTCTTCTGCTACGCCTCCATCCTCATCGGCATCGGCTACGCCATGGGCCTGCAGCGCCTGCTGGTGATCAGCGCCGTGGTGGGCCTGGCCGTCTGCGCCATGGCCGGCCTGCTGCTGCGGCAGCCGTTAGGCACCGCCGGCATTGCCATGGCCGCGTCCCTCGCCTTCGTCGCCAGCGCCGCGTGCACCCACCTGCTGGTGCGGGCGGAGGTGAAAAGGCGGCATCCGCAGCCCGTCTGAGCCGTGTTCTTTCCGGAATGCCCTCGCCGTGGTGTAGCGTAGGCCCCGGTACCCAGCGGAGCGGAAGCGATGTCCGTCATCACCTGCAACGAGGACCTGCGCCAGCTCGCCCGCCGCCGCGTGCCTCGCGCCATCTTCGACTATGTCGACCGCGGCTCTTACGACGAGGCCACCCTGCGCGCCAACCGCGCCGACCTGGATGCGATCAAGCTGCGCCAGCGCGTGATGATCGACGTCGACAACCGCTTGCTCGGCATCCACCTGGTGGGTCGCGACTGGACTATTCCGGGCGCCCCCGATCCCACCGGCATGGACGTATCCTTCACTCCCCGCAAGATGTTCATCTGCTCCATCGAGACGGTACGGTAGCCTATTCCAGTTCCAGCCATATATATGGGCTGAACTTGAGAGGCTGATGTGATGAAAGAGGCTCGGCCGTCCGGCGCAATCGCCGTTGTTGACCGGAAGTAACGGAAAATATTAGTGTTCTCTATTGGTGGGAATCTGCTTTGACGGCTCTGGACGCTATCAAAATCAAAAAGACATGACTCCAACAGTTGAAACCGTCGTAGCTGACTTTGGGCGGCAAGCCAAGGAAAAATTCTCCAACCCTGTGATTACTGGTGAGCCCGAAGATCAATTGCGGGCACCGTTTGAATTTCTACTAGTAGGCATTTCTGCCTTGTGTGGTTTTTCAAAAGGACAAGTCGTTGCTGTCGGCGAAACCACAGTAGAAGATCTCAAGACACGGCCTGACTATGCCGTTACTGTTCGTGGACCATTAGTCGGCTTTGTGGAGCTAAAAGCCCCAGGGAAAGGGGCTGATCCCCGCAAATTCAAAGATCCGCATGATAAAGAGCAGTGGAGCAAACTCTCTCTGCTGCCGAATCTTATCTACTCTGATGGAAATTCGTTTAGCTTGTGGCGCAGCGGGGAGCTTCAGGGTGCAATAGTGCATCTTGATGGTGACGTTGAGACCTCAGGTGATGCCCTCGCTTCCACTCCTGGGCTATTGACGATATTTGAATCTTTTCTCAGCTGGGAACCACAAGCGCCGCGCTCAGCTAAAGAACTGGCTGAGATAAGCGCCCGCTTATGCCGTCTTCTGCGGGATGAGGTCACAGAGCAACTGGCGCTAAAGAATGAAGCCCTGACGAATCTGGCTACAGATTGGCGCATGCTTCTTTTCCCTGATGCTGCAGATGACAAGTTCGCAGATGGCTACGCGCAGGCTGTGACCTTTGGTCTATTGATGGCGCGCGCTCAAGGAATCGAACTGAGCAAGGGTTTTCAGAAGGTTGCCAAGCTGCTGGGAATGACGAGTTCATTGATCGGCGCAGCGCTTGGAGTTCTCACTACCGACGCCGAGGATCAAGCTTCACTAAAAACTTCTTTGAGCACTCTTACTCGCGTGCTTGAAGTAGTCGATTGGGCCAAGCTTAGCAAAGGTAAAACTGATACTTGGCTCTATTTCTACGAGGATTTTCTTGAGGTATACGACAATACGCTGCGCAAGCAAACGGGCTCCTACTACACGCCACCAGAGGTCGTAAATACAATGGTGCGCTGGGTCGATGAAGCTCTTCGCAGCCAACGATATAACCTTTCCACTGGCTTAGCACACCCTACAGTAACCTTTGTTGATCCTGCGACGGGGACTGGAACCTATCTGCTAGGGATGATTCGCAGAATCGCAGAACGTGTAAAGGCCGATGAAGGTGAGGGGGCTGTCGCTGCTGCAATTCAAGCTGCTATAGGCCGACTTGTCGCGTTCGAAATGCAACTTGGGCCATTTGCGGTTGCACAGCTTCGTGTACTCGCAGAAATTGTAGCTCTAACTGGAAGTAAACCCGTCAAGCCACTTCAAATGTTCGTTACCGATACGCTTGCCGACCCGCACGATGATGCGGAACACATCTTTCAGTCGGTTATTCAACTTGCGCGTTCCCGAAAAGAAGCCAACAAAATTAAGCGCGAGACTCCTGTAACGGTAGTTCTAGGAAATCCACCCTACAAAGAAAAGGCGATGGGTAAAGGGGGATGGATTGAAAAGGGAAATGAAGCTAAGAGCGAATCTGCTCCATTGGATGAGTGGATGCCGCCCTCGGCGTGGAAGACGGGCGCTCATAGTAAGCATCTGCGCAACCTCTATGTCTATTTCTGGCGTTGGGCAACCTGGAAAGTCTATGATCATGGACCGGGGGCAAAGACGGGTATCGTTTGTTTCATCACAGTCGCAGGCTTTCTCAACGGGCCTGGGTTTCAGAAGATGCGAGACTATCTCCGTCGCACCTGTGATGATATTTGGGTTGTCGACTGCACTCCGGAAGGGCACCAGCCGGAAGTTAATACTCGTATTTTTCAAGGCGTGCAACAGCCCGTATGCATAGTACTAGCTTCCCGTTCAGCCAGTAATTCCGCGGAAGTGCCAGCAAATGTGCGTTTTCGGGCGCTCCCTACAGCTCATCGAGATATTAAGTTCGAGTCACTCGATGCAATTGGACTTCTCGATGCCGGGTGGACGGACTGCCCGCTGGAATGGCGTGCGCCGTTTTTTCCCGGGGCAGTCGGTGCTTGGTCAGAATTTCCGCTCCTCAGCGATTTGTTCGTTTACAACGGCTCTGGCGTGATGCCGGGTAGAACATGGGTAATAGCTCCAGACGCCGACAGCCTTGTGTCGCGTTGGAATAAACTTATTGGTACACCGCCAGGCCCAGAACAAGAGAAATTATTCCACCCACATTTGCGCGGCGGAAAGGTTGGAGATAAGCACAGCAACAAAAAAGCAGCGAGACCTCTAGCTGGACAAGAAGCTCGCTTGGTCGCGGTGTCAACGGACAAGGGCCCCTGCATACCACCCATCCGCTACGGATTCCGATCCTTCGACCGACAGTGGGTCATACCAGATGTTCGGCTGATTAATCAGCCAAATCCTGGGCTTTGGGACCTGTACTCCGGTCGGCAGATATTTTTGACAGTTTTAGAACGCACGTCACCGTCTTCCGGGCCTGCTATTACCTTCACTGATCTAATCCCTGATCTCGATCACTATAAGGGCTCTTTTGGCGGGCGTGTATATCCACTTTGGCAGAACAGTGAAGGTACAAAGTCGAATATCCGTAGCACCCTGTTGGAGTATCTGTCAGAGCGTTTCAATCATAGTGTCAGCGCGGAAGATTTCTTGAGCTATATAGCAGCTATTCTCGCGCATCCGGGATATACGACACGCTTTCAGAAAGATATGTCGACCCCCGGTTTGCGTATCCCCATAACTGCAGACGCTGCACGGTTCTTCCGAGCTGCAAAACTTGGTCGACGAGTGATTTGGCTTCATAGCTATGGCGAGCGCATGGTTGACGAAAGTGAAGGTCGGCCAGCCCAACGTCCACGCTTGCCTACGAGCCGGCGTCCAAATATCCCGAAAGAAGGATCAATACCGCCTGGTGCTCTTCCAGCTGACATCAGCTATGACCCCACAAAAAAACGTTTGCAGATAGGAGCTGGATTTGTAGCCAACGTCGAACCTGCCGTGTGGAGCTATGAGGTTTCCGGCAAGAAAGTGCTGGTTCAGTGGTTCAGTTATCGAAAGCTCGATCGTAGCCGGCCACAGATGGGGGATCGGCGCCCGCCTTCTCCACTAGGAAATATCCAGCCGATAACTTGGCTCGCCGAATACACAACAGATCTTCTCAATTTGTTAAATGTGCTGTCGATGCTGGTTGAACTGGAACCTGAACAAGCAGATCTTTTAAATTCGATTTGCGATGGGGCACTTATCACGACTCAGGAGCTAGTCGGTGCTGGGATTATTGGCCAAAGCGATAAAAACATCCCGAAGGCTAACAATTCTGAAGGCAGCACCGCAGACTTATTCTCGTAGCAAGAAGCTCTTGTTCCAGCCGCCGATGCATCCGAGGATTTGATGGAACGGGGATACGCAACGCTCACGCAGTTGCAGGTTGTTTGTTAGCTCACGTGTTCGAGGTGGCCCACGAATGCGCCGATGAAATTCAGGGAATCCTCAACGTACTTTCTCGCTATCGGCTGCATGCGAACCTTTCCACCGCGCTCGTGCTTGAGAAGATCACCTTCGTGAACTATCGCATTTCTTCGAGATACAATGCGATTAAGCTGGGCTTTCTCGGCTGTGATATCACGCTTTCCGTAAAGAATTTGGAGCTGGCCGGAAATATTGGTGACTCCTAACAGGTTAAAGGCGTATTCAATTTCACGGAAACTTTGAAAGGGACGCTTGTGTAGTAGTTCCTGGACTTTCTTCCTAATGATGTTCGCCGTACGAATCGTCGTCCCCGCCTTCCTGGCCATGCGAACCTCTTCTGATATAGTTATTGCAGTAGTAACTGGGATCATGAGTTCCTGTTGCGGCTTGGTCAGGGGACTCTGTTTCAGCGACCCCACGATTCCTTTTATGACTCGCTCATGAACATATCTGTCCAAGGCGCTAACGGCGAATACTAGGGACGCCCTTAGGAGATCGTCCAGATGCTGCGCTGAGAAGTGATCGGTGGTAAGACTCGCTCCATCCCTAAGAACGAGGACAACATCCTTGCTGTCGACGCGATCAATGTCGGCGCCGACAGGCCAATGCATCAGTTTCTGAAATGCTGCCTTCCAGTCGCTTCGGATGCTGCGGGTACGCACGTTCATGAGGCCGTCGTGATAAAGGAGAAACGTCCTTCCGCGGGCCGCAGTGTCGTTGTAGGCATCTATTGGCAGCAAGGCCAACTCCTGTATGTCGTAGCGGAGTTGCAACCACGGCCTGTGAAGCTGGCCCATGGCTTAGACATCCCTATTCGACGCATTTGATGTCCAAGCGGCATTCCATTCTGGTTAGCGACGCTGATCGTGAATCAGTCGGCTAAGCGATGGCTCGTCTAGCACATGCAATACATCGCTCAACTTCATATGGCCCGGAAAGTTTGGCGCGAAGTCGGCACCGTATGTTTGGCGCAAGGTCGAGATCAGCGTGTTGCCGTGCTTCCTGCTAATCTCGCCATTTTTATCCCGGTGCCGCTGATCAAGGCCTGGCTGCTGATGTGACATCAGATTTGCTCCGAAAGAACAGGTTCGAGCACTTTTGACGATGTGCAAGCGCTATTCAACAATCGCCGGCTAACCAATTATTAATCTCTTTAATTGCAAGTAAAATTAGGGCATTGCAGCAAGATGCGGAAGCAAAAAAGCTGCGCCCAAAGCTCGCCCCGCATTTATCCGCCGCAGCCGACAATTTTGTGAACGCTCGGTTGACCGCAGCGATCTCTTCCAGAGGTGTATTTTCAGTTAGACGCCGAAGATGGCATCTAGAGGAGGCAGGGGTCGAAGCGCACCGCTCACTTCAGATGAAGCATGAGAGCAGATCCCTGGCCCCGATCCATGCTTCCCAATTGCCAACCCTTGAATCGGTCCAGCGAATCCGGCTTGGTTGATGTCGTTTTCCTTTCTCGCGACGATCCCTACAGCCTCACTCCACGCCTAACTTGGTGGGCCCCCCGGGACTTGAACCCGGAACCAAAGGATTATGAGTCCTCTGCTCTAACCGATTGAGCTAGAGGCCCGCGCGTCTGGAGCGGGGGAAAGTATAAGAGAAGCGGCGCCGGGGGCGCTCTGGCCTATGATGGGGCTCCGCTTCCAGCCCCGGCCCCGATGTCCACCAAGATCGACGCCCTCATCAACCTGTTTTCCGGCACCGTGCGCGGCTGGCGCGGCGCGGTGGCCTACCGCAAGCGCTCGCAGCCCCTGCCCAAGCCGCTGCGGCTGTACGACATCGAGGCCTGCCCGTATTGCCGGCTGGTGCGGGAGGTGCTGACGGAGCTGGATCTGGACGTGCTGATCCTGCCGTGCCCGCGCGGCGGCACGCGCTTCCGGCCGGAGGCGCGGCGCATTGGCGGCAAGGCCTTGTTTCCGCTGCTGGTGGACGAGAACACCGGCGCCCTGCTGTACCAGTCGGCGGACATCGTCGCCTACCTGCGCCGCACCTACGGCGGCGGCCGGGTTTCGCCGCTGGCGCCGCTACTGCGGCCGCTGGCGGTGTTCACCTCGCAGCTTGCCTCGCTGCTGATGCTGCGGCCGAGCGGGCTGGGCGGGGTACGCGCCCGGCCGTCCGTGGCGCCGGCCCAGCCGCTGGAGCTGTACAGCTTCGAGGCCAGCCCGTTTTCCAAGCCGGTGCGGGCGCGGCTGTGCGAGCTGGAGATTCCTTACCTGCTGCGCAACGCCGGCAAGGGCGGCTGGAAGGACATGGGCCCGCCGAGCTTCCGCGACAAGCTGTTCAAGGGGCCGATGGAGACCACCCGCAACCGCGCCTGGCTGGCGCAGCACACCGGGCGGGTGCAGGTGCCGTACCTGGTGGATGCCAATACCGGGGTGGGGATGTACGAGTCGCAGGAGATTTTGGGGTATTTGGAGCGGACCTATGGGGCGGGGGCTGCGGCCTCTGCCTGAAATGCTGTCGGGTTCCCGCTGAGTACCCAGGCAGCGGCGGGTGCGGCCCTGGATACCGGCTTGCGCCGGTATGACGGTGAATGAAAAGGCGGCGGTTCTACGGAATAGGGCAACGCCGGCCGAAGGAAAACCCGGTTGTTCGGCCCATCCCTGGGCCGAAGCCTGCGGCCTCGCTGCGCTCGCTCAAATACGTTCCAGACGCATTTGTCCCGCCTGCGCGGGAACGACGGGAAGGGGTTAGTTCTCGTCCTTGGCGCTTCGCCCCCATCCGGCCCCGCAAGGTACAATCCCGCCCTTGCTTCGCCTTGCTGGCGGCCGCGCCGCCTCCTGAAATCCCCATGAGCACCCCTGCCGAGCACGCGGCGATCCGCCGCACCTTCGCCATCATTTCGCATCCGGACGCGGGCAAGACCACGCTGACGGAAAAGCTGCTGCTGTTCGGCGGCGCCATCCAGCTGGCCGGCACGGTCAAGGGCCGCAAGGCCAGCCGCCACGCCACCTCGGACTGGATGGCGCTGGAGCAGCAGCGCGGTATCTCCATCACCACCTCGGTGATGCAGTTCCCCTACCGCGAGAAGATCATCAACCTGCTCGACACGCCGGGCCACGAGGATTTCTCGGAAGACACCTACCGCACCCTCACCGCGGTGGATTCGGCGCTGATGGTGATCGACGCCGCCAAGGGCGTGGAGCCGCGCACCATCAAGCTGATGGAAGTGTGCCGCCTGCGCGACACGCCGATCATCACCTTCGTCAACAAGCTCGACCGCGACGGCCGCTCACCGATGGAGCTGCTCGACGAGATCGAGAAGGTGCTCGGCATCCAGTGCGCGCCGGTGACCTGGCCGGTAGGCATGGGCCGCGACTTCAAGGGCGTCTATCACCTGCTGGAAGACCGCTTCTACCTCTACTCCGGCGACAAGCACCGCGTTAGCGAGATCGAGACGGTGGACGGCCTGCGCGCCCCCGGCCTGGCCGAGCGCTTCGGCCAGCCGTACCAGACGCTGCTCGACGAGATCGACCTGGTGCAGGCCGCCGGCACCGGCTTCGATATGGCGCTGTACCGCGCCGCCAAGCTCACGCCGGTGTTCTTCGGCGCCGCCATCAACAACTTCGGCGTGCGCGAGCTGCTCAACGGCTTCGTCGAGTGGGCGCCCTCGCCGCTGCCGCGCACCGCCACCGATGCCACCGGCGCCGAGCGCAGCATCCGCCCGGAAGACAGCAAGTTCAGCGGCTTCGTCTTCAAGATCCAGGCGAACATGGATCCCAAGCACCGCGACCGCGTCGCCTTCCTGCGCGTCTGCTCCGGCAGCTACCGCAAGGGCATGCAGCTGCACAGCGTGCGCCTGGGTGCGCCGGTGCGCGTGGCCAACGCCCTCACCTTCATGGCGGCGGACCGCGAGGCGGTGGAGGAGGCCTTCCCCGGCGATATCGTCGGCCTGCACAACCACGGCACCATCGCCATCGGCGACTCCTTCACCGAGGGCGAGACGCTGCGCTTCACCGGCATCCCCAACTTCGCGCCGGAGCTGTTCCGCCGCGTCATCCTCAAGGATCCGCTGCGCGCCAAGCAGCTCAACAAGGGCCTGGACCAGCTGTGCGAGGAAGGCGCCACCCAGGTGTACCGGCCGCTGGTCAACAACGACATCATCCTCGGCGCCGTCGGCGTGCTGCAGTTCGACGTGGTGCAGTACCGCCTCAAGGACGAGTACGGCGTGGACGCCGTGTTCGAGGGCGCCACCATCCACTCGGCCCGCTGGGTGCTCTGCGACGACCCGAAGAAGCTGCGCGAGTTCAAAGACAAGAACGACGCCCGCCTGGCCCTGGACCACTCCGGCCACCTGGTCTACCTCGCCTCCAGCAGCGTCAACCTGGCGATGGCGATGGAGCGCGCGCCGGATGTGCGCTTCGTCGATACGCGCGAACAAGGCGCCCACGAAGAACACTGACGCTGTTCCCTTCCCCAGCCCGGCTGTTCTCCCTCTCCCCACTACGTGGGGGTGAGGGCTCGCGCTTAGGAGATGCCTAAATGGCATCTCGTGCGAGACCGACGAATTCG
>ERZ1034411.235-NODE-235-length-13311-cov-24.255281_pt1 | contig 13311 bp, 10 predicted proteins | sample MGYA00520583_ERZ1034411 | MGnify/ENA primary metagenome ERZ1034411 (study PRJEB33736, sample SAMEA104288481) | Azolla microphylla | place: Ecuador | collected 1982 | study: EMG produced TPA metagenomics assembly of the PRJEB19522 data set (Is there foul play in...
TTCCCCTTGATGAGTAAATACATCATCAAATGACACCATCTTTCAAACCATGGTGACATTGCTGCGGCAGTAGTTTCTTTCATCAGCTTCTTTTAACGTGAAAGTTACACCGAAAGACGATTATACTCCTTTTTACTCTTAACTTTTGTTTAATTGCCGTTAGACACAACTCCTTAAATTGTGTCTGGGAAAACACGCTAAAAGTATTGACTTCTACAGACATAAGTTCAGAATATAAAAGAAGGATTTTAAAATCTTGACTTGATTATATCCAGACCAATATTTGACCAATATTTAAGGAGGTGATTCAAAAATGGGCATACAAATTTATGACCTATACTCTACTCATGAAGTACAAATGATTGATAAACTAACGTCTTCAGAAATGACAAATATCAATGGCGGTATCATGAACAGAAGAAGGAGAGACAGGAACCCAACTACAACAGATAGAAGCGACCTTTCCGGACTAATGGCAGACATAAAGACTAATGTGGGTAACTGGAGATTAGAACTCAACAAAACAATTGATAACTTGAGAGAAGAAAGATTAGATTTTTGATAGACTGAAAATATTCAGATTCCCGATTTATTAAATAAGTCGGGTATTTCTTATATGGTCAGTAATTAACAGAAACTATACCATTATGGACTTTGGAAATGTTGCTATATAAACTTTTCATCCTTTCATTTATCGCCATTTTTTTCTAACTTTGTATTACATCACGACTCCTATTTATATCAATACCTGTTGGTACCTGGGGGGAATGGGTAAGAAACAACTTTTACCTTTTACCCATCAAACCTGATTAGTATTTAAATCTGAGTTTTATATAATTGCCATTTCAAAAGACATAAAATCGTGATTAATGTCTAATTAACATAGCTTTAACCATTGAAATTCTGGATTCTTCTCCATAAGAATAGAAGCATCAGTTAAGAAAATAATAACTTAACTGACCACACGAATTCAACTGACTGAAAGCAAGTCTCTTAGGAGGAAATTATGGCAAGTATTAAACTCTCTCAACTGCAAGCAACTGGTTCTGAATTGTTCCAAGATTCCGAAAGCTTTCTCAATGAAATGAGCGATGTCAGTTCCATCTATGGTGGTGGTTATGACAACGATGTAAGCGATATTTCCACATTGGAGAAATTGGCTGAAGCCTTCGTTAATGTATATGGTATCGGTCATATTGCTTACTTAGCTAAGTCCTATAGCTACAGTAACGGCTACTAATAGTCTTTTAGTTTAGGACTGAGCTAAACGGCTCTCTTGGGAATGAAGGTAAAAGTAATTTATGTGAATAACATAAGTTAATAAATTGACCAATCAACCAGGAGAGCCTGTTAAAAGTATCTAACTCTGGGCAAATTACTTAAACAAATTAAATAAAAGATAAATGGCAAGAATTATCATTTGTCTTGGGAATGAAGGTAAAAGTAATTTATGTGAATAACATAAGTTGATAAATTGACCAATCAACCAGGAGAGCCTGTTAAAAATATCTAACTCTGGGCAAATCACTTAAACAAATTAAATAAAAAATAAATGGCAAGAATTATCATTGCTGATCTCCATCTTATTGATTCAGAGGTGTTTATCAATGAAATCACAAGTACAGATGAGCAATCTGTATTTGGTGGTCAATATGAATATCGTCCGCAAATTTTAGAAGTTGGTGTTAAAGCTCTTGAGCTTATAGTTATGCTCGCAGCTATTGATGCTATTTCGTTCCTCACTACTTCATTCATAAGAACTGATTAATAGTCCAATTATTTGTGGTGCTTATTACACCATTGATATAAAGCGGAAAGCCAATTATAAATTATTTCACCATTCTTTTAATAATATGCCATTTCTCTTGAGTTCTCAAAATGTTTTTAACTATCTAATTTCCCAAGGACTGTGTAATCTAGAAGAAGAGTCATTGAGCCAAATTGAGTTAAAACCTGCCAAAAACTTTAATTTATTAGTCAGCTTACCAGATGGTAGTCAATTTTTAGTCAAACAAGAGCGTCTGAACCGAGAAGGTAAAACTCGTGGTGAGTTTATTAATGAATGGCAAGTACATAATTTTTGTCGAACATTCCCAGAAATTAGTCATTTACGCTCATGTTTATCAGAAGCAATTCATTTTGATGCTGAAAATTCCATCATTGTTTTCAATTATCTTAATGACTATCGTGACCTAGCAGAATTTTATGGACTAGAGAATATCTTTCCTACTAATATTTCTCGATCAATTGGAGCGAATTTAGCATCAATTCATCGTTTAACTATCAACCGTCAAGATTATCGGGGGTTTTTCCAAACGTCTGATAATACAATAAATCACACAACTTCTACCCTATCTAGGGGATTAGATAGAATTACACCAGAAGTTTTTGGTTCAGTTCCTGCGGATGGTTTAAAATTCTTTGCACTTTATCAACGTTACAATAATTTAGGTCAGGCGATCACAGATTTGAGTAATGCGGTCAATCCTTGTTGTTTAACTCACAATGACCTCAAACTCAACAATATTCTTCTCTCGTTAAATTGGCACACAGCCATTCATCCAGAATCACGCCTTATTGACTGGGAAAAAGGCGCTTGGGGAGACCCTGCTAGTGATTTAGGTGCAATTATTGCTAGTTATCTGCAAATCTGGCTATATAGCATGGTAACTAGTAAAACAACACCGATTGAAGAGTCTTTACGTTTAGCTGCAATTCCCTTAGAACTGCTACAACCGTCCCTCTCATCCTTGGTAATTGAATATTTAACCAACTTCCCGGAAATTTTAGAACTTCGTTCTAATTTCCTGCAACTAGTTGTCCAATTCTCTGGTTTTTCTCTAATTCGTGCTATTCAAGCCAAATTGCAATATGAGAGGACTTTTGGTAATTCTGGTATCTGCATTCTCCAAGTGGCCAAGAGTTTATTGTGTCGTCCTCAAGCATCTATGACCACAATTTTTGGGATGGAAGCATCAGACTTGACCCCCACAACCTTATCTCATGTTTGATGTTGGATTTTGGACTAATTTTTCCCCACACCCCACACCCTACAGCCATGCAACTATTAGATTCACTCCATACACAACTGTCCAAATTGCCAGAACAATTGCAAATATCACTGGAAGATATTGCGACTCAGATTGAAATTGTATCTCACCACTGTATTAAACATCCAAAGCACAAAACCATAGCGTTGCCAGAGTCAGTCATACCTCGCTTTGAGCAGTTACCATTAGAGATGCAGCAACAGCATTTAAAACTACAACTGCGTAATTTCATATACAGTGTTTATTATAACGTTGCCTCAAAGCCTATTATCAGTGCTGATGAGAAGGAAAGCAATAGGAAAATTAACCAAAATCTTGAAAATAAGAACTTATTCGGCATAGATTTAGAATTTTACGATCGCTTACATACCAGGAACAAAAGTGAAGGCTACTGGAGTCATAACTGGCAGGTGGTCAGGGAAGAAACGGATGGCACTTTCGCAGTGCATAAGAATGGGTTAACACTGCACGTTGATCCAAATTTGCATCTGTTACCAACAGTTACCTCTTGGGTTGTTGGTAAGTTTGTATCGATCAAGATGCCAAAGAATTTGGTACAAAACGGGTTTTATATGGCTGTAGCTAATGCAGGCTCCCAAAATGGTCATAATATTACGCGAATTTACTTTAATTTAACACCAGAAGGGGCAGCCGCCGTAATGGAAAGTTTAACAGTGCAACTAAATAATATTCCCATTTCTTTTTCCTTCAAAGCACTATATAATCCTCCCGATTATGGACGTTATGACTCAGCCGTGCTTTACTTTAACAAAGACCAATATGAGATAGTTCACCCAGCATTAGAAAGAATCTATGCAGATAATCAATCCTATTTTGATAAACCAGTGCCTTTGTTTACTAAGCAATTAGCACCGGGGTTAGCTTGTGCAGAAGAACCAAACCAAAAATTTGGTGATCAAGAAAGTTTTGGTACAAATCGTTGTCAAATTATCGCTAATGGTTTAGTTACCGCTTGGCAGCAAGGTGAGCATAGTCCAGATAAAAGAATAGCATCTATTTTTAAGCAGTTTGCATCACACAAGATTCAGTTACAACGTCCTTATCTTAATGCTAACTCTGAGGATATTTACACTCCCTTGTCTTAATAGCATTAAGAATTGATCATCATGTCTAATGCTTGAATGCAGATGATTTTTGTGGGAGCTAGTAGAGTTGATAAATTAGGTTAACTTCACATACAGGAGGTAATAGAATGATTAAAGAAAATTACGAACAAAATAAACAGTTGAATAAGATATTTAACCAGTCACAATTTCGAGAAATTATCAAAGCCATCATCCTTGGTAAATATTCCTGGGCTTGTATTCTATTTCTCCATTTTTCTGGATGCGATCCTCTAGACTATATACCTCATGAAACTTACAGTAAGTTAATCCGAGAAAACTATATCTTTGCTGAAGATAATCATGATTCAATTCATGAAAACAAATTAAGACTACCTGGTATAAAATTAAGCTGGATTAATTTAAATAATGAGAAACACAGCTCAAATTAAAGTTGGGTGATTGGAGATGTCTATTGGGAACTGTGCAAATTTTAATTTCAACCAATTCCTATACGCAATCATTCTTTGATAGAAAAATTCACCGAATTTATCTGGGAAATTATAAACAAAAACATCCCCGTTTCTCTAAGAAGTCGGGGATATGAAATTTGTTAGATTAAAGTATATTAAATATAGGATTCCCCTTTGATTCTTGAAAAAACTCAGTACAATTTTATTCATTCTTTCCTGTTCCCTGAATCTACGAGTAGTTATGGCTTACACCACGCAACCTATCAGGAATCAAACCGGATTCCTATAAGTAGGTGGGTGTTAAAAATTATCGTTATGACACGGTAAGAGGTCAACCAGCGTGGTCTTGGGGAGCCACTCAGGTGGAGGGGTTTCCTGGCATAAAGCAAGTAGTGTGGTTTCCCCCATGTAGGCGCTTCGCCTTCCCCCCAGGGTCCGACTAGAGAACCGGAAGGGCAAGAGGCACTCATGCAATAGGGAAGAGGTTTTGGTCAATTTTACCTTTCATTACATACTACTCTCCCACAATCCACTGCGCGTCTATGGTTCTTTTATGCCTTCCTACTTATATACCAATTTGAACAATGACTGTGACAAATGGTATTGCTCTAAACCTGATACAGTCAGGGATTCCCAATCCGAAATTATATTAGCAATAATATTAGCTGGCTTCACTCAACTTCTCTGAAGAAGATGGGGAATTTTGATGTTCTATGAGTTTGGCGACAATTTCTAATGTATTAACTTGTTGTTTTAACCAATTTGTAAATAACTCTCCCATAATTTTTAAGCGCATCTGTTCATTTAACTGGGGTTTAATAATTTCTTCAACCATAATAATATGCGCTCCTTTAGGTGTAATTATGGGTTTGAGAATTTGCGGTGGATTAGCTGCAAAAATTGCCGATGCTATTTCTGGTCTAAAATCGTTACGTTTTCGAATACCTTGATATCCTCCAGCACGACGAATTTCTGCATTGTCAATATATTGACGAGCAATTTCTTGGAAACTTATTTCTCCTTCTTGCAGAGCATAAAATATTTCTAAAGCTAAATCTTCATCATCTAATATTACTTCATAAGTTACTGCTCCCGTATAATCGAGTTGATGAGCATAAAAAAATGGTTCAACTTTATCTGCAAATAAATGATTAGCTAATTTGGCTGATAGTAGATTGAGCTGGGCAATTTCTTCAAAATTATCCAAGGAAAGATAATGTTTTTCTAACCAAGCCCAAGTGTCTTCTGCTTTAATCAGTTTATTGGCTAATCTGAGACTATCTGCTGCCTGTTGTAGTTCTTGGATTTCGATTTGAATACCCTCTTGAACAGCAGTATCAACAATAGTCCTCCTGGTGGCGACCGCTTCTAATAAATTAGGGATTTGGCAAGTTATTCTTACATGATCAACAATATCTTCATGAGAAACAATTATAACTTTTGACATAATCTAATCCCTCAATTTCTAGGTATTTATAATCTTAGGTTCTCGCTTTGTGTTGAGAATTAATTTTAATTAACCGATGTAATGAAAATCTAAATGCTCATATTCCCAACTTCTCTCAGAAATCGGGAATCCTGTTATTCAGGATCTCTCATTTCTAAAGTTCTAGACCATTCTTTTGTAGTTTTTTAAAAGGATCTAAGATAAAGTCAATGACTCGACGCTGACGGACAATTACTTCAGCAGTTGCTGTCTGACCTGGTGTGAGAGGAATGCGTTTGTTACCCGTTTGAATATAAGGTTGATCCAATGCAATTTCTAACTGATATGTTTCCTGACGGGTTGGGCTATTTTCCTGAATTTTAGAATCAGGTGAAATCGAAGTTACGCACCCTTGCATCACACCATATTCTTGGAAAGGATAAGCATCAAATTTAATTTTGACTGGCATTCCCTCCTTCACAAAACCACTTTGCCTGCTAGGCATTTCTGCTTTTAAAATTAAAGCCGCACCTTTGGGCGCAATTTGCGCCATCATTTGTCCTGGTTGCACCACAGACCCCGGCTTTTTAATGGGTAATTCAAAGATTGTCCCATCAATAGGCGATCGCACTACTCGTTGCTGTAACTGCAACTGTAATAATGTAATCTGACTCTTAGTCTGAGAAATTTCTGATTTCAAAGAAGTAATTTGTGTTTGCAGATCTTTAAGTTGTTCCTGACTTTTTAGTAACGTGAGCTTACCTGCTTGGACTACACTTCGATAGCTATTTTCCTCCTCTTGTAAACGGAATTTTGCCTGTTCAATATCTGACTGAGCTTGACTCATAATTGAATTATATCGACTTAACTCTTCCTGTAGACGCAACTCAGCTTGTTGGATATTAGCTTTAGCTTCTTCCTGCAAGCGTTCGCTATCTTCTGCTGTTTTCTCTACTTCTACAACTCTGGTTTCAGGAATTGCACCTTCCTGTAACAGTAGACGATAGCGTTTAAGTTCTAATAAATCTCTACTCAAACGACGTTTGGCTAACCGATGAGAAATTTGAGTAGAATTTATGTTCTGTTCTACTTGATCAATTTGAGCAAGTCTTTCCAGTTTTTGCAAATGATATGCACTTTGTTTCGCATCCAAGTTTTGCCGTACTTGATTAAGTTGAGCCAGTTTTTCCAAACTTTGAGACTGATTTTGTCGTTCTTGAATATTAATCACCAACAATACCTGATTCTTGAGTAATTCTAATTGTCCCTGACGATTTACTAAACCTTCTAACTTAGCTTGAGTTTGCTGAATTTCAGTCCGCAGAACTTCAGATTCAATCTCTACTAAAACCTGTCCGGTTTTAACATTTGTACCTTCTTTCACATTGACAGCAATAACACTACCAGTAACTACACTATCTAGTTTTTGGGTTGATCCTTTAGGTTCTATTCTTCCAGTAGCATTTCCAGTTTCATCAACTTTAGTAAACATTACCCAAGGTAAAGCTACTACTGTAAAACTAATCATTAAATACAGCATTGATCGTGTCCAGGCTTTGGGTAAAGCATCTAATAATTCTTCTGTACCATAAAACCAGTCGTTAGTTTTACCTGCTGTTTGTGTCTCATGTAGACTGGATGAAGATTTGACCTGTCCTGAGATGAAAAGAGTAGATGATGAATTGTAAGTTGACTGTGGCATAACCAAATTTGGATTAATAATATTAGTGTTTTGGAAAAACTGTTACACATGAATAATTAACCGCAGATTGACGCAGATTAATGCGGATGAAATCCCCTGATGCAATCTTGAATATAAGTTGTAAATGAAGCATATATATTAGAGACGTTGTATACAACGTCTCTGAGTTCGAGTTGGAGATTGCCGATTTCGAATCAAAAATACCTAACCCAATCCACTGTTGACTATTAACTGGTAACTGTTAACTGATTCAGCCTGTTGAGCCTAGTTGTTGTTGATTAAGATAGTAATAATGTCCTCTCTTGAGAATTAATTCTTCATGAGTACCACTTTCAACTAAAATGCCCCGATCTAAAACTAAAATTAGGTCAGCATGACGCACGGTGGAAAGACGATGGGCGATAATAAAACTCGTGCGTCCTTTAAGAATCGTTTTCAGATTGTTCTGAATAATGCGCTCAGATTCTGCATCAAGATGACTGGTTGCTTCATCTAATATTAAAAGGCGCGGACTTCCTAATAATGCACGAGCTATTGCTAGGCGTTGGCGTTGTCCCCCTGATAACATTCCTCCACCTTCACCGATTTGGGTTTCATAACCCATAGCCATGCGTTTAATAAACTCATCTGCACCTGCAAGTTGGGCTACTTCAATAATTTCTTCTAGGGTAGCTTCTGGATGAGCTATGCTAATATTTTCTCGAATTGTACCGCCAAATAAAAATGTATCTTGGTCAACAACTCCTATTTGCGAGCGCAATGAATGCAGAGAAATACTAGCCACATCTTGATTGTCAATTAATACTCGGCCATCTGTCGCTGGATATAAACCCAAAATCAACTTAGAAAGAGTTGTTTTTCCTGAACCACTCCGCCCTACAACTGCAACAGTTTGTTCAGGTAAAATCTCAAAACTGAGATTTTCTAGGATGTTAATATCGCTTTCAGCATGATAGCGAAAAGTTACATTGTCAAAATGTAAATGACCACGTAATCTAGGTAATATTTGACGTGAGTGAACTGCTAGATCTTCTTCTGGTTTTGCTTCTAAAACATCATTAATTCGTTCTGTAGAAACTATCACTTCTTGTAACTGATTCCACAAACTAATTAACCTTTGGAAGGGCTGAATAACGTTACCTAGTAACATATTGAAAGCTACTAGCTGTCCAATGGTTAACTGGTTCTGAATCACTAACCATGCTCCAAACCACAATAATCCTGTACTGGCTATGGCTTGAATTGTAGAACTAATAATTTCCAGTTGATTTCCAATTAGTTGAACACTGAAGTTTTTCTTAGTCAAATTATTCAGCAATTCTTCCCAACGCCATCTTACTGTTTGTTCAATAGCCATTGAGCGAATCGAGGAAATTCCCGTTAAACTTTGAATTAAGTAACTATTTTCTTTTGTCACCGCCGTAAAAACTTCACGACTAGTACGTCTTAAAAAAGGTGTGGCAAAGAGGGCTAGTAATACAAAGGGTGGTACAATTGCCAAAACCAATAAAGCCATTGAAGGACTGTACCAAAACATCAAGCTGATGTAGATAAATACTGTCAGAAAATCTAAAACAATAGATAGTGCTTCACCAGTTAAGAAACGCTGAATTTTTTGATTCTCTTGGACACGGGAAACAATATCACCAACGTAACGAGACTCAAAAAATGACAGAGGTAAACGAAAGGTATGTTTAATAAAACCTACCATCAAGGCCACACTAATTCTGTTAGCTGTGTGGTCTAGTAAATATTGTCTGAGTCCATTGATAACAACACGAAATAAGCTGAAAATGAGTAAGCCAAACCCAATAGTATTTAAAGTAATGGTGCTACCTTGGACAATTACTCTGTCTAATAATAGTTGAGTAAATAAAGGTGTCACCAATCCAAATACTTGAATTAACACTGAAGCAAAAAATACTTCTAGCAGTACCTGGGAATGAGGTTTTACTAACTCAAATAACTGCCAAAATGGTGTGTTAGCTTCTGGGATTGTTTGAAGTGAGTTTGTTGGTTGTAATAACAATGCATAACCAGTCCAACCTGCTTTAAATTCTCGAATAGACAGATTAAGTTGACCGATAGCAGGATCGGCGACAATTACCCATTTCTCGGTAATTTCATAGACGACGATGTAATGTTTACCCTCCCAGTGTGCGATCGCAGGTAACGTTTGTTGTGCTAATTTATCTAAACTAGCTTTCACTGGACGAGTAGCAAAACCGATACTTTCAGCCGCCGCAGTTAAACTCCGCATAGATGCACCAGCACGGTTAACATTGGCCAGTTCTCGCAAGCGATTAATGGTAAAATTCTTACCCCAATAACGACTAATCATCACCAAACAAGCCGCACCACAATCAGAGGCGCTTTGTTGTTCACAAAACGGATAGCGTTTACTAACTTTACGCCACCAATTTCCAGCGGTGACAGTAGGACTAGGAAAGTATTTCTGGCTTTGTTTTGGTTGTGATTGTTCCTGGATTGTGGTTTGGGGAAATTGAATCACATTGCGGCTTCTAGCCTTAACTTCGCGCTTGATTGGTTCTGTAATTGGCTCATTTTCTACATCAATTAACCTACTTAATTGCGGCCAATGTTGTAGTGCTGTTTGGAAATCAGCATCATGCAAAATGTATACTCTGCTGGGTTGTGTTGCTTGCCACTTTCCCTTGTGGGGATTTACATAAATGTTACCTGGCGTTAATTTTTTACCCTGAGAATGTTGTAATTCCCCCTGACACACTAGCAATAGTTTGGTATTTTCGGTCACTTGAGGATTTAGAGAACCAATTTCTAGATTTTGTTTTGCAAATAGAGATAATGCTGTTAGTATCTCCTCTACCGATTCATAACGAGGTGTAGCAGAGTTTTGAGACAATAACAGCAGTATATCCCAAAGTTCTGCCTTTATGAATAGGCGAGCCCTCACAGCCGCAAATCTATTAATTACCTCCTGGGGAAGATAACCAACCTTTAAATTTACAGAAGCCCTCGCTACATAAGCACTAAAATTTTGTTCGGGAAATAAAGTCAACTCCCCAAAAGATGAACCAGAAGTCAAAGTTGAAATTAAATTATTTACACCATCCAATAGTCTGACCTTACCCGATAAAACTAGATAAATTCCTGGTGGTGCTGTTGTCGATATCCAGAATTGTTTGGCTATTGGTGGTTCAATAATATCTAATGCTTTAACACAATTTTCAAGTTCTTGATTTGATAGCGAATCACCCAAAATTTGGGTAATTTGTGTTGCTAAATATGACTGAGAAAACGCTGATGGCATTTCCTTACCTCGCTGGCAATATTAGTTATTGGTCTGAATCAAGTTAAATGACCAACTGAAACTAGGTTCGGAACTAGATTGCAAATCGCAAATTGTGATACTAGAATCCTGATTTGGCGCATTTGTTGATGGTTCGGAACTTTTGCGTTTAGTAGAAAGTCCCATTTGTTTAAGCAGGCGATTAATATGGCGATCAGTAATTTCAATCCCCAACTCATTTGCTAAATGTTTACTTAACCATTGAGCCGTCCAATACCCAAAAGCATAACCATATTCACGTGGACTATGACTAACCAATTCTTTCAATCTTTCAATATATTGACTATTTACAGTCTTGGGTCTACCTATCCTTCTTTCATTCCATTTATGAGCTATACCAGCTTCAGCTATACCTATCCAATACCTCGCCATCTCCTGAGAACAGCCAATAATTTCACAAATATGAGATTGCGATCTACCCATATCTGCTAACAACATGATTTCAATCCTGCGTCGATATTCTGGTTGTAAATCAGATTGCAAATTTTTCAGCAACGCCTTACGCTGAAACGGTGTTAAGAACTTACTTTCGTGACTATCGTAAATTTCAGAAACTGTGTTTTGATTAGAAGATGAGGACATAATTCTTACCAGTTGCTTTCTACTGTAAAATTTGGGCAAATTTTTACCTTACATCTGTTACTAAAATCCAGATGCACTATTAATCAATTAGTATTGGACAGTAAAAACCTCAATAGCTGTCAGTTAAGGAAAAAATAAAAAGGTTTTAATTTACCCCCACATTTACACCTTAAATTCCAGTATCAGCCCTTGATCAATCAATAATTACATAAATGCAACTTAGAGGTTATTGTTAGCCCTAATTTTGAGGATGTGTTTGAACACTGTAATACAAGTTCATACAGCAGCCTCCAAATATTTAAATTAGTTGGGTTCTGATTAACCAACCTGAGGTAAAACCTGTTATAAGAATACATTTAAGCCTGAAGATTGCTAATATCAGACAAGGAATTTATCTATTTCTTAACGCTAGCTTACAACTAGTATTTTCTCATCAGCAGATTGTCGTAAATCTGAAATTTTTCGGAAGAGAAATCACAAGGAAAATCCACAGTTCGTCAGTTTTTATTTTTCCTTACTATTATTCATCTTAAAATACTCCTACATCTTTAGCAAAGATTAATATAAAGAGGTAAAATCTTTATATAATCTTTACAATAAACTTATATTAAATTTATATTTTTATAATAACCACTCTAGAGGGAAGATTTCAACAATTTAGAATTATTAATCAATTAGATTATCAGTTATTTAAAATAATATTACATCGTTTTGTTAAATTATAAGAACCAATATTTTCCCAACATCAAATAGATAAACATCTATCTTGGGTAATAGAGAGATATCTTCTATTACCATCTCAAATATCCTAAAAATGTATCTATCTTTCGAAGGAAGATCTTTAGTTATTAATAAAACCCTTAAAAAATAGATAATTTAAGTTAAAAAATCTAACTTTCGATAAATTAGCAAACAGTAAATATGTGGTAAGTGATAGGAACTTAATCAAGTACCAAATGAAGAAGTTTTTTTAAAAGTCAAAAAGTTGACAGTATACCCCACACCCTGTTTTCTGTCACCTACTATAGGAATCTTATTTGAACCTATCAGGAATCAAACCGGATTTCTCTATATAAAGAAAGAAGTAGTGTAAATTTTAAGCTTCCAGTATCAGTTATATAAATTGCCAATTTATACAGTGAGCGTCATCCTATTTGGGAAAAATAGGATTCTCATAATTGAGACAGAAGTGTAATGGTGATAAATCCTACCAGCCGTGAGGACAGTTCTACCGTAACTTTTCAATTTCCCAGCCTACTTTTGGTGCTAAAGCTTGTAATCAAAAATTTTTAGTTGCTTAGACCTTCCAGGAAAAATAACCACCAGTAGTTACAGCTTATTGTCATTGGTGTAAAAATCATCTAATCTATAAAATAATGAATGTTGAAACATCCACTGTGATGTATTTCATGGTTAGACAAAGTTACTAACTTTGTTGGTAAAAGTGAATTTAGGTGCCGTTCACTTGTTTCATGTTGTTATATCTAATCTATAAGATATTATGAGTGTATATTTGCCATTCTGGCAGAACTTTACACCGATTCAGGACACCGATTCAGCTATTTGAGCGGCTTGCAGTACATGGTAAATGTAGTACATGGTAACAGATGATTTATAAAGTAAATGTGGAGGAGACAAGAGGAAGTAGCATAATTGTAGTCATAAGAGCATATATAGCCCCTT
>ERZ1034411.236-NODE-236-length-13303-cov-23.197766_pt1 | contig 13303 bp, 14 predicted proteins | sample MGYA00520583_ERZ1034411 | MGnify/ENA primary metagenome ERZ1034411 (study PRJEB33736, sample SAMEA104288481) | Azolla microphylla | place: Ecuador | collected 1982 | study: EMG produced TPA metagenomics assembly of the PRJEB19522 data set (Is there foul play in...
AATACATCATCAAATGACACCATCTTTCAAACCATGGTGACATTGCTGCGGCAGTGGTTTCTTTCATCAGGTTCTTTTAACGTGAAAGATAGACCGAAACCGCATTATACTCCTTTTTACTCTTAACTTTTGTTTAAGTCCCGATATTAATTTCTCAAACTTGTTCGATTTTTTGATTTATATACAACAGTTTTCATCTATAGCAAGTAACATATAAAAGAATTGAAAGTCTATTTGTGTCTAAGTTTTATCAATATCTACGGCTTCGAAAAAGGGATATATGTTGATGTCCTCAGCACCTTGGTGGTTGCTTTATTTAGACCATATCCTGAATAGATCTATTCCTTTGCAACTGACACATTATCGCGTGAAATCTGAAAATGTGGTTTATTTATCCGAAAATAGCTGTATTTAGTTTATACAGTTGGAATCCGGAAGGTGAGTTATATCACAAGTTAGAAAAATCATCAATTTCTTTTGAGACATAAAAACTGGATTTATGTCTTTGCGCTCTCAAAAATTATGATATTTTTAAATATAAAAGGTAAAGGTGGTCAGGTATGTAAGCCCTAAGAATATATTGTTATTCCTGGGGCTTTATTTATGGATGAACTTGCACTCACATTTGGTAACGACGCGGCGTATAAACCCAAAGATTACTATCACTGGTTTGCACTTGCCGAGTTTGGGAAGAACCAACAATAATCAAGGTTCGCATATCAGCATCATTTGGTTCTAACTGTTCAAGAGTAATTACTTTAATCACTTGTCGAGGTCTACCAATATTTCGCCCTAATATTACTGGAGTATCTGGTTTTCTGTACCGAAGTAAGATACTTTTAGCTTCTGATACTTGCCAAGTACGTTCTTTAGAAACAGGATTATAAAAAGCAATAACAAAATCGCCTTGGGCTGCTGCTGCAATACGTTGAGTGATAATTTCCCAAGGTTTTAAAATGTCAGATAGAGAAATCGCACAGAAATCATGCCCTAATGGTGCCCCAATGGCTGCTGCGGTGGCTTGCATGGCGGAGATTCCAGGGGCAACTTGAATATCAATATTTTGCCATTCTGGTTTGTTGTAGCGGTCTAGAACCTCAAAAACGGCGGTAGCCATTGCATAGATACCTGGGTCTCCAGAAGAAACTACTACTACGTATTTTCCTTGGGTTGCTAAGTCTAGGGCAAATTTTGCTCTTGCTTCTTCTTCTCGATTATCAGACTCATGGCGATTTTTGCCATCTGCTAAAGCACCAATTAAATTGATATAGGTTTTATAACCGACTAAATCACTAGCAGCATGGAGAATTTCTTTGACTTCGGGAGACATCCACTTTAATGCACCTGGACCAGTCCCAATGATGGCTAATTTTCCTCGTGGTTGGTCAATGGTTTCTGAGGAGAGGATATTTTGGGGAGAAATGTCTGCTGGTATTTTTTGAGGGTAATAAACTAAACAGTTCGGTTGAGGAGTCCCCAAATTTTCAGTAATCTGAATAGTCAACTCTCCATTTGGGTCTATTGGTAATTTACTTTCAATCAACCAAGGGGCTTTTCCTTCTAATTTAACTTTTGCCCCTGCTAATAAATCAGCAATGAATTTTTTCCCATCTTCTGGGTTAGCTAAATGATAGCCAGCGGGAGGAGATAATAAAGCTGTGTGAAAACGCAAATCTCCTGTGGTTGTAATTGCGGCTTTCACATTTAATGCTTCTGCAATTTGACGCGCTAAATCATTTACTCCACTCAGTCCACCCAATAGGGGTACTACCGCACTCCCATCTTCAGCTACGGCTAATACTGGAGGTTCTTGTCCTTTATCTGTAATTAGGGGTGCTAGAGTTCTAATAAGAATTCCGGCTGCACAAATGCCAATTAAAGGCGTTCCAGCAGGGAACAATTCCCGCACAGTGTCCCCAAAGTTCTGGAAACTCACATCAACATCTGAGGTGCGACTTGCTAAACCATACAATTTCGCACCTGGGAATATCCTGGTGATCTTACGACCTACAATTAAACTATTGTGACTCAGTATCAGTATGGCAGGTGCAAGCTTTGTTTTCATGAGTACTTAGAAAATTCACAATTTAAAATTAGAACTAGGGGAGATGGGGGAGTATGGAGAGTCTAATATATTACTTCTATATTACTTCCTGTCTTCTGCCTCCTGATAGCGCAGCGTGGGGTAAGCCATACTCCTTTTTTCTTCCAAGTTCACAATTTCTGCTTCGTTGGTATGACAATCATAGAGAAATAAGGAACATCATCTGGGTTCACTTCATCTAGAGGCACAATTCTTTGTTGTGTCATTGTCGCCCTTTCAATATATTTAGCCCGTGATGCTAATCCTAATTGATGTAGGATATCCCGAACTTTTGCGAAATTGCGACCCAGTTTCATAATTGCTGCTGCATCTGTAGCTAATAAATGTGAGGTTAGCATTTCTGTGGGCAAGGTGGCTGGTAAAACTGTGAGAATATCGTTGTAGTAGGTAAAGGGTACACCTAATGATACTGGACAGGCCATGAGTGAAGAAACACCTGGAACAACTTCCGTTTGATATTCGTCTGATAAACGAGTAAAAATGTACATAAAAGAACCGTAAAAAAACGGGTCTCCTTCACACAGAACTACCACATCTCGACCTGCTGCCAAATGTTCGGCGATGGGTTGAACTTCTTGGTCGTAAATCGATTTGGCTTTTTCTGGTTCTAAGGCACGGGGCAGATGAAATAAAACTTCAACCTGATTTTCTGGTAAGTATTGTGACGCTATTTTCCTAGCGATACTGTCCTTATCTATTGCTGATTGATAGGCAATGACAGGGGCAGTTCGTAATAATCGCAGTGCTTTTAGTGTCAATAGTTCTGGATCTCCGGGGCCTACACCAATACCATATAGACGACCTTTTGAGTTCATATTTCTTCCTCTGTTGCTAGGGCATTAATGGCAGCAGCTGCGATCGCACTCCCGCCCCGTCGTCCATGTAAAGTTAAAAATGGTACATTGCGGCTATTTGCAGCCAAGGCGGCTTTTGATTCTGCTGCACCCACAAACCCCACAGGAAAGCCCAATATTAATGAGGGACGTGGCACTCCCTCATCAAGAATTTCTAATAACCGGAATAAGGCTGTAGGTGCATTACCTATCGCGATAATTGCACCATCTAAATGAAAACGCCATAATTCTAAAGCTGCTGCTGACCTTGTATTTGACAAGCGTTTCGATATTGTTGGCACTTCTGGATCATTGATTGTGCAGATAACTCGGTTATTGGCAGGTAATCTTTTTCTAGTCACCCCTTCAGCCACCATGTGACAATCACATAAAATCGGTGCGCCAGCGGCTAAGGCTTCTCTACCCGACTGCACAGCGGTTTGTGAATATTCTAAGTCAGAAACAATATCCGTCATTCCACAAGCATGGATTAGACGTACCGCTACTTTAGCTACATCATCTGATAGAGAATCTAGGTTAGTTTCTGCCCGGATAATGGCGAAAGAGTTACGGTATATTTGATTAGGATCGCGTATATAGTTAGACATAATTAATTGCTACGTGGTAATTGGTGATTGGTAATTTAACTAAATATTTGCAACAATTGAGATGTACCATAACGGTAGACAAATTCTCTAAATGACTCATCAAGGCTTAATCGTTGATATTGATAAATTTGCAACATTCTGGAAATCAGTTTTGGTAATTCAGTAAAGGTCACATATTCATATAATTGATAACCAAATTTTTGTAAAGTACCATCACTGACGTACACTTGATACCCTTCCAAAGATTTATCTTCTGCTTCAGAACTGACACCAATTAAAGTAATATCAGCTTGGTCGTGTTGAGCGCAAGATTTCACACAACCGCTGAAGTGAATATTAATTGGAGAATCTAGGGTGAGGTGGTTTTCGAGATATGCGGCTAGTGCTAAAGCATGGTCTTTAGTTTCCGTTGCGGAAGCAGCACAACCCCGTTTACCAGAACAGGCCACTAATGCACTATTGATATGAGTTGATGAGATATTTAACCCTAAGCTGGTAATCACTTGTGTGACTTCAGCAATTTTATGCTGAGGAATATCAGTAATTAGTACATTTTGCCAAGGTGTTAACCTCAAATTACAACTACCATATTTTGTCGCTAAATTAGCTAAACCCCTCATTTGCAAACTTTCTAAACGTCCTAGAGGTAAAACTACACCTATATAGAATAAACCCGTCTGGCGTTGAGGATAAATACCAAGATGGTATAATAAATTTTCCCTTTTAGGTTCTTGTGCAGTAAACAAGGAGTGGGAGAAAAATAATTTATCATCACAGACGGAATTATTCACCTTGAAATGTTGTTCAACTTCCTGAAGATATTGTTCTACACCCAACTCATTGATAACTTCCCGTAACCGGGGTTTACGGCGTAATTTTGCATCTGTATGTTTTAAGTAGACATCAGCTAAAGCCGCTAAAACAGGAATACATTCCTTTGGCTTTAACAAAATTCCTGTGTCTTGGGGTGGTTTTCCTTTTTCACCACAACTGAGATGCAATCGAAAATAAACATGATGAGTTTTTCCATCTCCATCGAGTAATTCGGCTGCTAAAGTGATATCATTCAGACAATTCTTAACCGCAACTTTTCCACCACCATCAAAACAAACGCTAAATTTAGCAGATAGTCCTGAAAAATGCGAATGTGCTGTAATATAGTTATCCCAAGCTTTAACCAGGGGACGAGTATCAGTTAATTCTTGCGTATCAATACCCGCAGTGGGACTAGTCATAATGTTGCGGATATGGTCTACAGCGGTATTAACAGAACCTAAAGCTAACTCCTGTAAACTTTGGAGAACTTCAATATTTATCGCAGCTTTCATTTCGCGTATTTGCAGATTGGCGCGATTTGTTACATCAATATACCCACCACCATAATTATCAGCTATGTTGGCAATCATCCCACACTGTTCACTAGTAAGGATTCCACCGGGAATTCTGATGCGAGACAACATCCCATCTTGAGCTGGTGTGGTGTAAAATAATCCTGGACAGGCGTAAAATGCAGACAGCAAAACTAATACTCCTTCCCCGTGCAACGCAGAGACAGAACTTGATAAATTTCTTAGCGTTGGCATTCTGACTTGGAAACTAGCAAGTAAAAGGCTGAATTAAATTCCATATTAAATTCCATTCTTTTGCTTTTTGCCCTTTACCCGTTGCCTTTTCTTCACAGCTGCGGCACAGTCCCGGAATTTAACCGGAGTTTCCCAACTCTAAGATTTAGAAGTTTAGCACGAGGGGGGATTTATCGGGTGGAGTATTTGGGAAACTACGATTTTTGAGTTTATATCGTTTGTTACTGTTGTGTAAATGAATTACATATTCTATTTTACGCATAGGCGCAGAGGGTAATACAAGAGTGTTGTTTAAACATATAATAATTAATTGCTGAAAATTTGCCTTGGTTCTAGTTTTATCAATTAGCTGTGCTACTTCTGCTACCATTGCCTAAAGTTCAGGCTGAGTTCTGGTAATTTTCTCAAGGCTTCTTTTAAACCCTAATTAATTTTGGTTTGGTGGAAACCCGAAATTTATATAGGAATCCAGTTTGATTCCTGCTCTCGTAGAGTGGCGTAGTCATAATTACTTGTGTAGGCAGACACGAGGTGAAAGGATTGTGGAGGATTAATGGGTACTGAGTTCTGTTCGAAAATCAAATAAGAATATATCAGTAAACCACAAACTTTTGAAAAACAAGGTCGAAACAGGGGTTTCAGCCATTATCAATGAGGAGTATTGACCATTGGTTTTAGAGGGATCTTAGAGAGAACGCTTCAAGGTAACTATGGATGTCGTCTCAAATGCTCAACAAAATGTTGTTTTGTGATATCCCTGGCTTTAGCTGAAATCTGTACATGGTAAAGCTTATAAAAAACTTTTTGGTTTACTGAATATATACGATTTCTTTTATATTGTGCTATATTTAAACTTAGTTGACGACGTTAAGTTGTTCGGGTATAAAAATAATCAAGAACACATAAAAAAAGGGCAGAAACCCACCATGCTGCTAACAGCATAGATGCAGCATAGATGATCTACCCTCAAAGTTACACAAATCTTACCTAGTAAGCTTGACTCTTACAAACTGAGATTTGCCAGTATTTAACTTTACTGTTTTATCGCAGTAACTCTATCAACTACTGATTTTGCCAAATCAGCCGCACTCAATGCTACAGCCCCACCGTTTGATGCTAATGCTAATGTTTCTATTGGGATAAATAGCAATAGAACAGATAAAATTATAGCAAATAAAGTCGACTTGGTTTCATATTCGTGTTTTACCTCACTTGCTGCCTATTTTTATGTGAGTGTACAGGCCATAATTTCCCCTGCTCAATCTGGTTGAGTAGGGAATTTCACATTTCTATATCTATTAATTATATATCCACATTCCTGATTTTTACGCAACCACAAAAATATCTATCTAACCTAGAGTCATGTCTTCTCTAAACTAGCTTACAGTACAGCTAAATTATTTACCAATCTGGATATAGGAAGAGCAAATCGAAGAATTTAATCCGTGGGTAGAATTTGCTGGTATATTCAAAGACGACCCTCTTTTTGATGAGTTTGTAGAAGAAATGGCTGCAAATCGGCGTGAATTAGATGCAGAAATGGCTTTTTTGGATTAGCTAGAGTCTTTAATTCATCCTCCACTGTCTATAAATATTCCTGACCACTCATCTCAAAATAATTCATGCTAACCCTAACAATTGATGAAATACAAAAAAATCTAACTAGCTATCTTCACCAAGTAGCAGCACGAGAGAATATTATTATCATACAAGAAGGTCAGCCCATTGCAGAAATTACACCAGTTTCATCTACTGCTCAACAACTGAGACCCTATGGTTTATGTCCTGGAGAATTTACTGTTCCAGATGATTTTGATCCTCCTTGACCTGAAGATATTTTGAATAATTTTGGGGGTAAATGAAACTATTGTTGGACACCCATATAATGAAACTATTGTTGGACACCCATATTTTTCTATGGTTCATTAGTGGTGAGCAAGGATTACCAATTCATTTGCAGAATAGCATTCGTGATTTAAACAACGACGTATATTTAAGCTATATCTCTGTGTGGCAAGTTACTGTTAAGTATCAATTAGGCAAATTATCTTTGCCAGCGTCTTCTGAAATTTATCTTCCCAAACAGCGACAGCAACACCTTATACGCAGCCTCAACTTAGAGGAAGAACGTGTTGCTCAACTCTTGAACTTGCCATTATTGCATCGTTGCCCTTTTGATATAATGTTGATTTGTCAAGCTTTACAGCATAATTTGACTATAGTAACTTTATATCCTGCTATTCGTGCCTATTCTATCAACGTCTTATAGCTGAATTATATGATTGAAATCAAATGTATCAGCTTATCCAGCTTAAGACAAAGAAACCTTCTCCGTGCGTCCGCGTCTATGCGTGAAACTAATCTTTAACCAACGCCTCCAACGCCACCTGCAAATCATTTGTCAAATCACTCAACTCCCTTCTAGAAGCCTGTTTATTACCTTGACACATCTGCCATCTTTCACTCACAGAAATCGGTTTACCTACGGTAATCATCGCCTGTTTTAAACCTAAACGCGGCCTTCCTGGTAAAGTAGACTCTTGAATTCTAGACAACATATCAAACATTAATAACGCCGTTTCTGCAAATCGGTCCGCTGTGGGTTTATCCTGAATATAATTAGCAGTAACCGCCACAAAACCTTCCGCTATTCTCATGTGCTGCATTCGCAAATCTGCTTCTTCTGCTACCCAGTCAGCAAGAGCACGTTTGAAGGGTGGTAAACTATTAATATCAGCTATATTATCACGATAAATATAATTCCATCCAGCTTCTTCTAAGCGCCGACATCTATAAATAAAATTACCTTGCGGCTGTACATTGAAATATTGTTCACAAACTTGTAACGCTGTATCCATTAAACGGTGTAATCTCGTAATTAAAATATCATTAGGTTTAGCTGTTTCCTTAGCAGGAATTACTGGTAAATCTCGATGATAAAAACAACGGTAAAATTCTTCCATTTCTGTGATGAGATATTCAGCCAGATTTAAAATCCGCTGACATAATACTTCTTCCAGTTTCTTCCCTGTTGGATTAATTTCCGCAACGGGTAAACCGCTATCAGCTTCTAATTTAGATAACAACCAATCTATTTTTGACCAAGGTGGGTTAACGTAACTATATTTAATGCCAATGGGGATAATAACAACAGTTTCTTCACGGTTGGCCTTTTGTAAATCTTCCACACACCAAAAACCCAACTGTGCTACACCTGGTTCTAAAGGACTGACGATACCACTGTGACCATTTATACCTCCTTCTGGTGCTATCGCAATCGGCATTTTAGCATTTGCAAATAAATCCCGTGCCATTTGAATAGCGTTTCTGTCTACTCGTCTTCCCCGACGTACAGGTACACCACCAACATAAGAGAATAACCATCCTAACCAATTTCCTGCCCATAATGTCATCCCTCGTTCATACATAAAATGACTATGTACGGGGTATTCTAGGGGAATGCCTTTGTCTCGTGCTACTTTGGGAACTATGCGGGAAAGTAAATATAGCATAGATAGGGGATCTTCGACTTCTGGGTGACGAAAAGCGATTAAAAAGCGAATTTTCCCTGCTTGAAATTCCTGGTATAATTTGGCTAATATTTCGGCATTTTTGGCTTCAATTTTCACAATACCTGCTGGTAGCCAAGGTCTAGTTCTCACCCAGAGAATTAAGGGAAGAAACCAAGAAACAGTCTTGAGTACCAAAGGGTTAAAGCGTGGAGAAATAAATTTCAGTGGGGGTTGGGTGGAATGAATTAATTTTGGCAAGTCTTTCTCCTGTATTGTGGTGAAAAAATGTGAACAGGGAGCGAGCGCACTTATAGTAGGGAATAGATAAGAGGAAAACAGTTATTCTCACTAATTAGCCCGACTTCATATTATTTGTCAAATGTTCGAAAAATTTAAAAATCTAAAGAGCTAAAATTAATATGCACCTTCATCTCCATCCAGTTTAATGATAATCATAAACACATCGGAAAGTATGAATACAAATTCCGACAAAAACACTTTGCACCAGCAACCCAAGGCAACCGTGAAGCTATTTTAGAGGTACTTTTAGAAGTATTACCTGCGAATGGTACTATTTCAGAAATTGCCAGTGGAACAGGAGAACACGCCGTATTTTGTGCACCTCATCTAGCACCGCGAAAATGGCTACCTTATGACCCCCAACCCATATTACACAACAGCATTGCCGCTTGGTCAGAAGAATTTAAAAGTGACAATCTTTACCCACCCATAGAAGATGCACAATTACCAACTTGGCCTGTGGATAAAGACACATTATCCAACTCGCCAATTGCCGCTATAGTCAACATTAACATGATTCATATTTCCCCTTGGTCAGCCTGTCTAGGACTCATGGCCGGAGCTGGGCAGATTCTTCCCCCAGGTGGTATCCTGTACTTATATGGGTCCCTACAAACAAAATCGCCAACATACCGCACCCAGTAATGAAGCTTTTAATGAGTCGTTACAGTCACAAAAGCCAGAATGGGGAGTGCGTAATTTAGAGGATCTGCTGAAAGCAGCAAAGGCTGAAAATTTGACACTGGAAAAAATTTACCAGATGCCAACAAATAACCTGTCACTAGTATTGAAACATGATTAATGGAAGTTAGCCGACTCGAACCGCTGACATCCTGCTTGCAAAGTAGGCGCTCTACCAACTGAGCTAAACTCCCTTAACAATCCAAAATTCAAAACTTTAATAATTTTATTTTTATTAAAAGAGGATTGACTTCAAAACTTTGAAAGAGATTACGATTACAATAATATTCTTTGTTTGTAAATAGTATGACACCAGAAAATATTTTAGTTGTGGCAGCGCTGTATAAATTTGTCAGTTTACCCGATTATATCGAACTGCAACCACCCCTATTGTCTTTTTGTCAGGAACAAGGCATTAAGGGAACAATTTTACTAGCTAAGGAAGGCATTAACGGGACTATAGCTGGTTCTCGTCAAGCTATTGATGCGGTTTTAGCATTCCTGCGTGGTGATACTCGGTTAGCAGATTTAGAACATAAAGAATCTTACACAGACACACCACCATTTGAAAGAATGAAAGTGAGGCTAAAACGAGAAATAGTAACTTTGGGAATACCAGAAGTTGACCCAAATGAAAAAGTAGGAACTTATGTTAATCCTCAAGAATGGAATGATTTGATTTCTGACCCACAAGTGATCGTAATTGATACCCGCAATGATTATGAAGTAAGTATCGGCACTTTCAAAAGGGCAGAAAATCCCCAAACTCAAATATTCCGAAAATTCCCTGAATATGTAAGTAAAAATCTAGACCCTAAAAAGGACAAAAAAGTTGCCTTATTTTGTACTGGTGGCATTCGCTGCGAAAAAGCCTCATCTTATATGCTGACTCAAGGCTTTGAAGAAGTTTATCACCTTAAAGGTGGCATTCTCAAATATTTAGAAGAAGTTCCCAGCGAAGAAAGTCTATGGGAAGGAGAATGCTTTGTATTTGATGAACGGGTTGCAGTTCGTCATGGTTTCGAAGAGGGAAGTTATGAATTATGCTTCTGTTGTGGTCATCCCATTGCGGAAGATGATAAAACCTTACCCAAGTATGAAGAAGGTATTTCCTGCCCGCACTGTTTTGATAGTTTGACCAAGGAAAAAAGGGTGCGACAGCAGGAAAAATGGAAACAGTACAGGTTAAATAAGTTAACAGTTAACAGTAAAGAGACTGACCACTGATAACTGATAACTGAATCCTTAATTCTTTCGTGCTAACGTCAACCCATCACCTATGGGAAGTACACTCAGGGTGACTCGTGAGTCTTGATGTAACTTTTGATTGAAAGCGCGAATTTTTTTAGTTTGATTATCTTGAACTTTGGAATCTGCAACTTTCCCAGACCACAGTACATTATCAACGGCAATTAGTCCACCTGGTCGAATTAATTGCAGTGATCGCTCATAGTAGTTTTCATAGTTACCCTTATCAGCATCAATAAAGGCAAAATCAAAACTTTCTGTTTCCCATGTTGCCAGCAAATTGTCTAAAGTTTCCAAAGCTGGAGCAATACGTAAATCAATCTTATCAGCTATCCCTGCCTTTTCCCAATAACGGCGAGCAATGCTTGTAAACTCCTCACTCACATCACAGGCGATAATCTTACCATCTGCTGGTAATGCCAAGGCTGTTACTAAGGAACTATAACCTGTAAAAACACCAACTTCTAAAGTTTTCTTTGCTCCCAGCAATTTAACTAATAATGCCATGAACTGTCCCTGTTCTGGGGAAATTTGCATTTGATCCATTGGTAACTGGGCGGTTTCATGGCGCAGTTGAGTTAAAATGTCCGGTTCTCGCAAAGAAACTGCAAGTAAATAATCATACAAGTGTCGCTCTAAGCCAATTGTTTGTTTTCCCATAGTTTTTTTGATAAAAACTTTATCTGTTTCTTTATCTGTTTTAGTGTAACCAGAACTTGCCTCTTTTGAACTCCTGTAATTTTTATAACTCCTGAACTCCTTTGATTGTGTAGAGATGTTGCGTCCATAGGGAAAGCTTGAATTTATTAGCTAATTCCCCTCTAAAATTAATAAATTAGCTAAAAGTGTTCCTGACAAACATTATCACGCAACTAATTTGTGTTAAGGGGGTAAGATGAGTTGTCCAATCATTCTTGGTATTGTAGGTGACAGTGCAGCCGGAAAAACTACCCTGACCAGGGGTATTGCTCAGATACTTGGCCCGGAGAATGTTACACTCATCTGTACTGATGATTACCACCGTTATGATCGCACAGAACGTGCCAACTTAGGTATTACAGCCCTTCATCCTGACTGTAATCATTTAGATATTATGCAGCAGCATCTATCACTTTTACGCACAGGTCAACCAATTCTTAAACCAGTTTATAGCCACCAAACGGGAAGCTTTGAAGCTCCAAAGTATATTAAACCTAGTAAATTTGTCATCATTGAGGGCTTACTTGGTTATTCTACCCGTGCAGCCCGTGATGCTTATGATGTTAAAGTTTATCTTGCACCACCGGAAAAACTCCGCGCTACGTGGAAAGTTAAGCGAGATACGCAAAAACGCGGCTATACTCCAGAACAGGTATTGGAAGAATTAGAAAAACGTGAACCAGACTCAGAACAGTTTATCCGTCCCCAGCGTCAATGGTCTGATATAGTGGTGAGTTTCTATCCTCCCAACGAAAATGAGGATGAAAGCAATGGACATTTAAATGTGCGCTTGGTGTTGCGTCCAACAATCCCCCACCCAGATTTTACAGAGATTATTGAAGCTGGTAATGGTGATCTAGAATCAGCCGTGCGTTTGGGACTAGTCCGAGATATGGGTAAACCGGTGGATGTGTTAGAAGTTGATGGACACGCTACTTTGGAACAGGTGAATAAGATAGAGCATATTATGTGTTCAGATATGCCTTACTTAAAAAGTATATGTGATCGCGAAATTAATCCCGAACTAGGTAAAATAGCAGGTACAACGGGAGAGACTTTGCAAAGTTATCCCCTTGCACTTACCCAATTAATCATTACTTATCATATGTTGAAGGCTACGCAAATATATCAATAATATTGTCTGCATTAGTTTGTTGAGATGTAATGAAATTAGCATAAATGGCAATATCAGAGGCACAGTGAATGCGAAAGTCTGGAAATAAGAGTAGATTCAAGTTACAAATTATCAATAAATCTGCCTTAATTCTTTTGGCTGTGCTTCTTGGTATTGTTGCAGTTTCCAGTATTTGGATATGGTGGATGATGTTATGGATACCGGAGAAAAGTTATCAAGGAAAACTTCCACCTCTAACAACAGCAGAAATTACCCTTCGAATCAAAGATTACTACAACAAGATTAAAAAAAGCTGGCTGTTGAAATTGGTATTCGGAACACTAGTCAATATGAAAAACTCAATCAGACAAAAGACTTTTTAATCACTTCTTTAACTCAATCTGGTTACGAAATCCAACAACAAGAATATAAAATAGATGGTAAATCTTACTACAACATTGAAGTTGAAAAGAAAGAAATAAATAAACCCGAAGAAATAATTGTAGTGGGTGACCACTATGATTCAGCCTTTACCAGTCCCGAAAGGGTTACAAAGGAATTATGGTGTAAGGATTCAGGTCTAAGGAAGAGGGATTAAAGAAGGTGTATGGAAAGCAGAGT
>ERZ1034411.237-NODE-237-length-13299-cov-3.354047_pt1 | contig 13299 bp, 12 predicted proteins | sample MGYA00520583_ERZ1034411 | MGnify/ENA primary metagenome ERZ1034411 (study PRJEB33736, sample SAMEA104288481) | Azolla microphylla | place: Ecuador | collected 1982 | study: EMG produced TPA metagenomics assembly of the PRJEB19522 data set (Is there foul play in...
CCTGGCCAAGAACGGCACCAGCTACGCGCGCGACTTCCACGACGTCACCAGCGGCGGCAACGGCGCCTCGCTGCTCGGCATCCAGCTCGGCGGCTACAAGGCCGGCGTGGGCTATGACGAGGTCACCGGCTTCGGCAGCTTCGACATCGCCAGGTTCAGCGCCGTCGCGCAGTAGGCGGTTCGCAGTAAAAAAGCCCCGCGGGTGTAACGCCCGCGGGGCTTTTGTTTGGGTGCCGTTCAGCGCGGCTCGAAATAGACGCTCAGCGATTGCCGGTTTCTAGCCGCTGCAGCTGCTCACGAACGTCTGCTTTCGGAGAGTTGACTTGATGTCTGCCATCGCCACAAAGCTATCCGTGGAACCTGCTCGCGAGCATGGCCCTTCATTAATTAGCGTTAAGCGAATCTTTCAACGTACTCCATTGGTGGATCCCAGAACAGTCGTTGGGGACTTTGCTACGTATGCGTTTCGCATGAGCATACGCGCTCTGTGCAGGCGGCTCTTGATCGCTTGGATCGTCAATCCAAGTTTGGCCGCGGCCTCCGGCGCGGTAAGTTCGTGAATATCCCGGAGAATCAGAACATCCCGATATATCGGAGGAAGCTCCGCTATCAGGAGGCAGAGATCCATTCGAAGTTCAATGGGTGATTGTTGCGCGGTAATCTGCTTGGCAATCTCGTCATCTAGTGGATCGGTGTCGGGCTGCCGACGAAAAAGCCGAAAGCATTCGCGTTCGACAACGCGAAACAGCCAAGTCGCCAAGGTCGCCGCCGTGCGTAAAGAGCCGATTTTTCGATGCAACTGCCATAGTGCCAGTTGCACCGCGTCCTCTGCATCCTCCGCATTCGAGCAGCTGCGGCGGGCAAAGCGTCTGATATCGGGCTGGCATATCTCGAGCAGGCGTCCGATAGCGGCGGCATCGCCATCGCGCGCAGCATCGATCAACGCACTACGTTCCGCTCCCGCCGTCTTCATGTCCTAGCTCTGGAGGGCTGTTCTCCATGATACGTGCGGTCCTTCCGAGATGCATCGGAACATTCTTGTCCTAGGTCGACCAGTAGCGTCGCAACTGCTTCGGGCATTGTTACAAAGGCATCATGTCCCGTTGGCAGATATCGGTGATTCCAGCCGGCCTCTGACTCAATACGGGCTTTGGTCTTATGAGTTGGCTCCATTGATGGAGAATTGCAGTGGATGTAAGCACGCCGAATGGGGAGTTCGGTCTGCCGCAACCGAATTCGTTGTCTGGCGGTACCCAGAGGATGTGGAGTGAGTCGCCGGGTCACCCAGTCTGCGTGCTCAGGCCCGATCGCCAAGAAATCCATCGAAGGAATCGGCACCAGATAGCCCGCCCCCTGGTTTTCCGCAGCATCAAGTACGGCGCGGCGAAACTCCAGACTGAGATGATCGAGCAGGCATTCGCCGTCCGCAGGAACTAAGGCGTCTAGGTAAACCAGTTGCCGGATCGGCTCCGGACGTAATTCGGCCACCCCACGGATGACGAAACCGCCGTAGCTATGGCCAACCAGAACTACATCGTCCAGTTCTTCCGCGTCGATCGTGTTCACGACGTCCTGAATATGCAAATCCAGGTCAATTTCTGAGTGGGCAAGATGGGCCCGGTCCGCCAGTCCGGTGAGGGTGAGTGGATAGGCACGATGTCCGCGGCTTCTCAGTTCATCGACGACGTAACGAAAGCACCAGGCACCATGCCAAGCCCCCGGAACCAGGACGAACGTAGTGGAGCGCTTCATATGCTGATTGTCAGAGGCGGATGGTGATTGCCGAGCTGTCTATTTTTGTTTTACTTTCAACGTTCTACCAAACATGGCGCACATTGGGCACCATCCGAAGAGCCCGGTGATGGCCAAGACGACGCCGGTGGCGATCAGTCCATATCCTAGTATCGTCCCCTTCATTGCCGTCGCTCCGTAGGCAATCAGCGCAAGGCTCGCGCTGACGCGCAGGGCTTGTTCCCAGGTGTACAGGTTTTTGCGGTAGATCATCTGTAACGCGCTCATTTATGAAGGCAGCGTGGCGTGCCTATTCAACTAGAGGCGTTGATTCGTCAAAAGGATTCATGGCCGTATCACCCTGCATTGGGGCGGCAGCCGGACAGCTTTGGGGCTAAATAGATACTTGAAAGCCTGAAGGCTGGGCAGATCAACTTCCGGTTGCCGGGCGCCGGAGTTATTCAGGCCAACATATTGGCGTGCGACTCTTTCCTAAAGACTAGAGGTCTTTTGGTGCCGCTGACTCTGTGATTGCGCTTGCGGCGATCTCTTCATGGTGGAATGGCGGTCTCAATGTCCGCAACGTGGCGGGAGGCGACACCGGGACGATTTCCCAGAAGCGGACGTCAACGACAGCAGATCCACGGAATCAACGACTTGGCGTGGAAGGCCCCGAAGAGATCCGCTAGCAGCCCTCCAACTGCCCGCGAGTGAGCCTTACATCGAACCCTCTGGCGATTGGCACTTTCGGGTTAAGGGCGCCCGCTTTCATTGGGAAGTGGTGGCGAATCAGTCGCTTGAACGATGTCCGCTTACGGGAAACTGCACGCATGTCTCCGACCGCCACAAAGCTGCCGTCGCGGATGACTGCGTCAGGAGATTCAGTCGATGGCGGCTAAGCGGGCCCGAAGCTGACACAACCTCATCGCTCCCTTGAGAGGCGATGCCTAGTCGGCGCAGAACTAAGCACATAATCTTTCGGCTCCACTCGACACGCCCCCACGCTGCCAACTAGCATGTAGCGATTCAATCGGGGTTACCTTGCAAACCTTCCGCCGCCCGCACTATCAGCAATTCGCATTGTGGCTTGCAATCGCCGCAGTGCTGCTGCGGGCGCTCATTCCCGATGGCTTCATGCCCGAACACCGCGCCGGGCAGCGCGGTCTGGTTCTAGCATTCTGTTCCGCCGGCCCGCTCGCCGGCCTGCGCGCCAGGCAGTCATCTTCCCTGGCCGAGGCCCGGCAGCTAGCCGATGGTCGCGATCCGGCCAATCCCGGCCATCCGGCCGGCGATACGCATCTGGGTTGTCCCTTCGCCAGCGCTGCCGCCCCGGGTCTGCCGGCGGCGCCGGTTGCCATTCTTTCCACTCCTTTCGGCGCTGCAGCTCCGCTGCGTTTTCTCGCCGTTTCCGTTGCGTTTGCGGTTTTCCGCATCCGGCCGCCTTCACGCGCGCCACCCCGTTACTCCTGATCCCCGCTGAACGACCGTCCTCCTGATATCAGGAGGCGGGTGTCTTTGCGCGCCTGTGCGCGCCGATCAGGAGTCCACTGTCATGTATTCGCTTTCACAGCCGTTGCCGCGGCCCGTCGCCGCTCGCTCTCTCCGTTTCCTCGCCGCAGACCAGCCCAGCCACCGCGACTGGACCTATGGCCTCGCCACCCGCACTGCCAACGCCCTGCGCGCTTTCGGCCTGCACAGCCGTGCCGAGGTGGAGGCCCTGCCGCCACGGCGCCTGAAATGCATCCCCAACCTCGGGCGCGCTTCTTTGCAGGACTTGCAGCAATGGCTGCAGGGACCTGCTTCCGGCCTTTGCGGCTGAATCGACTCGATATCTAGGGAGAATTTCGTGAGCCGTTTGTCCACCCCGATGGCCGCCGTGGGAGCGGCGGCCATCGCCGGCATGTTCGCGCTGCCGGCGCCCCTGCTGGCCCAGCAAGCTGTGCCCGTCGATGTAGTTGCGTCCTCCGATCCCGGCCCTCCGATGGCGGCCTCCACCACCTTGGAAGGCGTGGTCGTGACCGGCGAGAAGCCGCGCAGCAAGCCGCTGCCGGCAGCTCTCGCCAGCGCCCCGGCGGTCGTGGAAAGCCTCAGCGCCGAGCAGATCCACGACAGCGTCAACCTCATGACCTCGGCCGAGGCGATCAAATACCTGCCCAGCATCGAAGTGCGCGAGCGCTACATCGGCGACCGCAACGGCATCGTTTCCACCCGCACCACCGGCACCGTCTCCAGCGCCGAGTCGCTAGTCTACGCCGACGACTTGCTGGTCTCCAACCTGCTCGGCAACAGCTACGCCTTCCCGCCGCGCTGGGGACTGGTCACGCCCAGCGAGATCGAGCGGGTCGACGTCATGTATGGCCCGTTCAGCGCCCTGTACCCCGGCAACTCCATGGGCGGCGTCATCACCCTGGAAACGCGCATGCCGACACGGGCGGAGTTCCATGCCGCGCTGACCGGGTCGCTGGAGGATTTCCGCCTCTATGGCACACACGAGCACAACGCCAGCGGCGACCTGAGCCTGGCGGCCGGCGATCGTTGGGGTGCCTTCTCGGCCTGGGTGACCTACGACCATCTCAACGCCCAGGGCCATCCGATGAGTTTCTCCACCGCCGGCCTGTCCAGCAAGGCGGCTGGCGCCTCTGCCACTCCGGTTAGCGGGGCCTACCAGGACACCGACCAGAATGGCAACGCGCGCCTGGTCTTTGGCGGCTACTCCATCGACCACTCGATCCAGGATCAGGGCAAGGTGAAGCTGGCCTGGGACTTCACACCGGCCTTGCGCGCGCTGTACACCCTGGGCTTCTGGCGCGACAACTCCATGACCAGCGCCCAGACCTTCCTCAGTGACGGCAGCGGCTCGCCGTTCTACAACGGCTCGGTGAACATCGGCGGCAAGGCCTACACCGTATCCGGCCTCAACCCCGGCACTACCGAAGAGCTGCACATGCTCAACGCCGTGTCGCTGGCCAGCAACATGAACGGAGCCTTCGACTGGCAGCTTGCCTATAGCCGTTACGACTTCCTCGACGAGCATGCCCGCTCCGCCTCGAACTTCGGCCAAACCCTGGCCGGCAGCGACCAGAAGCAGGACGGCACCGGCTGGCAGACCGGCGAGCTGCGCGGCACCTGGCGGCCGCAACCCTTGTTCGGGCAGCGGCACGAGCTGACTTTCGGCTACCACATCGACGACTACCTGCTGAAGCAGACCACCTACGCCGCAGCCTTGTGGAGCGCTGGCCCCGACGGCGCGCAAACCAGCGCTTCCGGCGGCGAGACCCGGACCCAGGCGGCCTACCTGCAGGATGTCTGGGCGCTGACGCCACGCTGGACCCTGACCCTGGGCGGGCGCGAGGAATTCTGGTACGCCTTCGGCGGCTTCAACCAGAACGCCGCGACCACGCCCAACCTGGCGACCTATCCCAGCCAGCGCCGCTCCGACTTCTCGCCCAAGGCGGCGCTGGTCTACGACATCGCCACCGGCCTGCAGACGCGCTTCTCCTTCGGCAAGGCGGAACGCTACCCCACGGTCACCGAGCTGTACCAGCAGGTCACCAGCGGCAGCCAGCTCGTCCAGAACAACCCGGATCTCAAGCCCGAGAACGTGCTGTCATACGACTGGACCACGCAATACACCTGGCACCACGACGACAGCGTGCGTGTCTCGCTGTTCCAGGAAGACCGCCGCGATGCCCTGTTCTCGCAGACCGACACCACGGTCAGCCCCAACCTGACGCAGATCGAGAACATCGATTGGGTCCGCATCCGCGGCGTTGAGACCGCGGCCGAGGCGCACAACGCCGGGCTGCACGGCCTGGACATCTACGGCAGCGTCACCTATGCCGACGCCTCGGTACGGGAGGATGCGCAGGCACCGGCGGCGGTGGGCAAGCGCTTCCCGCGCATTCCGCACTGGCGAGCCCGCCTGTCGGCGACCTACCAGGCCACCGACCGCCTGACTGGCGCGCTCGGCTATCGCTACTCCAGCGGTGCCTACAGCACCTTGCTCAACACCGACGTCAACCACGATACCTACGGCGGCATCAGCGCTTACAGCGTGTTCGACGCCAAGCTGAGCTACAAGCTGCTGGAGCGGCTGACGGCGTCCCTGGGCGTCGACAACTTCACCAACTCGAAGTATTTCGTCAGTCCGCACCCCTATCCGCAGCGCACCGCCTTCCTGGGCCTGAGCTATGACTACTGAACCGACTACCACCGCGCGTACGGAGCTGTCCTCCGCAGACAGGCGCCCGTGGCTCGACTACCGCTCGGTATGGCGCTGGCATTTCTACGCGGGGCTGCTCTGCATCCCCTTCGTGCTGTGGCTGGCCTGTACCGGCACGATTTACCTGTTCAAGCCACAGGTGGAATCGTGGCTGGACCGGCCCTACACGCACCTGCATCTCGATGGCCCCGCCGCCAGTCCGGCAGCCCAGGCGGCTGCGGCGGTTGCGGCCGCGCCGGGTTCACGCCTGCGAGCCTATCAACTGCCGGACGCGCCGGACTCGGCGGCTCAGGTACTGGTTGGCCAGGGCGACCACGAATACCGCATCTACGTCCATCCGCAAACCTTACAAGTGCTGCACCAGGTGGACGAGGACAGCCGCCTGATGCGCATCGTGTTCCGGCTGCACGGGGAGCTGATGATCGGGGACCGCGGCTCGATGCTGGTCGAGCTGGCGGCCTCCTGGGCCATCGTCATGATCCTGACCGGGCTGTTCCTGTGGTGGCCGCGGCAGGCGCGGGGCCTCGGCGGCGTGCTCTACCCGCGCCTGGGTCAGAGCGGTCGCGTCTTTTGGCGCGACCTGCATGCCGTCACCGGCCTATGGGTTTCGGCCTTCGCGCTGACCTTCCTGCTCAGCGGGCTGCCGTGGGCGAAGTCCTGGGGCGGCGAACTGAAACTGGTCCGCCGGGCCATCGCGGGCGCCCCGGTGTCGCAGGACTGGACCACGGGCCGATCCTCGGAGCTGGCCCGGCGCCGTGCTGATAACGCGGCGCCGGGGGACGAGCATGCGATGCATCACCACCACACCGAAGCCGGTGGCGCGCCGCAGGACTACACGCCGCTGGACCGGCTGGCGGCCGTCGTGGCGCCGCTGCAACTAGCGCCGCCGGTGCTGATCGCGCCGCCAAGCGGGACTAGCCCGAACTGGACCGCCAGGTCGGATACGCAGAACCGCCCGCAGCGGATCAGCCTGGTCCTCGATGGCGCCAGCGGGGCGGTGCTGGAACGCAAGGAATTCGGCCAGAAGCCGCTGCTGGACCGCATCATCGGGGTCGGCATCGCGGCACACGAGGGACACCTGTTCGGCTGGCTCAACCAGCTCGGCAACCTGCTGATCGCGCTGGGCCTGGTCACGCTGAGCCTGAGCGCCCTGAAGCTGTGGTGGGGCAGGCGTCCGGCCGGCGTGCTCGGAGCACCATTACCGCAACGGCCGCCGCGATTCGTGCCGCTGCTGGTTTTGCCGGTGCTCTTGCTGGGTGTGGTTTTGCCGTTATTCGGCATCACGTTGGTGGCGGTGCTGGTGCTGGAGCGCCTGGTGCTGCGCCGCATTCCGCCGGTGCGAGATTTCCTGGGGCTGAATACAATTCCGCCTGCCCCTCAGCTTCAAGCGTAAGGATGCTCATGAAAAAGCCGGTCAGCATGCGCGCATTGATTGTTTCCGGGGTCACCACCTTCATTGCGTCCGGCGCGCTAGCGCATGAAGCGCCGACGGCGACGACCGAGCGCTGCTACGGCATCGCCAAGGCTGGAACCAACGGCTGCATGACGCCACGCCATGGCTGCTCCGGATTGGCGACCAAAGACAACGACCCGGTGGAATGGATTCTGGTGCCGGTGGGGACTTGCGAAACGAAGGGTGGGAAGAAAAAGCCCGGTTGAGGTACCTGCAGTCTTTGTCGGTGAAGGGCGCAGCCGTCGCCCTGTAACACCTCCCTAGGCATTCGTCATTTGACGTATAGGCCAGTATGAAGAATAGATGTTGCCCTTCGCATCCGCGAATGTCCGCCCGCGCGCAGCTCACCTTGCCAGCGGGTAGTGCGGAACTCCGCGTTCCCCCACCAAGCCGTCAGCAAGTGCTCGTCGGTCCAGGCTTGGTAGATTTGCTCCGGCTTGGCATCGATTTGGATTTCCTCGACCACTTTGAGGTTCATGCTCGTAGCGCCGGTGTCTATTTCCCTGACCAGCCGTGTCCTGCAAATGCAGTCGGCCGTCCCCGTAGTCCCTGCAAAGCCCCCTAAGGTTAAGGCAAATTCTACGGGCGAGTTACTTCGCATGCACCGCTCTGACGCACCCAATATGATTGACTAGGAAATAATAAGGTGATAGTTTCCTAATCAATCAAGGAGCCCGCATGCAATCGAACCAAGCCGTTTCCGACCTCACCGCCCATCTCGGCTACTGGCTGCGGTATGTCTCAAACCATGTCTCCCAGGCATTCGCCCGCAAGGTGGAAGCGTACGGCGTGACCGTCGCGGAATGGGTGATGATGCGCCAGTTGCTGGACGAGGAATCTCTCGCGCCAAGCCGTCTGGCCGAACGCATGGGCATGACGCGCGGCGCCATCAGCAAGCTCGCTGACCGGCTCATCGCCAAGTCTTTGCTGACGCGGACGGCCGATCCCGGTGATGGACGGGCACAGACACTGGCACTGACGGCCAAGGGCCGAAGGCTGGTGCCGGAGCTGGCGGCTCAGGCCGACGCCAACGATGCTGAATTCTTCGATGTCATTGCGCCGAAGGATCGCGCAGTGTTGCTCCGGATTCTGCGGAATATCGTTGAAAAGCGCGGTCTTCAATCCCCGCCCGTCGATTGACGATGGGGCATTCACCTATACCACCACAAGAGAACGAAACATGAGCACGAACTGGAAAGATGTGGCCCGCAGCACCTTGAAGGGCTCCGAGGACGGCACGATGGCATTCCCGCAGAGTGTAAAGCTGCTGACGGAGGCCGGCTTCGACAGCTATGCCGTCGATTTCCGCCGCGCGGTCCGCACGTACTACCGACCGGATGGCGAGTCCGTGGAGCTTGAAATTGATAAGCCCCATGAGTCAGTGGCCGCGCGCTTCGACGCCGCCACGATCAAGGACGCTCTGCGCGAAGCGCAGGAACTGGTGCCGGGCTACACCTATAAGGGCTTCTGCGCCAAGGTGGTCGCTGCAGGCTGCGCCGGCTACATGGTCTCGTTCATCGGGAAGCGGGTGCTTTATTTCGGCCGCACCGGCGAGACCCATACGGAGTACTTTCCCGGCACCCAGCCGTGAACGCCGCCGGCATTTTGGTGGGCGGGGTCATTCCCGCCCTCTTTCTCGGGCTCGGCACGGTGCTGATGCGCTCCAGTATCGCCGCCGGCGCTTCGATCCCCACCTACTTGGCGGTGATCGGTACCACCATCGCGCTGGTCGGCTGGGGCAGCCTCGCCATCACCGGCCAAACCGGGGGATTGCAGATTTCGCGAGCGGTAGGCTGGGCGGTGGCGATGGGGCTGACCTGGTCGGCCGCCATCGCCTGCATAAGCTATGGGTTCGGGGTGTTGAAGCTGCCGGTTGCCGTTGTTGCGCCGCTGACCAATGCCAATTCGCTGGTGGCGGTGACGATCGGCGTCCTGGCTTTCGGCGAGTGGCGCTCCCTTCATCTGCCAATGACCGCGAGCGGAACGCTGCTGATCTGTGTCGGCGCCACCTTGGTATCGCTCTCCATATAAGCCTGTCGCCATGCTCGAAACCGATCACCCTCGCACCACTGTCCGATCCACTACGAAGACAATGCGCATCGCCTGCGATTTCCAAGCCGCCGTCGAGTTCTTGGCCGACCTCGGCAACCCGCCCAAATGGGCAATCGTCCATGTGAAATCGACCAGCCGCGCCGTCGGTTCCGAGTGGCGGGACATGGTCACCCACGTGAGACGGCCAAGCGTAGACGGAATGCTGACGCGAGCCACTTCATCCTCGATCACGACTTCATCGACCGCCGGCGAGTTGGACGATGGTGGCGAGGGTAATCGCGAATGGCCGCGGCGCCGAGCTCATTATTGCTTTCATTCAGCCGTCCGGCTTCACGGATAGCTTTTTCGACGAGCAAATCGATTTGGTCGATGTCGAGATGACGAAGCTCAAGCAGCTTCTCCAAGCGGCGACGTAGAAAGTAGTCGAAGCCGGGGTCGCGGGCTGAACGACCGCTTCGTGGTGCGGGTCCGGCTACATGTCATGCTTTGCCGAAAGCGGCCATCCGCCGCCGGCGAGCGCTCTATCCCTCATTCACGTTCGCCGTGCGCCGCTATCCAGAAGCCGAATGCATTAACCCCAACGATGGCGAAACCGACAAGATTGAGCAAGATATGCATCCGCGGCGGCAAGGCGTAGTGTTGCTCCACGTAGACGCATCCCGCTGCGACGCCCCAGCTCACGATTGCTGCACCCCAGAGTATTGCCTGTCGCCGCTCGGCGGCCAATCCCGCTAAATCAGCATGGCAGTGCTGACAGTAGCGAGTGCGGCGCCAGGTATACCGATCACATTGCGGGCACCGTATAGCATTGCGGTGTGCGGAGTCTGGCCCCAGCCGGGCCTCGCCCTCGACCGTATCTGCCGGCCGAGCCTCACTCAATACTCCCTGGATCTCACGCTCTAGCGCACCCGCATCCTGCCAGTCGAACTCCGGCCGATGTTCTAATCCGTCTCCAACGTCCTCTTTCCGCCCCGGAAACAACCGGACGACCTTTTCGCCCGTATCGTTGTCGCCTTGCTCGCCTGACACTCCAAGCCCCTATTCGCCGGCCAACTCGGTTTGCGGCATGTACTTGTAATACACGCCGGAAACTCTGCGCCGACCACCGATCTTGCGCACCTGAATGACGATATCGACGACACCCCGGAGATAAGCGAGGATTTGCTCGCGCGACAACGCGACATTGCCCTGCATCACCATCAGCGCCAGCCGCTCGAACGCCAGCGCCGGCGAATCGGCATGGACGCTGGTTAAAGAGCCCGGATGTCCGCTGTTGACCGCATGCAGGAAGCTCGACGCTTCGGCCCCGCGCAGCTCGCCCAGGATGATCCGGTCCGGCCGCAGCCGCAGGCAGGCCTCCAGCAGATCCTGGATCGTCACCTTCGCCACGCCCTGGCCGCCTTTGCTTGCCAGCAGGTGTGCAGCATTGGGTACGCTGGCCCGCAGCTCGCGCACATCCTCGATGGTCAGCAGCCGCTCCTCCGACGGCACTTCCCGAAGCAGGGTGTTGAGAAAGGTCGTCTTGCCGCTGTTGGTCGACCCAGATACGACAATGTTTTTGCGATAGTGCACCGCGCAGCGCAGGAATTCCCTGAGCCGGCCCGCCGCCAGCAGCTCCTTTAGGCTCTCATCCTCGGTGCTGAGCGCGTCGCTGCGCATCACCTCCACCGCTTCGAACATCCCCTGGGCTTCGTACTCTTCGAGCGTGTACTGCCGCTCCGCCTGCCGCCGGAACGACATCACCACCGCGCCGGCCTCACAGGCCGGCGGCAGCACCACCTGCACGCGTTGCCCGGTCGGCAGCCAGGCCGACAGCAGCGGCCGCGTCTCGTCCACGACCTGATGGGTCTCGTAGGCGATCAGCGACGCCAACCGCTGCAGGTGCTCGTAGTCGAGCTGCGGCGCTGCACGGTGCTCCATCGTGCCAGCATTGTCGACAAACACCTCCCCCGGCCGGTTGATGGATACCTCGTTGATCTCCGGCCGCGCCAGCAGCGGCGCCAGCGGCCCGAGGAAAGTCCGGAGGGCAGCCCCCTGGGTCTCCAACCGGTGGATTTCCGCACTCATCCCTGCGCCCCCAATGGGCTTGGGCCGAACACCAGATCCCTTGCCACGAACACCTGCACCGGCGACCCCTGGTCGACGTAGATCGTCGGCGGGATGTTGATGCTGTCCTGCAGAGAGTCTTGCGCCACCTGGCCGAAGCCCTGGGAGGTGTTGATGACGAAGGTGTTGCCGCCCTGGCTGGCCGTCGTGGCCGAGCCGATCAGCGGCAGCAGGAAAGCCGCGCCGAAGCGCTCGACGAAATGCTGGTCGATGTCACCGGTCAGCCCGGCCCGGCCCAGGTCGTCGGTCCCCGGCGAGCCGATCGCGACGTCGGTGCCGTCTGGCTCCAGCAGACGGGTCCAGATCACGAACACGCGCGTCTGCCCCCTCACGAGCCCCGAGCGGTAGTCGCCGATCAGCCGGGAGCTCTTCAAGATCAGCTTGCGGCTTCCGTCCTCGCTCCAGACGTCGCTGGTCACCACCGCCCTCAGCTTTCCCGGCAGATCCGAGCTAATCGCCGTCTCCAAGGTCGCCGCCAGGGTCTTGCCCTCGGCGATGCGGTCACTGAGCGAAATCCGGCGCGCCAGCGCCTCCTGCGCCTGATCCTTGGCCGCCGCCTTGGCAAAGTCCCGGGTCCGCTCCGCGTAGCCCTCGGCGGGCGTGCTCCGATTGCCTTTCTGTTCGTCCGACTGGGCGCCGGCGGCGGCGTTCTGCAGCTGCGCCGCCAGCAGGGCGTTCAACGGATCAGAGTTGGATGGTTTGGGCGTAGCCGTCGCCTGCTCATGCCCCGAGTCGTCGAACACCAGCATCGGCGAGTGCATCCGTGCTTCGGCCTTCTGTTTCACAGCCTCGGCCGTTTCCTGCGTAGCACCAGCCGGGCGTGTCTCGAAGTGCTGCGGGTTGTTCGGGACTTCGAAGCCTCTCTCCGTCGCGGGCAGCGGCAGGTCAGCTGGAGGAGGCGGCAGGTCCGAGTTGGCAATCACAGGCGGCTTCGCCGCCGGCGCCGGCCTGCTGGGCTTGCCACCGGTCAGGAACAGGAAGGCCACGACCAGGCCGATGCCGATGAGCCCAAGGACGCTGCCGATCTTGTTGCGTGCAGCCGCGGCAACCGGGCTGCGCCCGCGCTGACGCGGCGGCTCCGGTTCGCCGGCGCGGTCGCGATCGTCCGGGTCCATACGCTACTCCCCAGAGCCGCCGGTCGGCTGCGCCGCGGCGGTGCTCACCGCCGGCTGACGCCACAACGCCTCGTTGTAGACGCAGACCTCGCCTTCGCGGCTGCGCAGCGTGAACTGCCGCCCCGTCCGCTCCACCACCACGTACTTGCCCGAGACGTGGTAGTTGAGCAGGGACTCGTTCTTGCCATCCGCCACCAGGAAGATCGCCGGCACGTCCTGCCGCTCCCGGAACTGGAAGTACGTGAACTGCCCGTCGTCGAACACATGCAACGGCGCCAACCCGCCCTTGCCCTGCATCGTGTAGTCCAGGTTCCAGGCGCCAGGGTCGACCTTCTTGTCGGGCACAACTTCCTGCTGCTTCTGCTGAGCAGTCGCCGCCAGTTGGGCCTGCACCCGCGCCTCCTCATCCTGCGGATAGCGGAATTTGACGACGTAGTTCATATCGTCGATTTGGGCCAGCAGGTTCACCGCCACCAGCTCGAAGGCGTAGGTACGCTTGTTGGTGACCACCGCGACATTGGTATGCGCCTTCGGCTCCACCGGCTTGAGGAACAGCAGATTCCCTTGCTTGTTCGGCGCCACCTGCCAGGCCAGGCTGTCGCCGATGGCCAGCGACTCGA
>ERZ1034411.238-NODE-238-length-13262-cov-22.768456_pt1 | contig 13262 bp, 8 predicted proteins | sample MGYA00520583_ERZ1034411 | MGnify/ENA primary metagenome ERZ1034411 (study PRJEB33736, sample SAMEA104288481) | Azolla microphylla | place: Ecuador | collected 1982 | study: EMG produced TPA metagenomics assembly of the PRJEB19522 data set (Is there foul play in...
TTTATTGACGGTTATACAAACTTGTCGTCCTCAAGCACTTTCTCTAATTGAGTTTTCTGACCAACCTATGAAAGCCATGGTTCACTCTGCTTTCCATAGACCTTCTTCAATCCCTCTTCCTTAGACCTGAATAATTACCTCATTAATTTTATTAATGAATCAAATTGTCTAATAATTAAAATATTAATAATAGCCGTAAATTAACATATATATATGTAGTAATTATAGCAAACCTCTGAGAAGAATAGGAGAATATGCTTAATTTTAGATGTCAAATTATAAAATTCAGTTTTTTGTTGATCGGATTATTTATGGCTTTTCCTAATTGATTTTTTACAGTATAGTTTAAGTATTTTAAAGTCGCTCTAATTTCTCTTTGTGCTAGAGTGTAAACTAGCAAACACAACCCCATTCTCACTGCTAATGCTTATATTCTTTCTGGACTTTCCAAAAAACACTATGCTCTAGAAATAATGGGTTTTATAGAAACCTAAATCCTCTTTCACACGATTGCTGCCCTATATCTTCAGAAGGCATTTTCTCATTGCTCAGTTCCTTTTCACACAAAATATTTGTAGCAAACATAAAACTTCCTGCTCTTAATATTTCTCAGTTAATAACATCTTTATTGTTACTAACAGTTGATGAAATCTGATAATATTTTCGATTGATTCTCTTGTTTGATATCAGGATTTTTTTCCACCATTTCTATATTTTCTACCTGATGAGATTTAAATAAATTCTTTACTTATTTTGGTTAATTCCTTTCTAGCGTCAGCAGCACGAGGAAATTTTTATCGTGATAGTTTTTTAACTTAGCTCTGAGTATTTATCAAGGCTTTTTCTATTTTCTCTGATAATTTCTTTAAGTTAGATTCTTTCCATGCTGACGTTTCTGTGATATAATAACGCCTTATAGATTTTATGTGTTTTTGGTATTCTTTGCGCCCGCTAATTCAAACATAACCCTGTAACTCTAACTTCTGGCCAAAATAAAGACAAACCCCCTTGATAACATAAAATTAATAATTCTGTAAGAGGTCTAATGATTTTGAACTAGGTTTTCCATAAAAATAACCTAAGAACCAAAACTTTTTACTTAGTCGTGTTTATTAACTGTATATCTAAACTCAATAATAGTATTCATTCCTATTTAGCTCCAATAAATTCTAGTGAATTGTCTCTGTAATTAGTTTTCATGTACTAAATACATCCCTTTTGTTGGGGTGTGATAGTTGTGGGTGCGGAATATGCTTTGTATTTCTTGACACACCTTTCTTTTATTCTAAATCCTCCTCTTCTTCCTCCTGACTCCTGACTCCTAATCGTCACAAATAACTTTTCTAGCAAGCCCTAGTTAGGATTTTCCAAAAAACTACAACTCATTCACAGCAAGCATTTCAGTTTTAACTTTTGTTATAAAAACCTCCTCTGACTCATGGTAGTGGGGGTTAAATAAACTTAATATCCGCCTTCTTCTTCGTATTCTGGCTGTCTTTCCTTCACCTTTTTGGGAATATTCACAGGCTTAGGTGCATCTTCCCAAGCATCACCTTCTATATCGTCATAATCGTCGTAATCGTCTGAGTATCCCTTGTTAGAAGGTTGAGGTGCGTATCTTAGTGGGGCTTGATACCTATCTCTACCTGTCGCTTCACTCCAGTTATCTTCTTCGTCCTCTTCATATTGAATTGATTCGTAGGAACGGGCTGGCATAACTCGTCGGTGTGGTCTTTCTTCTTCCATATAATCTTCTGTCCATTCCTCCTCTTCCTCTCCAACAGGTTCAGGAGCACGTACTTTGGGCTTAGGTGGTTGTAATGGTACTCCGCTGGGTAACTGATTGGGTGGGGCAACTACACGCGGAGCAGAATAGCCATATTCTTCTTCTGGGTCTCTTTCCCAAGGTGCTTTACCAATACCCAGTCGTTCTAGAACGCCGACTGTTAACTGGTTAACTCGTTCTTCTGCACCTTCAAAGACAATTAACCTACTTGGTCCAGTGCTGACAACTTCATCTATTGAGATTTCGTAGGTACTCAAAAATTGGTCGGGTATTTGAGGTAATCCCAAAGATGCTATGACGAGGGAGTAAATTTTTCCTGTTTCTCCATTAAACTTAAAGCCCCTTACTTTCCCTAATACTTCCCCAGTTTCCGTGATAACTTCCCAGTTGATCAGGTTGCTGAGGCCTTCAACTTCAATATCTTCAATCACATCTTCGTTATCCACGAGGATGACATCACCGATTTGGTTGATGCTATTGAGATACATTTGGCGAGGTAGCCCAGAAATAGAGATCAGGCTGTCTCGTAAACTAAGCGCGACAACCTCTCTTTGATCAATATCAACCCAGACTTGAGTGACAATGCCTAACCGCTTGCCATTGTCGCGGGTGATTACCTGAGTGTTTAATATATCGGAACGTCTAATAACTTGTTCAGAGGTCATTCTATACGGAGTCCTGATCTCGAATCCGGTTTATCTATAAACTATTTTTAACAGATACTCAAGGGGATTGGTAATTAGTAATTGGTAATTGGTAGACTTCTTACCTGTTACGTATTTGCTGTTCCCTTTAACTAGAGGATTGTAACTTAATACCCAATACTTGGGTATAGGCTCCTCTGGCTTGAGTCACGCCAATTGTGCGCTCGGCCGATTGTATCATCGGACGACGTAAACTCACAACAATAAACTGTGCTTGTTGTGCCTGTTGTTTAATCATTTTAGCTAATCGTTCGACGTTTGCTCCATCTAAAAACATATCAACTTCGTCAAAGGCGTAAAATGGGCTGGGGCGATAGCGTTGTAGGGAAAAAATAAAACTTAATGCTGTTAAGGATTTTTCTCCACCAGACATGGAAGCAAGACGCTGTACTGATTTACCTTTAGGGTGTGCGACTAGGTTTAAACCGCTGTTAAAGGGATCTTCCATATTATCCAGTTGGAGGTATCCGTCACCCTCGGAAAGGGTGGCGAAAATTGATTGGAAGTTTTGGTTTACTGCGTCGAAGGCTTCTTTAAAGGCGATTTGACGTAAGCTGGTAAAGTTTTCAATTCTTAATAATAGTTCTGTCCGTTCTGCTTCTAGGGTGTGTAACTTGTCACTCAGTTCCTGGAGACGATTTTGGAATTTATCATAGTCTTCCAATGCCAGCATATTGACGGGTTCCATTGTCTGTAAGCGTTTGGCTAGACTTCTCAATTCTTGTTGCAATTCTTCTAATTTAACTTGAGCAGGAACTTCTGGCAGGGGATTGGGTAATTCTGCGCCTAAATCCCGCAATTGAGTTTGTAATGCGGTTAGGTCTTCTCTCCGTTTTTCTTGGGTTTCTTGCAGTTTCTCTAATTCCCATTGTAATTTTTGTTGTCGCAGGAGGAGCGCTCGCACTCCTGTTTCTGTTGTATCCCGTTTCTTTTTCTCTTCTCCTAAGTTCTCTTCTAATTGCTTCAAATCGGCTTGAATAGCTGTAATTTGGCTATTCAGTTCTGTCAATTGACTAGTAACTGTTGCCAGTTGATTGTTAACTGTTGTCTGTTCTTGTTGATATTCAATAACTCGCGTCTGAGCTTCTTCTGTTTTTTCTTGTAAACGTTGTTGTAGATTTTCTAAACTCTTCAATTGTTCTTGTGCGTCCCTTAAAGCAGTTTCTTTTCCTTGTAATTGTTGCTCCTGAGTTTTAATTACTGCTTGGATTTGTTGCCATTCGCTAGGAGTTTGAGACGATTCCAACTCTGACAAAGTATGTCTTAATTGTTGCAATTGATTTTCTAAAGCTGGTAATTGGCGATTTAAAATTTCCAGACGAGTTTGTACAGTGGTGAATTTTGCGGTGTTTTGGGATAATTGACAGCGTGCAGTTTCTACTTGCGCGGTTAGAGTCTTGATATCTTTCTTTAACTGTTCTAAACGTAACTGCTGTTCCAGTCTTGCTTGACGTTCTTCTGTAAATTCTCGGGAAAGTTTCTTACTCCAGGTAGATAAATTAGAGATTGCCTCTAGACAACGATCTAAAACGCGGTCAATATCTGCCAATCTTGTCTTTAAACTGGTTACTTCTTCCAATTCCTTTGCTTCACCTATGCCAAATTTTAACGATGAACGCTGAGTATTGCTTCCTCCTGTCATTGCACCGCTGGTTTCCAATAATTCACCATCTAGGGTTACAATACGATAAAGACCGATTTGTTTTCTGGCTTGTTCTAAAGTGGTAAAAACTACCGTATTACCAAATACATACTTAAATACTTCTTGATAACGGCGATCACACTCTACCAAATTCATAGCATATTCAACAAACCCATCCGCATAACGCAAAGTTAAATCTGGGGTAAATTTTGGGGCTTGAATTTTATTCAAAGGTAAAAAAGTTGCTCTCCCCACGCGTTTTTGTTTTAACAACTCAATCCCCGCAGATGCCACTGTGTCATCTTCCACTACAATATGTCCCAAACGTGCACCCGCCGCAGTTTCCAAAGCCAAATGATGGCGGTATTCCACCTTAGCAAGGTGTAACACCAACCCACACAAACCAGGTAAACCAGATTGAATAATGATCCTACTCGCTTGTGTACCCTGAACTTCCTGCTGTGCTTGGGCTTGGGCTTCCAATTTATCTAACTGGCGTTGTTTTTCCCGTTGTTCTTGCAAAAGTCGCTTTTGAGTTTCCTGTTGAATTTGTAACTCTTGTTCCGTCGCCGCCAGATTTTCAGCTAAATTTTGAATAGGCAGGGTAGAAGCATTAAATTCCGTTTCCAGTTGATTACATTCAACTTGCTTGTCTGCCAATTCCGGTTCTAAAGTGGCAATTAGTTCTGACTCTTCATGAATAAGTTGCTTTAACTGAGTCTTTCTTTCTTGCAGTTGTGCTTGTTCAGTTCGTTGAGGTTCGAGAGTTTGCAGTAAAGTTTCAATTTGGCGATTTAACACGGTTTGTTGTTGTACCCAAGCTTCTGAAGCCGAAGCAATCTCCGCCACCGCTTGACGAGAAGCTTCTAAAGCTTGTTGCGTCTCATCTCGTTGTTGTTGAAACGATATTACCTGTGCAGTTTCTACATGTTGTTGTTCAACAGCTTGTGACAGAGAAACTTGATATTGTTGAATTTCTTCCTGAGTTTGAATCAAACGTCTTGCAGATTCTTTTAAAGCCATTTCTAAATCGCGCTGCTGACGTTGAAATTGCTTGCGTTCTACTTCGTGAATAGCGAGGTTAGACTGAACCGCTAAAAGTTCCTCTTCCCCCAAAGCTTTGACACGAGAATTAAGTTCGTCAAGTTCAAGGGTTTTTTCAGAAATATCCGAGTTAACAGTGTGAAGTTGATTGGTAAAATCCGTAAAAGATTCTTCACCAGTTTGAATTTGTGCTGTTAACTTTTCCTGCTGTGCTTGGAGAGAACGGTAGGATAACACAGTTTGCCAAGACTGCTTATGAACAAATTCCGTCCGTAACTTTTGATATCTTTCTGCCTTAGCCTTCTCTTGACCCAAGCGATCGCGCTGTACAATTAACTCAGTCTCAATAATCCGACAACTGTCTTCCCTTTCCTTCACCTTATCCAAAGTTGACTTAGCTTGAATAATCTTCCGATCATAAGCCGCTACCCCAGCCAACTCATCAATAATTTCCCGACGTTCCCGCGCATTCATCGAGATAATGCTAGTTACATCACCCTGCAACACCACATTATACCCTTCAGGATAAACCCGCAGTTCCTGTAATTGCTCATGCAAGTCAGTCAGAGTGCAAGAAACACCATTAATATAATAATTGGACGTATAAGTTCCTTGCGGTGTCACCCTTAAGCGTCTAGTAACACTCCATTCTGTTGGGGACTGGGGACTGGGGACTGGGGACTGGGAATTATTGTCCTCTTCCTCCCCAATATCTCCTGTTTCCCCTGCTTCCTCTACTTGCTCTACTTCCTTTACTTCCTCCCTCTCCCCCTCTGGCTTTCTGCATGAGACAATATCTGATAAATCAAAGGTCACTGTCACACTGGCTTCCAAGGAAGAACGCCCCTTATGCTTTTGGGTATTATTCACCAAATCTGGTAAACGTTCAGCCCGCATTCCCTTAGAACTAGCTAGTCCCAAACAAAACAGCAAACCATCGAGAATATTTGATTTACCAGAACCATTGGGTCCAGATATGACAGTACACCCCGGCAGTAAAGGGACAGAAGTAGTACCGCCGAAGGATTTGAAGTTTGTAAGTTCAACGCGCTTGATATGCACCATTATGGGCGCTGCTTAACTCTTGAGAGAGGCTCAAAGAACAAGTGTATCAATTATTTTAATATATGCATATGGAACTCTTGAGAAGAAGGAATTTTGATTTATAGTGGCTTTAATGTGTGGGCTATACTTTTCTTATAGAAAAGTAAGTGAAGTAAGTAATGAAACAATATTAACAAGATTTTGTAATTCGTGATTGGGAACCCAAAGACTGTACACGAGCAGCATCTGTAATTAGTTATGTATTATCAGAATATGGTTTGGGTTGGGAACCTGACAGGGCAGATAGAGATATGTTAGAAATCGAACAATATTACATAGAACCTGGGGGCGAGTTTTGGGTAATTGAACACCAAACTTAAATAGTAGGTACGGAGGCATATTATCCTATTAACCGCGGTGAAAAAGCTGTAGGAATACCCAAAGTGTATCTATTAGCAAATATGCGGGATTTAGGTTTAGGGAAGTATTGATTAGAACAAATAGAATGAGCGACCGCTAAACATGGCTTTGAGCAAATTTGGATTGAAACAGCCACTATATTGAAAGAACCAGTCCAACTATATCCCCACCACTGGTGTGGAAACAAAAAGGTGTGATCGCATTTATGTGAAGTATACTTAGAGGGGTCAAGTTCTCTCTTCATCTGTCCATTAAGTAAAAAATAGGAGTAGCAAGATGAGCGCTCACAAAGTAAAAGCTGTTTTAACTGAAATATGTAACCTTGATTTTGCGGGGCGGGGTTTACCTACCTTTTCATGCAGGGGACGGATTAGAGGTGATTAGTCTCGAAGCTAAAACTCCACAGACTCAAGAAGCACTACCTACGCAACCAGAAAGAAATGCGCGGGAAAGTAGTCCGTTATGATGACCCTACAGAAGCCGTCGCTTTAGACGATTGGGAAGTTGTGGAATGATTATACTTGATACACATATCTGGGTTTGGTGGGTTGACAGTAACGAACGATTCACTATAAAACATCAGGAATATATAGAATAATGGTCAGTCTCAGGGTTTGGGAGTATATTCAAAAATTTACTGAATCTTTTTTTACAAAGCAACTGACTTATCTGTTAGCTCATTACACACGGAGAGATTTTTGAAAAATTTACTAAACAACTCCAACCCTGTTACTTGAAAAATCCTAACTATTTTTTATGGCAACAACCATTACGAGTTTTTGGTTGGGGAAGTTATGGAGGTTTATTAAAAAGAGTGATCGCAGTGATGAAATATGAAAATCAGCCGGAAATTGGGCAAGTTTTAGGTACTCCTTTGGGAGTACCATGCTTCTTAAATACTCCTCAATTAAATAAAAAACCTGTAGTCATACTCATACTACTCCACACCAAAAAACTCAAAGAACCAGGTTACAACCAAGCCACACTCATAGCTGAAGGTTCCTGCCAAAGAACGGGTTGAAAGTTAAAAGCAAATGTTTTAGCGAGAATTAAAGAAACTAAGGCCCAGTTTAGTGGGCCCGGGTCTGATCGAGAACAAAACCTAGCCGATGCTTTTTCCATAGGACAAGATTTTAGCTGTCGTCACCCAGATGCACCAGTGCTGTTAGTGGATTATATTTATACCACAGATGCAATTAGCAAATCTGCTGTTTACACAGTTCATCAAAGTAGCATTTCTGCACTTGGTTTAGCTGCTGTTGCCACAACTAGTTCACAATAGATTCAGCCTCAAGTTTATGGGCAATTTCCAATTGGGAAACCTATAATTACGAACATTACCCTGTATTTGAGGGAAAACTGTATCAAATTATGAATAAAGCTTTTGTTGCGGCTTTGGGAAAAATTATTATCTTTCCTGTCACGTTGCTGACGATGGGAATATGTATCAATACAGTCTTTGCTCAAAAAAATACTATTATTAACAGCAGTAACTTATATAAGCCACTTCCTATTAATGGAAGTACGGAAATTAAAGATACATTATCAGAGCAAGATATTCCCACAGGTCAAGGAGGATTCGCCCGTGATTATACCATGAAATTAACCAAAGGTGATAATTTAGCTATTGATTTGTCTTCTGATAACTTTGACAGCATTATTACTCTGTTATCACCCAATGGTTCAACAGTGGCAGAAAATGACGATGGGCCCGATGGTACAAGTAATTCTCTGTTGTTTACCCGCATCACCGAAACAGCAACTTACATTATTCGCGTGCGGTCTTTCGGAGAAACTGGGGTAGGCAAATTTCAACTCAAAGTGACAAAATTGCAGCCAGTGAAATAATTCAAAATTCAAACCTCTTACCCCATGCCCAGTGCCCCATGCCCTATTCACTTTTAAGATTCTTTTGCCAATACACCATTGAGAAAGATATCAGCCAGTCCTTCAGCCATTAGCTGCATTTCTTGAGGTGATGCATTAGGTTCAATGAGGGTGTTGTCAGAAAAGCCGGCAACAGCGAACATTCCCAAAAATACCTTGGCGACTAGGTTAGCATCCATTTGGCGATAGATCCCTTTATCCATAGCGGTTTGGAAGAATGCTTCAGCTACATCAGTCATTTTTGTGATCACTTCTGTTTGAATGCGATCGCGCAAATCTGGATGAAATTGTACCTCCATGAAGCACACGCGCATCATATCGGCATTTTTTCTTAAATTCCACATCCGACGGCGCATAACCTGGGCTACAGCCTTATAACTGCCCATTTCGCTTAACTCTGTCAGTAAATCTGTGAGAATATCAACCCAGCCATTTGTGGCCACTTGGACTAAAATAGCTTTTTTATTGGTGAAATGACGAAATAGAGTACCCTCAGCCACACCCGCTGCTTGCGCCAAGTCGCGGGTAGTAGTACCATCAAATCCCTGAGATGCAAATAACCGCTGTGCAGCCTGAAGAATGCGGGTGCGCGTCTGTGCTTCTGATGGTGGGGGAGAATTAAAAACTCGCATAATAGTAGTTATTGCTATATCTCTGGAACACGAACTGTAGCAATATTGTCTAACGTGAAATCCAAAAAGCACAGAAAGCTTAATACAAGATTAACGCTTTGTGTGCTCAATAACCCAAATTTAAGGGTGTAAAGGTGTAAGGGTATAGGGTGTAGGGGACAAACTTAATTCTTACTTGTCCCTCCTGCCTTGTTAAGAACTGTAAATTTCCTTTAATCTCTGCTTATGAATTATTCAATTTTGGATTCCTGGAAGAGTAAAACTAAGAAGTCTCAATTTAGATACTCTCAATTATTCCACAAATTTCCTTTCTCTCCAGTTTTGCATGGTTTGTTAATAACTGCTTTGGCGGTAATGATATTTTGTTTGGGTGTAACACCACAAGCTGCAATCGCACTGGAACCTACCCAAAGTTCAATTCAACCCTATTTAGATCAAGTAGTTAAGCAATTAACAGAGTTTCGCCTTGATAATGGCTTGAAGTTCATTGTTTTGGAAAGACACCAAGCACCAGTGGTTTCTTTTTTGACTTATGCTAATGTGGGTGGGATAGATGAATCAGATGGTAAAACAGGTGTAGCTCACTTTTTAGAACATTTGGCTTTTAAAGGGACAAAACGTATTGGGACAATAGATTACAAAGCCGAAAAACCGCTACTAGAAAGTTTAGAACAGTTAGATACCCAAATTAGAACTGCTAAATCCCAAGGTAAAAAAGATGATTTAGCAAAGTTAGAAACTGAGTTTAAATCATTAGAATCTCAAGCACTGAAACTAGTCAAACAAAACGAAATCGGGCAAATTGTTGAGCAAGCGGGGGGTGTAGGTTTAAATGCGAATACTTCCACCGAAGCTACACGTTATTTCTACAGTTTTCCGGCTAATAAGTTGGAATTGTGGATGTCTCTGGAGTCAGAAAGATTTTTAGATCCTGTATTTCGGGAGTTTTATAAAGAAAAAGATGTGATTTTGGAAGAAAGACGGATGCGGGTAGAAAACTCTCCCGTTGGTTTGATGGTTGAGAAACTTATTGATACTGCTTTCAAAGTTCATCCCTACAGACGACCAGTGATTGGTTATGACGAAGATATTCGCAATTTGTCACCGACGGATGTGAAGCAGTTTTTTGACAGTTATTATGTTCCTAACAATCTAGTGATCGCTATTGTCGGTGATGTTAAGCCTAATGAGGTGAAAAAATTAGCACAAGTTTACTTTGGACGTTATCCGGCTAAACTTAAAGCGCAGGCAAAAATCACCCCGGAACCTAAGCAAACTGAACCCAGAGAATTTACCTTAAAGTTACCTACTCAACCTTGGTATTTCCAAGGTTATCACCGTCCAGGTATCACCCACCCCGATAATGCAGTTTACGACATTATTGGTAGTTTATTGAGTGATGGGCGCACTTCACGATTGTATAAGTCTTTAGTGGAAAACCAGAGTTTAGCCCTTGCGGCTCACGGTGTAAGTGGGTTTCCTGGTGATAAATATCCCAATTTGATGTTATTTTATGCTCTCACATCTCCAGGTCATACAGTTGATGATTTGGCAATCGCACTGGAAAAAGAAATCGAAAAGTTGAAAACTGAGCCTGTCTCCACAACTGAGTTACAGCGAGTGAAAACTCAAGCGCGGGCTGGTTTATTACGTAGTCTTGATTCCAATATGGGTATGGCGCAGCAGTTATTGGAATATGAAGTGAAAACCGGCTCTTGGCGGAATTTATTTAAGCAGTTAGAGAATATTGCAGCAGTGACACCTGCTGATATTCAGCGTGTAGCACAGGTGACTTTTACCCGGGAAAATTGCACCGTTGGTAAGTTGTTGTCGAAGGAAGGATAGGAACAGCCGTGAATTCAAAATGCTTCTATCAGAATAGCTACGCTAATAAAATAGTCTTTCCAGCAGGCTGGGCCAACAAAATTCAAAATGAATACACCGTGAGCCTTCCAGAGATTTGGAATAGTTGGTTTATTTACGCCGTAGTGTACTAGGTACTGGAAACGAAGAAATAAAGAGAAGAGAAAAATACAGATATGTTGAATTTTCTGGTGAAGGGTAGGAACTTGAAGTTCTCACTAAAGTTTTCCAAGAGTTGGCGGTTTATTTCGGCTTTCGTTGTTGCCTGTTTGTTAACGTTCAATTTCTCTTGGGCGGCGACAGCAGCAGCAAAGCATTACACAGATTTACAATTTACTCCTTTGTCGGAGGTGAAGGTACCCAAGTATGAACGTTTTGTACTGGATAACGGTTTAGTTGTTTATTTAATGGAAGACCATGAGTTACCTTTGGTAAGTGGGACTACACTTGTGAGAACGGGAAGCCGTTGGGAAGCAGGTGATAAAAGCGGGTTAGCTGAGATTGTTGGTTCCGTAATGCGGACTGGTGGAACTCTCAAACATTCAGCTGATGAGTTAAATGAGATTTTGGAACAACGGGCTGCGGCGGTAGAAACTAGTATTGGTGAAGCTGTTGGTAGTGCTAGTTTTGACAGCTTGAGTGAAGATTTAGAAACTGTATTTGGGCTGTTTGTTGAGGTGTTACGAGAACCAGCATTTGCTCAAGACAAGTTAGATTTGGAGAAAACACAGACTAAGGGTAGTATTGCTCGCCGCAATGATGATCCTAGTAGTATAGCCAATAGGGAGTTTAAAAAATTAATTTATGGTCAAGATAGCCCATACTCTCGCACAGTAGAATATGCGACCTTGGAGAAAATCACCCGTGAAGATTTGCTGAAATTTTACCAGCAATATTTTTATCCCAATAAAATGATTTTAGGGATTGTGGGAGATTTTAACGCCACAAAAATGCGCTCGCTCATTCAAGCCAAATTTGGCGACTGGAAACCAAATCCTAAAATCTCCAAAACTCTATTACCAGAGGTTTCACAAGCTAACTTAGGCGGTGTGTTTTTTGTCAATCAACCCCAACTCACCCAAAGTAACATTCTCATTGGTCATTTAGGTGGTAGTTTCAATAATCCCGATTATCCAGCCTTGGATGTGATGAATGGGGTATTAAATGGATTTGGTGGACGCTTATTTAATGAACTGCGATCGCGTCAAGGTTTAGCATACTCTGTATATGGCTCGTGGAGTCCCCGTCATGATTATCCAGGTATGTTCATCGCCGGCGGACAAACCCGTTCTGATGCCACAGTTCAGTTTATCAAATCGTTGGAAGCAGAAATCAAGCGGATGCAAAATGAAAAAGTGACAACACAAGAACTGAATTATGCTAAAGATTCTACCCTCAATTCTTTTGTATTCAATTTTCAAGACCCCAGCCAAACCTTATCTCGGTTAATGCGCTACGAATATTATGGTTATCCGGCTGACTTTCTGTTTCGCTATCAAAAAGCTGTCACCGCAACCACAACAGCAGATATACAAAGAGTAGCTAAAAAATACCTCAAACCAGAAAATCTCGTAACTTTAGTAGTAGGTAATCAAAGCGCTATTCAACCACCATTAACACAGTTAGCTGCTAAAGTGACACCAATAGATGTAACTGTTCCCGGTTCTCAAACCCAAGCACAGAACTCTAGCAAGTAATAGGTGATAGGTGATACAGCACATAGTAGATCAATGACGTACAGAATCGAAATTGAAACCTAGACAGCAAGAGAGTTTTACTCCTGACACCTGACACCTACTGTAGGTGATAGGCTTCACCGTGAGCGTCAGCAGCTTCCCTCAAAAGCGGGGGTATAGAGAGAGGGCAATACAGTTCAGGGAAGCCTCTTTCTCTCCCCCTATTTCCCCTGCCAGCGTAAACAGATAATTTTCAATTTTCCTTCACTAAACCATATTTAAGGGGGATTAATAAGTCCCTAAAACCACACTAACCACTTTTATAACAACCTCTCAGAGATTTTGATTCCCGACTTCTTGAAGAAATGGAGAATATTATTTTTCTATAGCATTTGAGTAGAGAGGGGGAGGTAAACAAAAATCAAGCCCCAATGTAGCCCAAACTGGCTTGATAAGAAGGAAATACGTCCGGATTCAAGTTCAACCAATCAATAAATAGAAAAGATATAGCTGTTCTCAACCCTTCTAAAGCTGCAGTAAAAGTATTCAAAGGTTTCTTAGCCC
>ERZ1034411.243-NODE-243-length-13115-cov-11.773277_pt1 | contig 13115 bp, 10 predicted proteins | sample MGYA00520583_ERZ1034411 | MGnify/ENA primary metagenome ERZ1034411 (study PRJEB33736, sample SAMEA104288481) | Azolla microphylla | place: Ecuador | collected 1982 | study: EMG produced TPA metagenomics assembly of the PRJEB19522 data set (Is there foul play in...
CCACCCCGCTCGCGCTGCGCGCGATCGACCCTCCCCCTCCAGGGGAGGGTAAGAAGCGCTCCGCCTACCGCGGAGCCATGCGGATGGCGCCGTCGAGACGGATGGTCTCGCCGTTCAGCATCGCGTTCTCGACGATGTGCACGGCGAGCGCGCCGTATTCCTTGGCATCGCCAAGACGCGAGGGATGCGGCACCTGCGCGCCCAGGCTCTTGCGGGCTTCCTCGTTCAGGCCCATCAGGAGCGGCGTGAAGAACAGGCCGGGCGCGATGGTGTTGACGCGGATCTTCTGGCTGGCGAGATCACGTGCGGCCGGCAGGGTCAAACCAACGACGCCGCCCTTCGAAGCGGAATAGGCGATCTGGCCGATCTGGCCTTCATAGGCCGCGACCGAAGCGGTGTTGATGATGACGCCGCGCTCTTCACCAACCGGCTCGATGGTGACGAGACGCTCGGCGAACAACCGCAGGCAGTTGAAAGTGCCGATCAGGTTGACGTTGATTATGCGGGCGAACTTCTCGAGCGGATAGACGCCGTCGCGGCCGACGATGCGCTGCGAGCCACCGATGCCGGCGCAGTTCATCAGCACGCGCGCAACGCCGTGCGCGGCTTCCGCCTTGGCAATCGCCGCCTTGATCTGCTCCTCGGAGGTCACGTCGGCATGAAGCGCGACGCCCTTCACCTCGGCGGCGACCTTCTCGGCGTTGTCCTTGTTCTGGTCGATCACGCCGATCTTGGCGCCCTTGGCCGCCATGGCGCGGGCGGTGGCTTCACCGAGACCGGAACCACCACCGGTGATGAGAACGGCTACGTCTTTCAATTCCATCGCTAGTACCTTTCCTCTGCCTTTTCCTTGGGCGTTTCTTCTCTAAACTTTGAGAGTGATGGCCGGATTATCCGGCCGCGGCAGCTTCCCCGGCTTGCGTGAGGATGCCGCCGCAGATCAGCGTTTCCATGTGCCTGATGTATTGCCGGCAAACGTCATCGGTGACCGGACCGACGCCGGTCGCGCGAGACATCGCGTGCCGGCCGAAGAACAGGTGATCGCAGGCGCCGATCAGGCTGGTGTAGAACAGCACCGGATCGGTGGCGCGGAATTCGCCGCGGCTGACGCCCTCGGCGAGCAGGCGGCGGTGAAAATCCAGCAGCGGCGCAACGAAGAACTTTGAGACTTCATCCGCGGAGCCCGCGCTGGTCTCATGGAGGAGATAGTGGATCAGCCGGTTCATATAGGGGAACCGGTGATAGGCGCGGATGATGCCGGCGATGTGCAGCTTCAGCTTCGCCGTCGCCGTGATGGGCTGCGCCAGGAGATATTCGAGATTGGACATCTCGGTCGCAGCGTCCCGCGCGAGCAGCGCCAGCAGCAGGCCGTCCTTGTTGCCGAAATGATATTTGACCAGCGCGGCGTTGGCGCCCGACTTCTGCGCGATGTCGGACAGCGAGATCTCGATCGAGGAACGTTCGATCATCAGCTCGCTCGCGGCCACGAGCAATTTCTCCGCCGTGGAATTCCTTCCGCTCGGGAGCCTGGTCGGTACGCTGGTAGCCACGGAAGATCCCTGTTCGCCGCTCGAAGCGGGGCGCAGATAAGCTCAAGCAGCGCCTCATCACAAGAGTTAATTGATCGATTGACTAAACGATCTCCCGTCCCTTAAATCCGTCCCCGACAACCAACCCAAGCAAGAATTCAGGGAGAAACCGACATGGCCGAGGCTTACATCGTCGCCGCCGCGCGTACCGCGGGCGGGCGCAAGGGGGGCCGCCTCGCCGGCTGGCATCCGGCCGACCTCGCCGCGAAGGTGCTGGACGAGCTGGTCGATCGCACCAAGGTCGATCCGGCCCTGGTCGAGGACGTGATCATGGGCTGCGTGATGCAGGTCGGCGAGCAGTCCAACAACGTCGCGCGCAACGCGATCATGGCCTCGAAGCTGCCGGAGAGCGTGCCGGGCACCTCGATCGACCGTCAATGCGGCTCCTCGCAACAGGCGCTGCACTTCGCCGCGCAAGCCGTGATGTCCGGCGCGATGGACGTCGTGATCGCCGCCGGCGTGGAATCGATGACGCGCGTGCCGATGGGCCTGTCCTCGCAGCTCGCCGCCAAGAACGGCTTTGGCCATTACAAGAGCCCGGGCATCGAGGCGCGCTATCCGAACATCGTGTTCAGCCAGTTCACCGGCGCCGAGATGATGGCCGAGAAGTACGGCCTGTCGAAGGATGACCTCGACGAATATTCCTACAACAGCCATCAGCGCGCGATCGCGGCAACGCAGGCCGGTCACTTCAAGAAGGAGATCGTGCCGCTCGAGATTACCCGCGCCGACGGCAGCAAGGACACCCACCACATCGACGAAGGCATCCGCTTCGACGTCACCCTCGACGGCATCAAGGGCGTCAAGCTGATCGCCGAGAACGGCAAGCTCACCGCGGCCAGCGCCAGCCAGATCTGCGACGGCGCCTCCGGCGTGATGGTCGTCAACGAGCGCGGCCTCAAGCAGCTCGGCGTGAAGCCGCTGGCGCGTATCCATCACATGACCATGACCGGCGGCGATCCCGTCATCATGCTCGATGCTCCCTTGCACGCGACCAAGAAGGCGCTGGAGAAGGCCGGCATGAAGGTCGACGACATCGACCTGTTCGAGGTCAACGAGGCCTTCGCCTCGGTGCCGACCGGCTGGCTGAAGACCACCGGCGCAGATCCGGCGCGCCTCAACGTCAACGGCGGCGCCATCGCGCTCGGCCATCCGCTCGGCGGCTCCGGCACCAAGCTGATGACGACGCTGGTCCACGCCCTGCACCAGCGCGGCAAGCGTTACGGCCTGCAGACCATGTGCGAAGGCGGCGGCATGGCGAACGTGACGATCGTGGAGCGGCTGTAAGCCGATACGTCGCCACACAAACGGTGTCGTCCCGGACAAGCGCGCCACAAGCGCGCGCCGATCCGGGACCCATAACCACAGGAGACTGTGGTTATGCTGCGCCGGAGCTCCATCTCGTTTCAACAACCGCGTCCTGTGGTTATGGGTCCCCGCCTTCGCGGGGACGACACCTTGCTTGCCGCGAGACCTCCCAAATGACCCACCCCTCCATTCACGCCAAGACCACGCCCGACAAGATCGCCTATCGGATGGCCGGAACCGGCAAGGCGATCACCTATCGCGAGCTCGACGAGCTCTCGAACCAGGGCGCGCAGCTGTTTCGCTCGCTCGGACTCAAGGCCGGCGACCACATCGCGCTGTTGATGGAAAACCGCCTCGCCTTCATGGAGCTGTGCTGGGCCGCGCAGCGGAGCGGGCTGTATTACACCGCGATCAGCCGCTATCTGAAACAGGACGAGATCGAGTACATCATCGCCGATTGCGGCGCCAAGGTCGTGATCACGACGCCGAAATGCGCCGACCAGATCAAGGGCCTGATCAAGGGCGCGCCCGGCGAGCCGGTCTTCTACATGATGGACGAGCCTCTCGCCGGCTTCCGCTCCTACGACAAGGAAGCCGCCGCGCAGCCGACCACGCCTGTTACGGACGAGGTCGCCGGCTACGACATGCTGTATTCTTCGGGCACCACCGGCCGCCCGAAGGGGATCAAGAAGGCCTTCGAAGGCAACAAGATCGACGTCCCCAACGCCTTCCTGCGCGTGCTCTGCGCGGACATGTGCGGCATGAATGCAGACAGCACCTACCTCTCGCCGGCGCCGCTCTATCACGCAGCGCCCTTGCGCTTCAACATGATGGCGATCGTGCTCGGCGGCACCTCCATCATCATGGAGCATTTCGACGCCGAGGAATTCCTCAAGCTGGTCGAGAAGTACAGGGTCACGCAGTCCCAGCTCGTGCCGACCATGTTCGTGCGCATGCTCAAGCTGCCGGACGAGGTGCGCACGAAGTACGACGTCTCCACACTGAAGGGCGCGATCCACGCCGCCGCACCCTGCCCGGTCGACGTGAAAGCCAAAATGATCGAGTGGTGGGGCCCGATCCTGATCGAATATTACGCGGGCTCGGAAGGCAACGGCGTCACCGTCTGCAATTCGCAGCAATGGCTGGAGCATCGCGGCAGCGTCGGCCGCGCCGTGGTCGGCAAGATCAAGATCCTGGACGAGAACGACGAGGAGCAGCCGGTCGGCGAGATCGGCACGGTCTATTTCGCCGACGCGCCGGCGTTCACCTATCACAACGATCCCGAGAAGACGAAGAAGGCCTACAACGCCAAGGGCTGGTCGACGCTCGGCGACGTCGGCTATCTCGACAAGGACGGCTTCCTGTTCCTCACCGACCGCAAGTCCTACATGATCATCTCCGGCGGGGTGAACATCTACCCCCAGGAGACCGAGGACGTGCTGATCACGCACCCCGACGTCGCAGACGTCGCCGTGTTCGGCGTGCCGAACGAGGAAATGGGCGAAGAGGTGAAGGCGGTGGTACAGCCGCACGACATGAGCCGCGCCGGCAAGGCGCTGGAGGCCGACCTGATCGCCTACTGCAAGGGTCGTCTCTCCGCGATCAAGTGTCCGCGCTCGATCGATTTCGAAGCCGAGCTGCCGCGCACGCCGACGGGCAAGCTGGTGAAGCGCCATCTGCGCGATAAATATTGGCCGAAGACGGCGGCGAAGATCTGAGGCTCTCTTTCTTACCCTCCCCTGGAGGGCCCCTGGAGGGGCAGGGCTATCGCATGTGGAAATCGCGAGTCTCTTCCGGAGCTTAGCCGGCAATGTGCTTGCGCGACGCTGCCAAGCAGCGGAATCGGATCGAGAACAAAACGGAATCGAACCGCGAAGCTGGAGCGACACTTCTCGAACGTGTGCTTTACAAGTGTCGACAGCGCTTTGCTTTTTCCCATATGCGATAGCCCTGCCCTCCAGGGGAGGGTGGGAGCCTCCGGCGAGGCTAGTGCGGCTGTCCCGCAAACACCCGATCCAGTGCCGCGTCATAGGTTGCCTGCACCAGCTCCGGATGCAGCTTGGCCAGCGCTTCCATCATCACGCCGGAATTGATCTCGAGCACGCGCCAGTCGCCGTCGACGCGAACTATGTCGATCGATGCAAAGGTGATACCGATGGCGCGCGCAGCGTCGATCGCAAGCTTGGCGCAGGCCGCGCGCATCTCGCCATCCTCCAACAGCACCGGCTTCGCGCCGGCGTCGAGATTGTGCCGCCAATCCGTGCCGCGCTGCTTGCTGTAGACGACCAGCGGCACGTCATCGAGCAGGATCACGCGGACCTCGTCTTCGATCGCGACATAGGGCGAGATCACGAGCCCCGTGCTCATCGCAAAGACCTCGCCGGTTGCGTGGTCGAGCTCCGCCTCGGTCGTCACTTTGAACACCGCGCGCCCCGAGGTCCCCTCGTTCGGCTTCACCACCACGCCTTGCGGATTGTCGCGCAGCAGGTCCAGCATCGCCTTTCGCCAGTCGGCGCCAACGACCTTCTCGCCCAGCTTCGGGTTGAGGGAGAGGTGATGCGGAATGCAGCGCACGCCCGCGATCGCCAGCGCCTCCGATGTCGCCGATTTGTCGTTGGCGAGGCGATGCGCGATGGCGCTGTTGAGGCCGATGTCGTAGCCGAAGGCGAAGCGCCGTGCCTCACCGCTGTTCATCGCGATCAGCCAGCCGCCGGCGCGGACTTCGACCGCGATGCCGTGGCGTGCGCAATAGTGTCTGATCGCCTGAACGAAGATTCGCTCGCCGCTCGCCATCTGCCTCAACCGCTGCTCCTGGCGCCAAAAGCCGCAAAAATGCGGGGATCGGCGCCAAACCGGGATGGAAATCAGAGCTATTCTTAATGAAATTCTCGCGAGCGCGACGGAAATTAAGTGCTGCCATCGAGCCCTTCAGGGAAAAGAAATTGCCCTCGCCGCAGGCCGGGCAGCAGATTCATTAATGATGCGGCCAGTTCTGCTGCAAATGCCGGTTTGATCGGCATCAATTGCATCCGAAACGAGGTTGATTATTGGTCTCAATGGCGTAGATCACACACGCGAAATCCTCCGCCATGGCAATGGTGTCCGCCCCGTTTTCAGGGCCGGGCAACGCTTTTGCCCCTAAAACCGCAGACATTCGGAATATCGAAAATCATGAGCGCGTTTTACCGAGAGAAGGTTCTTTCCGTTCAGCACTGGACCGACACGCTGTTCAGCTTCCGCGCCACGCGCGACACCGGCTTCCGTTTTCAAAACGGTCAGTTCGCCATGATCGGCCTCGAGGTCGACGGCCGTCCGCTGCTGCGTGCCTACAGCATGGCGAGCGCCAACCACGAGGAAGAGCTCGAGTTCTTCTCGATCAAGGTGCAGGACGGCCCGCTGACCTCACGCCTGCAGAAGATCAAGGAAGGCGACACCATCCTGGTCGGCCGCAAGGCGACGGGCACGCTGGTCACCGACAACCTGCTTCCCGGCAAGCGGCTGATGCTGCTCTCGACCGGCACCGGCCTTGCGCCCTTCGCCAGCCTGATCAAGGACCCCGAGGTCTATGACCAGTTCGAGTCGATCGTGCTGGTGCATGGCTGCCGCCAGGTCTCCGAGCTCGCCTATGGCGAGAAGCTCGTCGCGAACCTTCGCGAAGACGAGCTGTTCGGCGAGCTGCTCGCGGACAAGCTGATCTACTACCCGACCGTGACTCGCGAGCCGTTCAGGAACCGCGGCCGCATCACCGACCTCATCAACTCCGAGCAGATCTTCAACGACATCGGCCAAGGCCCCCTCGACATCGCAACCGACCGCGTCATGATGTGCGGCAGCCCGGGGATGCTCGAAGAGCTGAAGGTGATGTTCGAGGGCCGCGACTTCATCGAAGGCTCCGGCAACAAGCCCGGCCATTTCGTGATCGAGAAGGCGTTCGTCGAGCGCTGAGTTTTGTTCGTCGTCTCGCCGAACACTTAGCCATCCACTCCGCCGTCGTCCCGGACAAGCGCGCCCGAAGGCGCGCGCCGATCCGGGACGACAGCTTGGCGTGTGGAAACCAGTGTGGCCCACCCCTAAAAGCCCCTCTAACCCTTTCCTCCACCACCCCTCTGTTGCACTGCAAAAGCCTATCCTCTCGGCTGATTGATTTGTCACGGCCGATTTCGCTAGCCTGAAACAAGGGCCGCGTCATATCCGTATGACAGGCGAGGGCGTATCGTACCGCCTCATGCTGGCGAGAGGATCGGATCGTGGCCGACGACAACAAGACTCAGCAATCCCCCAAACGCCTGCCGCTGGCGGAGGAGGGGATCATGGAAACCCTGCTGCTGCCATTCTCGCCGCGCTTCATCGTGCTGACGATCTGCGCGGTCGTCACCGCGCTCCTGATCGGCATCGGTATCGTCGATCGCAAGATCTTCGACATCCTGCTGGTCCCGATCCTGATCTTCGGTGCGCTGACGCTGCTCGGCGTCCGCGATCTCCTGCAGAAGAGCCACGCGGTGCTGCGCAACTATCCGATCGCGGCGCATATCCGCTTCCTGCTCGAAGAGATCCGCCCGGAGATGCGGCAGTATTTCTTCGAGAGCGAGAAGGACGGCATGCCGTTCTCGCGCGACACCCGCGCGGTGGTCTATCAGCGCGCCAAGATGGAGCTGGACAAGCGCCCGTTCGGCACCCAGGAGGACGTCTATCGCGAGGGCTATGAGTGGATGCATCACTCGGTCTCGCCGAAGACGCATGCCCAGGAGAAATTCCGCATCAGCATCGGCGGGCCCGACTGCGCAAAGCCCTATTCGGCCTCGGTGTTCAACATCTCCGCGATGAGTTTCGGCGCGCTCAGCCCCAATGCGGTGCGGGCGCTCAATGCCGGCGCCAAGAAAGGCGGCTTCGCGCATGACACCGGCGAGGGTGGTGTCAGCCCCTATCATCGCGAGATGGGCGGCGACATCATCTGGGAGATCGGCTCCGGCTATTTCGGTTGCCGTCATCTCGACGGCACCTTCGATCCCGAAGCGTTCGCGCGAGTCGCGACCGACGACCAGATCAAGATGGTCGAGCTCAAGGTCAGCCAGGGCGCCAAGCCCGGCCATGGCGGTGTGCTGCCGGCGGCGAAGGTCTCGGAGGAGATCTCGAAAATCCGCGGCGTCGCGATGGGCGAGGATTGCATCTCACCGGCCTCGCATCGCGCCTTCTCGACGCCCGTGGGCATGATGCAGTTCATCGCCGAGATGCGCCGCCTGTCCGGCGGCAAGCCGGCCGGCTTCAAGCTGTGCATCGGCCACCCCTGGGAATTCCTGGCGATCTGCAAGGCGATGCTTCAGACCGGCATCTATCCCGATTTCATCGTGGTCGACGGCAACGAAGGCGGCACCGGCGCGGCCCCGCTGGAGTTCATGGATCATCTGGGCATGCCGATGCGCGAGGGCGTCAATTTCGTCCACAACGCGCTGATCGGCATCAACGCGCGCGACCGCATCAAGATCGGTGCGTCCGGCAAGATCGCCACCGCCTTCGACATGGCGCGCGCGATGGCAATCGGCGCGGACTATTGCAACTCGGCGCGCGGCTTCATGTTCTCGCTCGGCTGCATCCAGTCGCTGAGCTGTCACACCGACCGCTGTCCGACCGGCGTCGCGACGCAGGATCCGACCCGGGCACGCGCCCTCTACGTGCCGCTCAAGATCGATCGCGTGCACAATTATCACCACGCGACACTGCATTCGCTGACCGAGCTGATCGCCGCCGCCGGCCTCGAGCATCCGCAGCAGCTGCGTCCGATCCACTTCACCCAGCGCACATCGACCACCGACGTGAGATCCTTTGCGCAGCTCTATCCGGCGCTGCGTCCGGGCGAGCTGCTCGAAGGCACGGAAGACCCGCGCTTCCGCGACGCCTGGCGGATGGCGCAGGCCGACACGTTCCAGCCGGCGCTGTAGGCGCGGCGCTCGCCCCACTGCGATACCGCGCAAGGCACGTCGCGAGCAGAGCGGGCCTTTAACGTTTGGTTCAACTTTGGGTGTAGATTGTGCCCATGGACGAACGACGCGACAAAGCAAGGCATCGCGTGCTGAAGGCCGGAACGATCGAGTTCGGCGGCGGCGCGATCGACTGCACCGTGCGCAACCTGTCCGACACCGGCGCCGCGCTCGACGTCACCAGTCCCCTCGGCATTCCCGAGCATTTCACCCTGTTCGTCCAGGCCGACGGCACCCATCTGTCCTGCACCGTGGTCTGGCGCAAGGAGAAGCGGATCGGCGTGCGATTCGGGTAGGGCCTCGTTGCCTGCTGCGTTTTCAGCTGTCGTCCCGGACAAGCGTCAGCGCAGATCCGGGACCCATACCGCGTGATCTGTCGATCGCGGTTGGTGGCAGTACCGAATAGCGGCTCTTCGCCAAACCACGTCCTGGGAGTATGGGTTCCGGATCGGCGCGCGCTCGAGGCGCGCTTGTCCGGGACGACGAGCGGGGATTGGAGCGGCAGCATGCGCCACACCAGCGCGCGCACGCGCGCCGCCGCTCAATCACCCCGTCTCGACCTCGCTCAACCGGCTCGCGAGGATCTTGTCGATCCTGCGTCCGTCGAGGTCGACCACCTCGATGTGCCAGCCGCCGAAGTCGAAGGCGTCGCCGACAGCGGGCAATGCGTTGAATTGTTGCAGCACCAGCCCCGCCACGGTGTTGTAACGGTGCGGCGGCAATTCGATGCCGAGCAGCTCGCCGAATTCGTCAACCGGCATCCAGCCTGCGATCAGCAGCGAATCGTCGGCGCGCTTGACGAAGGCCGGCTCCGGCGGTCCCTTCTCGGAATGGAAGGCGCCAACGATCGATTCGAGAATGTCGGCCGCAGTCACCATGCCTTCGAAACCGCCATATTCGTCGTAGACGAGACCGACGTGAACCGGGGCGGCCTTCAGGATGGTCAGCACGTCGCGCGCGTCCGCCGACGCCGGAATGCCGGGCGCCTCGCGCACGAGCGCGCGCAGGTCGGGTTCGCGGTCGTTCATATAGGCAACCAGGAGATCCTTGGCCTGGAGCACGCCGATCGGCTTGTCGCGGTCGCCGTCGGAGACGGGAAAGCGCGAATGCGGGCTGCCCGCGATGACGGCCTGGATGGCGGCGGGATCGTCATTCAGGTCGATCTCGTCGACCTCCGTGCGCGGCGTCATGACCGCGCCGACCGGTCGGTCGCCGAGCCGCATCACGCCGGCGATCATTTCCTTCTCGCCGGGCTCGAGCACGCCTGCGCTCTCGGCTTCGCTGACGAGATGATGGATCTCGTCCTCCGAGACCTTCTCCTCGGCCTTGCCGCCGCGGCCGAGCAAGGTGAGGATCAGCTTGCCGGAGAGGTCGAGCAGAAAGACCAGCGGCAGCGAGACCTTCGCGAGCACGTGCATGGCCGGCGCAACTCTCACCGCGATGCTTTCGGGATCGCGCAGCGCCACCTGTTTCGGCACCAGCTCGCCGACGATCAGGGTGGCGTAGGTGATGAGCGTGACGACGATGCCGACGCCGACGATGTCGGCGATGCCGGAGGACAGGCCGAGCTCGATCAGCCATTGCGTCAGCCGCTGTCCGAGTGTCGCGCCGGAGAACGCGCCGGAGAGCACGCCGACCAGGGTGATGCCGATCTGCACCGTCGAGAGAAACTTGCCGGGATCGGCCGCCAGCGTCAGCGCCCGCTCGGCACCGCGCACGCCCTTGGCTGCAAGCAGCGACAGCCGCGCCGGGCGGGACGAAACCACGGCCAGCTCGGACATGGAGAGCAAGCCGTTGATGACGATCAGGACGACGACGATGACGAGTTCCAGCGAGAGCATGATGTTCCGGAGGTAAGCAAGTGTGGCCGGATGGCAGCACAAGCCATTGATATAGGTATTCGGCGAGGAAGTGCCGGCAATTCTGCGCATTCGCAGCGCTGGGAACCCATGTCCCACGCGCTTCTGGAGCCCTCCGCGACGACCTGACGCTCCGCGGAACTACGGATTGTTGCTTAACGACCCCTTAGTGGACGCTGGGTAGGTTTTCGACATTGCAGAAATCCATTCGGGGGACCCAAGATGCGCATCGGGAAACTTTTCGCGCTGTCGATGCTGACGGTGACGGTTTTCGCGGTCATCCTCGGCGCCGAAGTGCTGATACCGCAGACCCGCATCTTCACGAACCGCTCCGACGCGATCAAGACCGTCGATGCTTTCGGTGCGATGCTGACGGTCAGCCAGCACGTCGCCGGGCTTCGTGCGCCCTACATCTCACCGATCTTCCAGGAAGGTGCTGCGACGCCGGCCCAGAACGAAGCTGCCGGGAAGGCCGCGAAAGCGGCCGATGTCGGCTTCGAGGCCGCACGGCGCGCCATCATGGTGCTCGATGACAGCGCGGCGATGATCGACACCCTGGATCGCACCGCCCGTCGGCTCAAGGACGTCACCACGGCAGCGGATCGCGCGATGAGTGTTCCCCTGGCGGCGCGCGACAGCGCTGTGGTCAAGGGCTTCCTGCCCGCCGTTGCCGAGATCATCAACAATATCGAGCCGATCATGAACCGGCTCGAAGGGCAGGTCGTCAACGCCGATTCCTCGCTTGCGGCGCTCTTGAGCCTGGCGCGGACGGCGCAGGATCTGCGCGTCTCGGCCGGCAGCCGCGCCGCCACGCTGTCGCCGGCACTATCCGCGCGCCGTCCGCTCGTGGCCGCCGAATTCTCGCTGATGGACCGCATGCAGGGACGTGTGGAAGCCGACCGCGAGCGCATCGAAGCCGGCATGCAGCAGCTCGGCAATCCGCCCCGGATCGCCACCGCGCTGAAGGCGGCAACGGAGTCCTATTTCGGCAAAGCCGCGCCGGTCGTGGAGAAGGAGATGCCCGCGGCGAGGGGGGACGGGAAGTACGGCGTCAATGCCGAGGAGCTGGCGACCGTCATCGTCCCCGCCATCCAGATGTTCTACGGCGTGCGCGACGCCGCGCTGGCCGAAGCGGCCGAGCGCGCCTCGGCTGCGCGCAGCGGCGCCTTGGCGATGCTCGCGCTGGCGGGGGTCGCCGTGCTTGCCTTGCTCGGAACGCTCGCCGGCGTGACCATGATGCTGCGCAGCCGTGTGGTGACGCCGCTCGGCCGGATTGCGGACGTGATCGGCAAGCTCGCCGCCGGACAGCACGAGGTCGAGATCCCCGCGACGGGGCGCGATGACGAGATCGGCCAGGTGGCAGGCTCGCTGCAGCACTTCAAGGATTCGCTGCTCGCCAAGAAGGCTGCCGACGAGGCGTCCGCGGTCGAGGCCGATGCGAAGCTGCGGCGCAGCCAGCGCATGGATCAGGTCGCGCGCGACTTCGAAGCCATGATCGGCGATGTGATCAACACGGTGTCGTCGGCCTCGTCGGAGCTCGAAGCGTCCGCGGGAACGCTGACGAGCGCGGCCGATCAATCGGAAAAGGTCACCGCGACCGTCGCGGCCGCCTCCGAACAGGCCTCCACCAACGTGCAGACCGTCGCCTCGGCAGCCGAGGAAATGGCCTCGTCGGTCGACGAGATCAGCCGCCAGGTGCAGGATTCCGCGCGCATCGCCGGCGAAGCAGTGCAGCAGGCCGGGCGGACCAATGACCATGTCGGCGAGCTCGCCCGGGCCGCGGGACGGATCGGGGACGTCGTCGAGCTCATCAGCCAGATCGCAGGCCAGACCAATCTTCTGGCCCTCAATGCCACCATCGAGGCCGCGCGTGCTGGCGAGGCCGGGCGCGGCTTCGCCGTCGTCGCCTCCGAGGTCAAGGCGCTGGCGGAGCAAACCGCCAAGGCCACCGGCGAGATCAGCCAGCAGATCTCGGGAATCCAGACCGCGACGGAGGAGTCCGTCGGTGCCATCAAGGCGATCGGCGACACCATCACCCGCATGTCCGAGATCGCATCCGCAATCGCCTCGGCGGTCGAGGAGCAGGGCGCCGCGACGCGGGAGATTTCCCGCAACGTGCAGCAGGCCGCACGCGGCACCCAGCAGGTCTCCGCCAGCATCGTCGACGTGCAGCGCGGCGCGAGCCAGACCGGCTCGGCGTCCTCCAACGTGCTGGCGTCGGCCAAGTCGCTGTCCGGCGAAAGCACCCGCCTCAAGACCGAGGTCGGCAAGTTCCTGGATGCGATCCGCGCGGCATAGGTTCACCTCTCCCGCTTGCGGGAGAGGTCGCGCCGAAGGCGCGGGTGAGGGCTTTCTCCTCTTGGGGATTGTCCCGTTGCGGAAGC
>ERZ1034411.244-NODE-244-length-13092-cov-2.784383_pt1 | contig 13092 bp, 10 predicted proteins | sample MGYA00520583_ERZ1034411 | MGnify/ENA primary metagenome ERZ1034411 (study PRJEB33736, sample SAMEA104288481) | Azolla microphylla | place: Ecuador | collected 1982 | study: EMG produced TPA metagenomics assembly of the PRJEB19522 data set (Is there foul play in...
GGCATCAGCATGGTGGAGGGCTGGCCGAGCATGGCCGCCTCGGCCTCGATGCCGCCGACGCCCCAGCCGAGCACGCCGATGCCGTTGACCATGGTGGTGTGGGAGTCGGTGCCGAAGCAGCTGTCCGGGTACAGCAGGCCGTCCTTGTTGAAGACGGTGCGGGCCAGGAACTCGATGTTGACCTGGTGCACGATGCCGGTGTCGGGCGGAACCACCTTGAAGTTGTCGAATGCTTCCTGGCCCCAGCGCAGGAAGCTGTAGCGCTCCTTGTTGCGCTGGAACTCGAGCTTGGCGTTCAGGTCGAAAGCATCGGCGGTGCCGTAGTGGTCGACCATGACGGAGTGGTCGATGACCAGCTCGGCCGGGCACAGCGGGTTGATCTTCTTGGCGTCGCCGCCGAGGCTCTTCATGGCATCGCGCATGGCGGCGAAATCCACCACGCAGGGCACGCCGGTGAAGTCCTGCAGCACCACGCGCGCAGGCATGAAGGCGATTTCCTTCTGCGGCAGCTTCTTCAGGTCAGCGCCGGCAAGCGCCTCGATGTCGGCCTTGGTGATGTTGACGCCGTCCTCGTGGCGAACCAGGTTCTCCAGGAGGATCTTGTAGGAATAGGGCAACCGGGACAGCTTGAACTGCGGCTCGAGAGCCTTGAGGTTGCAATAAGTGTAGGATTTGTCGCCGACTTTGAGGCTGGACTTGGCTCGGAAGCTGTCCGACATGATTGTTTCTCCGGATTGAGGCTGAACCGGCACGCAAGGAGCGCGCCGCGGCGTCGATCATTATAGCAAGGAGGCTGTGTGAAGAGATTCGCGGTACTGGCGATTGCCCTGATTTTGAGCGCCTGCGGCGGCGGCAGCGACAGCTCCGCCGCGCGCAGCTACGACTGGAGCGCGGTGGGCACGGCGCTGGACCAGTTCGTCAGCACCGATTCCTCGCCGGCGTCGGGCCAGGTTTCCGGCTATAGCTTCATCATCTACGACAAGAACGGCATCCTCTACCAGCGCGCCGCCGGCGACCATACCCAGGGCACCGTCGACCTGTTGGCCTCGGCCAGCAAGCTGCCGGCCGCCGCCGCCATCATGACCCTGGTCGACCAGGGCAAGCTGGACCTGGACAAGCCCATCGCCAGCTACCTGGCGGAGGCCGGCAACCCGATCAACTGGCCCAGCGACAAGTCCGCCATCACCATGCGCATGCTGCTGTCGCACACCTCGGGGCTGCCGGGCCTGGGCGACAACCAGCCCAACTGCCTCAACAACGCCACCGGCACCACCCTGCAGCAGTGCGCGCAGCAGATCGCCAACGCCAACCTGGCCGATCCGCCGCCGGGCTCGACCTTCAACTACGGCGGCGCCGACTACCAGGTGGCCGGCTATGTCGCCACCCTGCTGGCCGGCGCACCGGACTGGCAGACTTTCTTCAACCAGGCCCTGGTCAACCGCATGGGCCTGGCCACCTTCACCTACGGCGACCCCACCACTGTCACCAATCCGCGCATCGCCGGCGACGGCATGTCCGACGCCGCCGACTACGCCACCATCCTGCAGATGCTGCAGAACGGCGGCCGCTCGGCCGGCGTGCAGGTGCTGTCGCCGTCCTCGGTGCAGACCCTGGAGAGCAACCAGATCGCCGGCCTGGCGGTGGACTACGAGCCGTTCACCGCCGCCACCCAGGCCGATTTCACCGGCTACACCCTGGGCGCGTGGATTTCCGCCTCGTGCCAGTATTCGCCGGCCAGCGCCGGGCCGGAATTCAGCGATCCGGGCCTGCTCGGCGCCACGCCCTGGTTCGACAACGGCGCCAAGTACGGCGCGGTGATCCTGATCGACCAGGACACCGCCACCGGCGTGCAAATGTGGCAAGCGGTGAGGCCGCTGATCCTGCAGCAGCTCACCGGCAAGACCCCCGGCGACTGCGGCGGCAGCAGCAGTTCCAGCAGCTCGGGCGGCTAGGGCGTCGCGGGCCTACGGCCGGGCGAGGCTGATCTCGCCCGCGCCCAGGCATTCCTCGCCGTCGTAGAGCGCCAGGTACTGCCCGGCGACGGCGGCGCGCTGCGGCTGGGCGAACTGCACCTCCACCGTGTCGCCGTCGGCGGCGAGCAGGCGGCAGTGCTGCAGCGCCTGGCGGTGGCGGATGCGTGCCTGCAGGGCGTCGCCAGGGCCGGCGGCGGCGCGGCGGATCCAGTGGAACGGCGCGGCCAGCACCCGCGTCGACAGCAGCAGCGGATGATCGGCCTGCTGCGACACCACCAGGCGGTTATGCGCCGCGTCCTTGGCCACCACGTACCAGGGCGCCTCGCGCGCGCCGCGCACGCCGCCGAGCGCCAGGCCCCGCCGCTGGCCGAGGGTGTAGTACATCAGGCCGCGGTGCTCGCCGAGGTTGCGGCCGGCATCGTCCTGCATCGGCCCCGGGTCGGGCTTGAGGTACTGCGACAGGAAGGCGCGGAATTCGCGCTCGCCGATGAAGCAGATGCCGGTGGAATCCTTGCGCCGGTGGTTGGGCAGGCCGGCGCGGCGCGCGATCTCGCGCACCATCGGCTTGGTCAGGCCGCCCAAGGGAAACAGCACGCGCTCGAAATGGCTGCGCTCGACCGCGGCGAGGAAGTAGGTCTGGTCCTTGTTTTCGTCGGCGGCGCGCAGCAGGCGCGGGCCGTCGCCGGCCTGCTCGACGCGGGCGTAGTGGCCGGTGGCGACGAAGTCGGCGCCCAGGCGCAAGGCGTGTTCGCGGAACGGCTGGAACTTCACCTCGCGGTTGCACAGCACGTCCGGGTTGGGCGTCTTGCCGGCCCGGTAATCGGCGAGGAAGCGGTCGAACACCCGCGCGCGGTATTCGGCGGAGAAATCGGCGCGGTGCAGGGGGATGTCCAGTTCCTCGGCCACGGCGCGGGCCGACTGGAAGTCCTCGGCGGAGGTGCAGTAGCCCTCCTCGTCCTCGGTCCAGTTGACCATGAACAGGGCGGAGACGCGGTAGCCCTGTTCCTTCAGCAGCCAGGCGGATACGGCGGAATCGACGCCGCCGGACAGGCCGACGACCACGTGCGGAGCGGAGGGCATGGCCCTCCATTTTAGGGCAAGCGGCTAGCGCAGATGCCGCACCAGGTCCAGCGGCTGGCGGCGGCCGGCCAGCCAGTCGTCGACGCAGGCCAGCACCATCGGGCTGCGGTGCCGCTGCGGGCAGGCGGCCAGCTCGTCGCGGCTCATCCACAGGGCGCGCTCGATGCCGTCGTCGAGAGCGCGTCCGGCATGGTGGCGCAGGGCGGTGGCGGCGAAGGCCACGCGCAGGAAGCCGTAATCCAGCTGCGGCGGCTGGTAGTGGTAGAGGCCGAGCAGGGCGTCGAGCCGCACCTCCCAGGCGCTCTCCTCCAGGGTCTCGCGCAGCGCCGCCTCGAACAGGGTCTCGCCCGGATCCCAATGGCCGGCCGGCTGGTTCAGCACGGTGGCGCCCTCGATGCGCTCCTCCACCAGCAGGAATTTTCCGTCACGCTCGACGACGCAGGCGACGACGATGTGCGAGTCCCAGGCCACCCGGGTCGTTGCCCTAGAGCTGCCCGCGATTGCGCAGGTGGTAGTAACCGTTGGTGTCGGGCTGGCCCAGCGACTGCAGCATGTTGCGCAGGTTGGGATCGGCGCCGTCCTTGGCCTTAAGCTGCAGGTCGTAGTCGTAGCCGCGGTCGGCCTGCAGGTGCACCTCGCCGCTGGCGTCGAGCGGGCCGGCGACGCTGGCGATCACGGCGCGGATCGAATTCGGGCCGGCGGTGCCGGCCTGCGGGCCCACCGTGCTGAGGGTGGCCTTGAAGTCGCCCAGCGGCATCGGGTTCTGGCCCAGCGCCCAGGCCAGGCCGTGGGCCTCGAGGGTGCCGTCGGCGTCGCTGGGGAAGTTGCCACGCAGCTTGAGGCTGGACAGGTCGAGCCGCACGCGGCCGTCGAGCGGCACGAACGGCACGCCGGCCAGGCCGAGCAGCGGCTTGAGCCCGCCCTGGGCCTCGATGCCGGCCAGGTTGAAGCCGCCGATGACGCGCGCGGCACGGCCGCTGAAGCCGAGGTCGGGGCTGCCGCCCTCGACGTGGAAGCTCAGGCGCAGCAGCGGCAGCCACCACGGCTGGAAGCTCCAGCGCAGGTTCTGCAGCAGCGGCCGGCCGTTCAACGCCAGGGCCTGCACCTTGCCTTGATCCAGGTCGCCTTCGACGCCGCTGAGCTGCACCGGCGTGCCGGCCGGCACCAGCCAGGCATAGACAGAGGCCGCGGGGGCATGGACCAGCAAGGACCACAGCAGCACCGCCAGGCCGATCAGCAGCAGGTTTCTCAGCTTCATGGGGACTTCATTTGGCGCGCACCAGGGTCATGCGCGCGTTGACGGTGCCGGCGGTGGAGCGGCGCTCCACCGCGACATTGTCGATATGCACGCCGTAGCGGTTCTGCAGGTCGTCCATCCAGCGCACCACGTTGTCGAACTGCGCATCCTCGACCCACACCCGCACCTGGTTGTCGCCGTCTGGGTTGACGCGCGACAGCGGCTTGCCCAGCACGCCGTCCTTGCTGGCCTGGTCGACCGCCGACAGCAGCGACACGCCGGGGCCGACCACCAGGCCGCCACCGTTGGCATGGGACTGCTGCGCCAGCGCGCCGATCTGCTCGATCTCGGCCGCCAGGGCGCGGGCGCGCGCCAGCTCGGCGGCGCGGTGGTCGCGGCTCAGCGCGAACGGCTGCCACAGCAGCAGGTAGACCAGCGCCAGCGCCGCCACCAGCCCGCCGACCGCCACCAGCACCTGCTCGCGTGGCTGCAGCGCCTCGAAGCGGGCGCGCAGCGGCGCCAGCTGGCGGTTCAGCTCGGCCAGCTGCGGCTCGAGTTGCTCGCGCAGGGTCTTCATGAGGTCCTCGCCGCGGTCAGCTTGACGCGGATCTTGACGCCGCTTTCGCCGGCATCGGCCTGCTGCACCTCGAGGTTGGCGCCGTGATGGCCGGCGAACCAGCCGCGCAGCTTTTCCAGCAGCTGCAGGTCGTTGCCGCCGAGGTCGAGGAACAGCGCGCCCTCGCGGAATTCGAAGGAGTTGAGGGTCAGGCCCGGGGTCGCGGCGAGGCTGTCCGAGGCCTGCTGCAACAGGGCGAACAGGTCGCCCTTGCCGTTGCCGCCGCGCAGGATCTGCGCCTGCTGCTCGACTTGGGTGTCGAGCGCCAGCGAGGCCACGCGCTGGCCCGGGAACAGCTCGTTGAAGCGCTGCTCGTTGGCCTGCTGCTGCGTCTTGGCCTGATGGTGGAAGCGCACCGCCTGCACCGTGTTGACGACGACGCCGAGCACGAAGGCGGCGGCGGCGAGGCCGGCGCTGAGTCCCCACCACAACCCGTCCGGCCCCAGGCCGGCGCCGAACGCCAGCCACCAGGCCACCGGCAAGCCGATCAGCCAGTACGACACCAGGGTGATGAGCATCGGCAGGCGCGTGTCCTTGAAGCCGCGCAGCGCGCCGTTGGCGGTGGACTGCACGCCGTCGAATAGCTGGAACGCCGCCGCCAGCAGCAGGAAGCGCGTGGCCATTGCGGCGATGCCGTCGTCGTCGGTGTAGAGCGCGGCGATGGCGCCGCCGAACAGCGCCATGATGGCGGCGTTGGAAGCGGCATTGCCCAGCCCCATGCCGATGCCGACGAAGCCGCGGAAGCGCGCCGCGGCGTAGGCGCCGGCGCCGGCGGCGTGGCCGACGCGCACGGTGGTGGCCTGGGCCACGCCCACCGGGATCATGAACACCATCGAGGCGAAGTTGATCGCCACCTGGTAGGCGGCCACGGTGTCGACGCCGAAGCGCGCCATCAGCAGCGAGGCCAGCACGAACAAGCCGGCCTCGGCCAGCATGATCAGGCCGATCGGCAGACCCACGCGCAGGATGTCGCCGACGCCCTCGGCGCAAGCAGCGGGCGCGGCCTGCAGCACCTCGCGCAGGCCGCGGCGGCGGCGGAACTGCAGGTGCAGCAGGCCGGCCATCAGCAGGCTGGAGACGCTGGTGGCGACACCGCAGCCGGTGGCGCCGAGCGCCGGCAGGCCGGCGTGGCCGAACACCAGCAGCCAGTCGAGCAGGGCGTTGCAGGCCAGGCCGGCGACGCCCGCGAACAGCACCGGCCGCGTCTGGCCCAGCCCCTCGGCACAGAAGCGCAGGGTGAACCACAGGCTCATGCCGATGGCGCTGAACGACAGCGCGTGCATGAAGGCCAGCGCCTGCCGCTCGGTCCCGGCCTCCAGGCCGACGCGCCGCAGCGCCGGCGCCGCCAGCAGGTTCAGCAGCAGCATCCAGGCGCAGCCGGCGATCCAGGCGAAGCGCCGCGCGCGGCGGATGAAGCCGCTGATCTCCGCCGGCGGCCGCTGCGCCCCGACCATGTGCGCCACCAGCGGCGAGCAGGCCATGTACAGGCCCATGAACAGCACGAAGAACACCACGTTGAGGTTGACGCCGATCGCCACCGCGGCCAGCGCCGGGGCGCCGAGGCGCCCGGCGAAGACGGTGTCGACCGCGCCCATGCCGACGCCGGCCAGCTGCGCCGCGATCAGCGGCAGGGCCAGGCGCAGGTTGGCGCGCACCTCGACGGCGACGGGGGAGCGGATGGCGCCGGGATCGGCGGCGGACGAAGACAGGGGCATGACGGAACGCGACTGAAGCTGCACCGGAACAGGGCCCGGTGCCGGGGCGCAATGATACGCCGCCGGGGCGGCCGGCGCCCGATCCGGCTACGATAGACGCCCAACCAGAACAACCTTCAGAACAGGCAGAAAACGCCGTTGAATCAACCGGAAACCAGATTCGCGCGAGTCGGCGGCGACCGTGTCGCCTACCAGGTGTTCGGCGAGGGCTCGCGCGACCTGGTGTTCACCAGCGGCCTGTGGAGCCACCTCGACCTGCAGCTGGAGGAGCCGGCTTTCGCCCGCATGAACCGGCGCATGGCGGCTTTCACCCGCCTGATCCGCTTCGACCGGCGCGGCACCGGCGTCTCCGACCCGCGTCCCGCCGACGGCGGCAGCATCGTGCGGCACTGGGAGGAAGACCTGCTGGCGGTGCTGCAGGCCACCGGTGCCCAGTCACCGCTGATCGCCGGCAGCGTCGACGCCGGCCCGCTGGTGCTGAAGTTCCTCGAGCGCCACCCCGAGCGCTGCTCCGGCCTGATCCTGGCCTGCACCACCGCCTGCCTGCAGCAGGCCGAGGGCTACCCGGAGGGGCACTCGCCGAAGGCCGCGGCGCAGCTGCTGGAACTGGTGTCGGAGAAATGGGGCACCGAGGAATTCGCCGCGCTGTGGATCCCGAGCCAGGCCCACAACCCGGCGGTGCTGCGCTGGTACGCCAAGTTCCAGCGCGCCATGGCCTCGCCGCGCCAGGTGGTGGAGAACCTGCGCGAGAGCCAGGCCATCGACGCGCGCGGCGCGCTGGCCGGGGTGCGCGTGCCGACCCTGGTGTTCGGCCGCCGCGAGGCACGGCTGTTCACCGCCGCGCAGTCGCGCTACATCGCCGACCACATCCCCGGCGCGCAATACGTCGAGCTGCCCGGCGCCGACGGCGACATGGCCTGGGACGCCGACGCGGCGCTCGGCCGGGTCGAGGAATTCGTCACCGGCCGCCGCCGCACGCAGCAGCCCGAGCGCATGCTCGCCACCGTGCTGTTCACCGACATCGTCGATTCGACGCGGCTGGCGGCGAAGATCGGCGACGCCGCCTGGCGTGAACTGCTCGACCGCCACGACCAGGCCGTGCGCCACGCCATTGAGCACCACGGCGGGCGCCTGGTCGACTCCGCCGGCGACGGCGCGCTGTCGGTGTTCGGCACACCCGGCAACGCCATCGACTGCGCCCATGCGCTGCACGCGCAGATCAGGGAACTGAAGCCGAAGATCCGCATCCGCGCCGGCCTGCACATCGGCGAGCTGGAGCTGCGCGAGGACGGCCGCGTCGGCGGCACCGCCGTGCACATCGGTGCGCGCGTGCTGGGCATGGCCAAGGGCGGCGACGTGCTGGTGTCGCGCACCGTGCGCGACGTGCTGATCGGCTCGCGCTACCGCTTCAAGGAGCGCGGCATCCATGAACTGAAAGGAGTGCCGAGCAAGTGGCCGTTGTATGTGGTGGAGGCGCCGAGGGATTAGCGATCAACAGTTTGGCTTTTCTCCCCTCCCCACGGATGTGGGATGAGGGGCACGCGCTTTCATTCTGTGGCGCGACCTGATGTTGAGCGCGGACCTCAAATCTGTAGCGCACAGCAACATCAAAAGCGCGCCGTGTCCCAATCCTGCGCAGCAATCCCCCCTTGCGGGAGAGGGGTAGGTTGCGGATCGCCAAGCTGGCCTCGACTGAGACGCAACGCGTGTGTGCTGGCCCTGGCACATTCCGCTAGCGACGCCTAAGGATGAAACCGCGCGCCCCTCACCCCAGCCCTCTCCCCACGTCCATGGGGAGAGGGAGATGGAGGGATTCAGCGCACCGTGCTCGGCTTCATATGCAACAGCTCGATCAGATCCTCGCGCCGGTAGATCGCCAGCTTGCGATAGATGCGCGTGGTGTGATTCGCCACCGTCGACACGGCAATGCCGTACTGCCGCGCGATCGACTTCAGGGTCTTGCCGTTGGACAGGGCGCGGGCGATTTCCTGCTCGCGCGGCGACAGCGCGTCCAGCGGCAGCGGCTTGCGCGCGTGCAGCAGGTACAGGCTGCCGCAACGCGCCACGCGCAGGTGCAGGCCGCCTTCCATCAGCTCGCCGCCTTCCTCGCCGAGCACGCCTTCCGGCAGCGAGAACGGCAGGCGCGCGGCGTCGCCGGCGTGGCCGGATTCCTGCAGCAGGCCGCGGAAGCGGCCGCCGTCGTCGAACTCGGCAAGGACGGCGTCGATGCCGTCCATGCTGGTGCCGGACATCAGGCCGACGGCGAGCATCGAGCGCTCCGGCCCCGGCTTGTGTTTACGGCGTGGCGGTGGCCGGCTGCTGCAGGGCGCTGTCGAGCGGAGCGGCCGGCACGGCGGCCTCGGCGACGTTGCGGTGCGCGTCGATGCTGTCGAGCGAGGCCAGCAGCGGCGCCTCGGCCTGGCGGAACTTGGCCAGCACCGGCGCGTCCAGCGGCAGGCCGCGCGGCAGGATCACCCTCTGCGCATCCACCGGCATGCCGTTGATGCGGAATTCGTAGTGCAGGTGCGGGCCGGTGGCGAGGCCGGTCATGCCGACGTAGGCGATGACCTGGCCCTGCGACACCGGGCTGCCGGCGTGCAGGCCCTTCTGGAAGCGCGACAGGTGGCCGTAGACGGTTTCGTACTGGCTGCCGTGGCGCAGGATGACGACGTTGCCGTAGCCGCCCTTCTGGCCGACGAACTCGACCTTGCCGTTGCCCGAGGCGTGCACCGGGGTGCCGACCGGCGCGGCGTAGTCGGTGCCCATGTGGGCACGCATGGTGTTGAGGATCGGGTGCCAGCGGTGCATGGTGAAACCCGAGCTGATGCGGGTGAAATCCACCGGCGTGCGGATGAAGGCCTTGCGCAGCGACTGGCCCTGCGGCGTGTAGTAGGCCTTGGTGCCGTCCGGGGAGACGAAGCGCACGGCGCGGTAGGTCTTGCCGTTGTTGACGAACTCGGCGGCGAGGATGTCGCCGTCGCGCAGCTTCTTGCCGTCCTTGTAGAGCTGCTCGTAGACCACCGAGAAGCGGTCGCCTTCCTGCAGGTCCTGGGCGAAGTCGATGTCGTAGCCGAACAGGTCGGCGAACTCGAGGATCATGCGGTCCGGCAGGCCGGCCTTGCGGCCGTCGAGGAACAGCGAGTTCTCGATGCTGCCGCTGGCCTGGGCGCTGCGGCGCTCGAGCGAGGCGGTGAGGGTGGTGGCCTCGTAGCCGCCGGTGTCGCCGCGGCGCAGACTCAGGGTGCGCAGCTCGTCGAGCGGGTAGACCAGCTCCTGCAGCTCGCCGTTGGCCAGGCGCAGGCGCAGCTGGTCGCCGGCCTTGAGGCGCTTGAGCTGGGCGCTGTCGCCGCCGAGGCGGGTGATGGCCATCCACTCTTCCGGCGGCAGGTGCTGGTCGTCGAAGATGTTGGACAGGGTCTGGCCGGACTTGACCGAGACGGTGGTCCACTCGCTGGCCGGCGGCACCGAGATGCTGTCGTTGACGGCGTCGCTGATGGTGGCGTCGAAGCGCGTCGCAGGGAACGGCGTGACGGTGGCGGCGGAAGCCTGGGTGGTGGCGGTGGCGGCCTGGTCGTTGGCGCTGTCGCGCTGGTAATAGACGAAAGAGGCGGCCGAGGCGGCAAGGAAGCCGCAGATTACGACGATGCGGCGGGCCGAGGAGGGGGCCATCCCCTCGGCAGGGCTATAATTCGACATGCGACTTCCGAAATGTTTATTTACTGGACTGCGCCCGTAGGCTGCAGACTTGAACGGCCAGATGATTCTGATTGGTATCGTCGAATCGGCCGCGAATGGCGTAACAAGACCATACTTCCACCCCGTTGGCAATCCCCTGCCGCCTAAAAAAACGGCCTATTCCGAACACTTGGCTTCGTTATCTAAACCATGACCCCCGGTTTTGAAGAAATCGAACGCGGCACCGACGAGATCATCCCCCACGACGAGCTGCGTTCCCGGCTGGCCGCCGCCGAACGCGACGGCACCCGTTTGCGGATCAAGGCGGGCTTCGACCCGACCGCCAAGGACCTGCACCTGGGTCATACCCTTTTGTTAAACAAATTGCGTGCCTACCAGGAGGCCGGACACGAGGCAATCTTCCTGATAGGTGATTTTACCGGCATGATCGGCGATCCCACCGGCAAGAACGAGACGCGCAAGCCGCTGACCCGCGAGCAGGTGCAGGAGAACGCCGAGACCTACAAGCAGCAGGTCTACAAGATCCTCGACCCGGCCCGCACCACCATCGAGTTCAACTCGCGCTGGCTCGACCAGCTCGGCACCGAGGGCATGGTGCGGCTGACGGCGCAGCACACGGTGGCGCGCATGCTGGAGCGCGACGATTTCTCCAAGCGCTACAAGGAAGGCCAGCCGATCGCCATCCACGAGTTCCTCTATCCGCTGCTGCAGGGCTACGACTCGGTGGCGCTGAAGGCGGACGTGGAGCTGGGCGGCACCGACCAGAAATTCAACCTGCTGGTGGGCCGCCACCTGCAGCATGTCTACGGCCAGAAGCCGCAATGCATCATGACCGTGCCGATCCTGGAGGGCCTGGACGGGGTCAACAAGATGAGCAAGTCGCTGGGCAACTACGTGGCCCTCAACGACCCGCCGCAGGAGATGTTCGGCAAGATCATGTCGGTGTCCGACACCTTGATGTGGCGCTATTACGACCTGCTCAGCTTCCGCCCGCTGGCGGAGATCGCGGCCTTGCGCCGCTCGGTTGCGGAGGGCGCCAACCCGGTGGAGATCAAGCGGGCCCTGGGGGTGGAGCTGGTCGACCGCTTCCACGGCGCCGGCACCGGCGAGGCGGCCAAGGCGGCGTTCATCGCCCAGTTCTCGCAAGGCAGCCTGCCGGAGAACATCCCCGAGCACAGCATCGCGGTGCCCGCCGAGGGCCTGGTGCTGGCGCGGGTGCTGAAGGAGGCCGGCCTGGTCGCCAGCAATGGCGAGGGCAACCGCATGATCGAGCAGAAGGCGGTGCGGCTGGACGGCGAGCGGGTGGAGGACCGCGGCCTGATGCTCAAGGCCGGCGGGCAGCACCTGCTGCAGGTGGGTTCGCGCCGCTACGCCCGGGTGGTGCTCACGCCCGCATAGTCTGTTCTCCCTACAGGCGGTGCCGGGACCAGGACCCCGGCCGGAGCGATCCGGCCGGGGTCTTTTGCGTCAGGGGAGGCCCCGGAATGAACCGGAAGGCCGCTTTTTGGTCAAAAACTATCCAGGCGGGCGGTCCAGGCCTGAATTTTTTCAGTGCCCGAACAAATTTTCGGGTCCGGCGCAGGTTGTTTTTGCGCAAATCAGGGGGTCGAATGGCCCCTCCAGCAACTTTTTTCAAACTTTTTTCAAACACTCAAGCAATTGTTTTGAATGGCTTTTCCAGGGTTTTTGGGACGCCCCTCAAAAAAACTTTGTGGCGGAGTGTTGACAGCCTTTCTGACCCCTCTATAATTCGCCTCCCTGCTGCAGCGAATTGCGAAACGAAGCAAGCGCTAACAGCCTGATCTTTAACAAGAAGCAAGTGATTTGTGTGGGTGCTCCCGGTGCGCGGCGAAAGCCAAGCATTACGGAGTATCAACGTAAAGCCCAAGATGTACTTATGTACTAATTGAGCGAGTGTTGATAACTCTCAGGCTGCGAAGACGCTTTTCCTTAAGCGTTGAGCAGCGATCCTTTTAGATTGAAGCTTTAAATTTAATTGGAGAGTTTGATCCTGGCTCAGATTGAACGCTGGCGGCATGCCTAACACATGCAAGTCGAACGAGGGTAGCAATACCCTAGTGGCGGACGGGTGAGGAATACGTAGGAATTTGCCCTTAAGTGGGGGATAGCCCGGGGAAACCCGGATTAATACCGCATGATCTCGAAAGAGCAAAGTGGGGGATCGCAAGACCTCACGCTTTTGGAGAAGCCTACGTCGGATTAGCTAGTTGGTGGGGTAATGGCCCACCAAGGCGACGATCCGTAACTGGTCTGAGAGGATGATCAGTCACACCGGAACTGAGACACGGTCCGGACTCCTACGGGAGGCAGCAGTGGGGAATATTGGACAATGGGCGAAAGCCTGATCCAGCAATGCCGCGTGTGTGAAGAAGGCCTTCGGGTTGTAAAGCACTTTAAGTTGGGAAGAAAAAACTCGTCCTAATACGATGAGTCTTGACGGTACCGACAGAATAAGCACCGGCTAACTCTGTGCCAGCAGCCGCGGTAATACAGAGGGTGCAAGCGTTAATCGGATTTACTGGGCGTAAAGCGTGCGTAGGCGGTTTGTTAAGTCGGTTGTGAAAGCCCTGGGCTTAACCTGGGAATTGCAGTCGATACTGGCAGGCTAGAGAACGGTAGAGGGAGGCGGAACTCCAGGTGTAGCGGTGAAATGCGTAGATATCTGGAAGAACACCGATGGCGAAGGCAACCTCCTGGGCCTGTTCTGACGCTGAGGCACGAAAGCGTGGGGAGCAAACAGGATTAGATACCCTG
>ERZ1034411.245-NODE-245-length-13079-cov-2.975507_pt1 | contig 13079 bp, 12 predicted proteins | sample MGYA00520583_ERZ1034411 | MGnify/ENA primary metagenome ERZ1034411 (study PRJEB33736, sample SAMEA104288481) | Azolla microphylla | place: Ecuador | collected 1982 | study: EMG produced TPA metagenomics assembly of the PRJEB19522 data set (Is there foul play in...
GCAAGCTCATCCAGATCGTGTTCGGCCTGTCCATCGCGTTCGCGGCGTCGAGCTTCTTCCTGTCGTTCTTCAGCTTCTCCGGCGGCGCCGTCGTATGAGCGCGGCCAGCGACTTGCCGGGCTTCGAGGTGCCGCTGCATCGCTCGTTGACCGAGCCGATCCTGCTGGGCGGCGCGCCGCGCACCGTGGCGATCGCCAACGGCACGCTCGCCGCTGCCGTGGGCTTGGGCCTGCAGCTCTGGATTCCCGGCGTCGTGCTCTGGATCGTCGGCCATTCGCTGGCCGTGTGGGGAGCGCGCGTCGATCCGCAGTTCATGCAGGTGTTCGCCAAACACCTCAAGCACAAGCCGCTGCTGGACGTGTGACGGGAGAACGCGATGCTCAACCTCGCCGAATATCGCCAGCGTCCGGCCCTGCTCGCCGACTGGCTGCCGTGGGCGGGCCTCGTTGCGCCCGGCGTCGTGCTCAACAAGGACGGCAGTTTCCAACGCACGGCCCGATTCCGCGGCCCCGACCTCGATAGCGCAACCCAAGGCGAGCTGATCGCCACCACCGCACGCCTGAACAACGCGCTGCGTAGGCTCGGCGCCGGCTGGGCGCTGTTCGTCGAAGCCGAACGACGGCCGGCGGCGGACTATCCGCACTCGGATTTTCCCGAGCCGCTGTCGTGGCTGGTGGACGAAGAACGCCGTGCGACCTTCGAGGAAGCCGGCAATCACTTCGAGAGCCGCTATCACCTCACGCTGCAATACTTGCCGCCGGAGGAATCTCGCGCCCGCGCGGCCAAGCTGCTGTACGAGAACACGCCGACCGCCGGCGTTGACTGGCGCGAACGCCTGACCGCGTTTATTGCGGAAACCGGACGCATCTTCGATTTGCTCGATGGCGTTATGCCGGAGATCGACTGGCTCGATGACGCCGAAACGCTGACCTACCTGCACGCAACCGTCTCGACACGGCGCTACCGCATCGGCGTACCGGCGGTGCCGTTCCACCTCGATGCGCTGCTGGCCGACATGCCGCTGATCGGCGGCCTTGCGCCGATGTTGGGCGATGCGTACCTGCGAGTCGTGACCGTGCGCGGCTTTCCGACCTCGACCTGGCCGGGGATTCTGGACGACCTCAACCGGCTCGGCTTCGCGTACCGCTGGAGCACGCGCTTCCTCTGCATGGACAAGGCCGAGGCCGAAAAAGAACTCGGCCGGCTGCGGCGCCAGTGGTTCGCCAAGCGCAAGAACGTCCTCGCCTTGCTGCGCGAAACGATCTTCCAGCAGGAAAGCCCGCTGGTCGATACCGACGCGAGCAACAAGGCGGCCGACGCGGACGCCGCGATGCAGGAGCTGGGCAGCGATCAAGTTGCCTTCGGCTTTGTCACCGCCACCGTGACGGTGCTCGATGACGATGCCGACACGGCCGACGAGAAGCTGCGCATGGTGGAGCGCGTCATCCAGGGCCGGGGCTTCGTCACCATTCCCGAGACCCTCAATTCGGTGGAGGCGTGGCTGTCGTCGATCCCTGGCAGCGCCTATGCCAACGTGCGCCAGCCCATCGTTTCGACACTGAACTTGGCACATCTGATGCCGGTGTCGGCAGTGTGGGCCGGGCCGGAGAAGAACGACCACCTCGACGGTCCGCCACTGATCGTCACCCGAACCGAAGGCGCGACGCCGTTCCGGCTCGTGACCCACATCGGCGACGTGGGCCACACGCTGATCGCTGGCCCGACCGGCATGGGTAAGTCCGTCCTGCTCGCCACGCTGGCGATGCAGTTCCGGCGTTATCCCGGCTCGCGCATCTTCGCCTTCGACATGGGTCGCTCGATGCGGGCCACGGCGCTGGGCCTGGGCGGCGAGTATTACGACCTCGGTGCGGATGGCGCGATCGCGTTCCAGCCGCTCGCGCGCATCGACCAGGAGGGCTATCGCACCTGGGCCGCCGAATGGGTCGAAGGCCGCCTGACGCACGAAGGCGTCGCGGTCGGCCCCGACGAGAAGGCGGCCATCTGGTCGGCGCTCGGCAGTCTCGCCGGTGCGCCGCTCGAACAACGCACGCTCACGGGCCTGTCGGTACTGCTGCAATCGAACGCGCTGCGCCAGGCGCTTGCGCCGTATGTGCTCGGTGGCGCGCACGGCAAGCTGCTCGACGCCGACCACGACCGGCTCGGCATGGCCGACGTGCAGTGCTTCGAGATGGAAGAACTGATGCACAGCAAGGCCGCGGTGCTGGCCGTGCTGGGTTATCTGTTCGCGCGCTTCGAGGCGCGTTTCGACGGTGCGCCGACGCTGTTGATCCTCGACGAATCCTGGCTGTTCCTCGATGACCCGGTGTTCGCGGCGCGCATCCGCCAGTGGCTCAAGACGCTGCGCAAGAAGAACGTCAGCGTCATCTTCGCCACGCAGTCGCTCGCCGACATCAAGGATTCGAGCATCGCGCCGGCGATCATCGAGAGTTGCGCCGGCCGCATCTTCCTGCCGAACCCGCAGGCGACCGAGCCGCAGATTCGCGCGATCTACGAAGGCTTCGGCCTCAACAGCCGACAGATCGAGATCGTCGCCACCGCGGAGCCCAAGCGCGACTACTACTACCAATCCCGCGCAGGCAATCGCCTGTTCGACCTCGACCTGGGGCCGGTCGCGCTCGCGTTCGCCGGCGCCTCGACGCCCCAAGACCAGCGCGCCATTGACCGCGTGCTGAACGACGCTGGAGCACCGGGCTTCGCCGGCGCCTGGCTGCGCCACCGCGGCCTCGATTGGGCGGCCGACCTGCTGCCGTCCGCGCCATCCGCCGCGTCCTTCCTTGCTTCACAACCACAGGAGATTTCGCTATGAAGATTCGCCTTCTCGCCCTTGCTGTTGCTGCGTTCATCGGCGTTATGCCCGCTGCGCACGCGCAATGGGTCGTCGTCGATCCGACCAATCTCGTGCAGAACACGCTGACGGCCGTTCGCACGCTGGAGCAGATCAACAACCAAGTCCGGCAACTCCAGAACCAGGCGCAGTCGCTGATCAATCAGGCGCGCAATTTGGAGAGCCTGCCGTTCAACGTGGTCAGCCAGTTGCGCACGAACCTGGCGACCACTCAGCAGCTCATTGCGCAGGCGCAAGGGCTCGCGTTCCAGGTGCAGAACATGGATCAGCAGTTCGCGCGCCTGTACCCCGAGCAGTACGCCGCGACCGTGAGCGGCAATCAGATGTATCAGGACGCGCATCAGCGATGGCAGAACACGCTCGAAGGCTTGCAGACCGCGATGCGGATGCAAGCACAGGTCTCGCAGAACGTGACCGAGGACGAGAGCGTGCTGACCGATCTTGTCGGTCGGAGTCAGTCGGCCACCGGCGCTCTGCAGGCGATGCAAGCAACTAACCAGCTTCTCGCCTTGCAGGCGAAGCAGTCCATCCAGGGTCAGCAGCTCCAACTCACGCAAGGACGCGCCGTGTCGCTGGAACTCGCGCGCCAGGCCGCCGCCGTCGAACGTGGCCGCGAGGTGACGCAACGCTTTCTCGGCACCGGCACGGCGTACACGCCGCAGCCAGTGAACTTCTACGGCAACTGATCGGCACGGCCATGAAACGCGCGTCCGTCCTGTTCGCCTTCGCGTGCCTGCTGGCCGGCTGCGATCGGCCGCTGGCGCTTTCGGTCGATGCACTGGCCGCCGATCCGGTACAGCTGCATGCGCTGCGCACGCAGTGCCGCAGCGGCGAACACGACGGCGCGTTCTGCGCGCGTGTGAACCAAGCGGACCTACGCCGGTTCCTCTCAGGGCAGTCCGGACCCGACGAATACCAAACGCTGGCGGACCTGCCTTCTATCCCGGCCAGCTTCGACGGCCCCGATGTGCCGACGGAGGAACGGCCATGAACGATGTTTCGATCATTGACCACTTCCTCAACGTCTTCTCGACTTACATCGACTCTGGCTTCGGCCTGCTGCGCGGCGAAGTCGCGTTCCTGACTGCGACGCTGGTGGCGATCGACATGACGCTCGCTGGGCTGTATTGGGCGCTCGGCCACGCGACCGGCCAAGGCGAAGACGTGATGGCGAAGCTCATCCGCAAAGTGCTCTATGTCGGCGCCTTCGCCTACATCATCGGCAACTTCAACCTGCTGGCCGGCATCGTGTTCCGCTCGTTCGCGGGCCTCGGACTGACGGCCACCGGCTCGGCCGTGAGTATGGAGACGTTCCTGCAACCGGGACATCTCGCCAAGACCGGCATCGACGCCGGTATGCCGATCCTCGAACAGATCAGCGAGATGGCCGGCTTTCCCGAGGTGTTCATCAACATCACGCCCATCGTCGTGATGTTCCTCGCCTGGCTGACCGTCATCGTCTGCTTCTTCGTGCTGGCGGTGCAACTTTTCATCACGCTGATCGAGTTCAAGCTGACCACGCTCGCCGGCTTCGTGTTGGTGCCGTTCGCACTCTGGAACAAGACCGCGTTCCTCGCCGAAAAGGTACTCGGCAACGTGGTGTCGTCTGGCGTCAAGGTACTGGTGCTGGCCGTCATCGTCGGCATCGGAACGGGATTGTTCGCCGAGTTCCCGGTAACGCCCGACGAGCCTTCCATCGACCATGCGCTGGTCGTGATGCTGGCCTCACTCGCCATGCTCGCGCTCGGCATCTTTGGGCCAGGCATCGCCACCGGACTGATTTCCGGCGGGCCTCAGCTCGGGGCCGGTGCGATGGCTGGCGCGGCATTGGGCGCGGCGGGAACCGCCGTCGCGATCGGTGCTGCCGCCACCGGCGTCGGTGGCGCCGTCGCCGCCGGCGCTCGTATGGCGCCCGCAGCCGCTGGCGCCATCGGCAGCGGAGCGCGTGCCGCTGCTTCGACCGCCACTAGCGCGCGGTCGGCGTTCCAAGCTGGCTCCGCGGCGGCGGGCGGTGGCTTCAAGGGTGCTGCCGCGGGGATGGGCAATGTCGCCAGAGCTGGCGCACAGGCCGCTGGGCAGAAAGTCGCCGCCGGCGCACGCGCGTTTGGCGAGCGGGTTGCCGGTGCATTCCGTGGTGGGGATGGCACGGCCGCTGGTGCGTCTGCCCAAACCGGCGCATCCGAAGCTGGCCCGTCCTCCGCCGATCAAAAGCAACCCGCCTGGGCCAAGCGTCTGCATCGCCGCCAGCAGATCGCGCATGCCGCCACCACCGCTGCGCATACGCTGCGCGGCGGTGACGGCGGCGGCTCGGCGCAAGGCCCACGCCTGGGCGATTCCGATTCTTAAGGAGAACGAGCCATGCGATTCAAGCGACCGCAGGTGCGCTACGCCGACACGCCGCAGCCTGCCACCCCGTACCAAGCCGCCGCGCAGGCGTGGGACGAGCGCATCGGCTCGGCGCGCGTGCAGGCGAAGAACTGGCGGCTGATGGCCTTCGGCTGCCTCGTGCTCGCGCTGCTGATGGCGGGCGGCCTAGTCTGGCGTTCGGCGCAGTCCATCGTCACGCCCTACGTGGTGGAGGTGGACAAGACCGGCCAGGTACGCGCTGTCGGCGAAGCCGCCACGCCGTACCGGCCGGCCGATGCGCAGATCGCCTACCACCTCGCGCACTTCATCACGTTGGTTCGTTCGCTTTCCATCGACCCGATCGTGGTGCGGCAGAACTGGCTCGACGCCTACGACTACACCACCGACAAGGGCGCAGTCGTGCTCAACGACTACGCCAGCAAGAACGATCCCTTCGCCCGCGTCGGCAAGGAGTCGGTGACGGTGCAGATCACGAGCGTCACGCGCGCCAGCGACGCGTCGTTCAACGTGCGCTGGACGGAGCAGCGGTTCGTCAACGGCGCGCCGGCAGGCACCGAGCGCTGGAACGCCGTGGTGTCCATCGTCTTGCAAACCCCGCGCACCGAGCAGCGGCTGCGCAAGAACCCACTGGGTATCTACGTCAACGGCCTGTCGTGGAGCCGCGAGCTGGATGCGTCCGAAGGAGCCAAGCCATGAACCCGTCTTTCCGCTTTTACGCTTCCGTGCTGACCTTGGCGGCCCTGGCGGGCTGCGCCACGCAGGGCAAGCCGCCGCGCATCTCGCTCGACGAGCCGGTGCAGGCGCAGTCGCAACCCGAGCCGCCCAAGCCGGTCGCAGTGGTGGAGGTGCCGAAGGTGCTACCGATGCCGGCGCAGATGAAGCCGCTGCCGGAGGCGGACGACGTCAAGCCCGCACCCGAACCCGCCGATGAAACTGTGCGCGTCTCGCGCGCCAACGCCGAGGCGCGCATCGCGCCCACGCGCGAGGGCTACGTCAACGCGATCCAGGTCTGGCCCTTCACCGATGGCGCGCTGTATCAGGTCTATGCCGCGCCGGGGCGCGTGACCGTGATTTCGCTCCAGCCCGGCGAGGAGCTGGTGACGGTTGCCGCCGGCGACACCGTGCGCTGGATCGTCGGCGATACGTCCAGCGGCGCCGGGGACGCGCTGCGCGTGAGCGTGCTGGTGAAGCCCATCCGTTCGAGCCTCAAGACGAACCTGGTCATCACCACCAGCCGGCGCACCTACCTGATCGAGCTGACCTCGACGGACAAGGCGTGGATGGCGTCGGTGTCGTGGGAGTACCCGAAAGACCAGATGCTCGCGTTGCAGCGTCAGGATCGGGCCGCACAAGCCGCCGCGCCGGTCGATACCGGACTGTCACTGGAGAAGATCCGCTTCCGCTACGCGATCAGCGGCAACAATCCGCCGTGGAAGCCGCTGCGCGCCTTCGACGACGGCGAGAAGGTCTACATCCAGTTCCCGCCGGGCATCGCCCAAGGCGAGCTGCCGCCGCTGTTCGTCATCGGCGCGCAGGGTGACGGCCAACTCGTCAACTACCGCTTCCGCTCGCCGTACTACATCGTGGATCGGCTGTTCGGCGCGGCCGAACTGCGCTTGGGCGGCGACAAGGGCGACGTGGTGCGCATCGAGCGCACGGATGGCACGCGGGGGAACTGACCATGAGCCAGGACGACACCCCGGACGTACCCATTCCCGACGCGGCGCCGAAGGTCGCGCCGGAGAACGTGGCGCTGCGCGCGCAGCCGCGCCCGGTGACGCGCCTGAACCGGCGCACGCTGGCGCTCCTGACCGGCGGCCTTGGCGTCGCCGTGTTGGGCGCCACGCTTTGGTCACTGCAACCGAAACACCCGCGCAGCGGCAACGATGCGACCGAGCTTTACAACGTCGATCGCGTCTCGAAGTCCGAAGAACTTAACCAGCTTCCCGCCGACTATTCCAAGCTGCCGACGAAGGTGCCGGAACTGGGGCCGCCGCTGCCGGGAGACTTGGGGCCGGCCATCGTGAAGTCGCAGCCGCCGGTGGTGGCCAGCTACACGCCGCCCGGCCAGGATGCGGCGGCGGCCGAACGCGATGCGCTGCGCAAGGAGGCCGAGGCGGCGGCGGGTTCGTCGGTGTTCTTTCGCTCCAGTAATCAGCACACCGCGGCTGTGCCCGCGCAGACCGCTTCGGCTACACCGCCGTCTGGCCTCGCGGGCTTCGACCCGCAAGCCGCCGGGCCGGCCTCCACGGCGGCCCAGCCCGCCGATCCGACCGCCGTGCAGAACCGGCAGGACCAAAAAGAGGCGTTCCAGAAAGCTGGAGCTACGGAAACCCGTAATTCCGGCAACCTGCAAATGCCGACCTCGCCGTATCAGGTGATGGCCGGGACGGTGATCGCGGCGGCGCTGGTCACGGGCATCAAGTCCGACTTGCCGGGCGACGTCATCGGTACCGTGACGGAGCCGGTATACGACACCGCAACCGGCCGCTACCTGCTGATCCCGCAGGGTTCACGCATCTTCGGCAAATACAACAGCCAAGTCGCCTATGGACAGAGCCGGGTTCAAGTCGTCTGGAACCGCATCATCCTGCCCGACACGTCCTCGCTGACGCTGGACAACCTTGCCGGCGCCGACCCGGCCGGCTATGCCGGGCTGGAGGACGACGTGGACTACCATTGGAGCCGCTTGTTCGCTGGTGCGGCGATGACGACGCTGCTGGGTGTCGGCGCCGAGCTGGCTGCGCCGGAGAACCGCCAGAATGGTAATCGCGTCATCATCGCCGGGCGCGACAGCTTGCAGGACAGCGTGAACCAGGTCGGGCAAGAAATGACCCGGCGCAACCTCAACATTCAGCCGACGCTGACCGAGCGGCCGGGCCTGCCGGTGCGCATCATCGTCAACCGCGACTTGGTGCTACGGCCGTATCAGCCGCTGTTCTTCAACCGAGGGGCTTCACGATGAGCGCGCCGCGCAAGCTGCGGCTCGGGCCGCTGCCCAGGACCGAGAGCGTCAAGCTGACCTTCGCGTGCCCGGCCACGCTCAAGGCCGACCTCGATCGCTACGCAGCGGTGCACGCGCAGACCTACGGTGAGCCAGTCGATGCGCTGGCGCTGATCCCGCACATGCTGGAAGCATTCATCGCACGGGATCGAGGATTCAGGAAGGGCTCGACTGCGAAAGCGCCGACAGCGCCCCGGCGGGATACGCCCCCCACGTAGGCGGGCCACAGCTGCCACAGCCACGAAAGCGCAGGCCACCGACCTGCGCTTTCGCGTTTTAGGCTATGGTTTGCGATAGCCTTGTCGTACCATTCGAACAAGCCTTGTCAGAGGCTCGCTCGGGTAGGCTCAGACTCGCAGCCGCGTTGCTCCTATGTGGCTCCTAGCCTCCAAGAGCCGGATTGGCCGAGGAGTTGGCGCAACCGCCCAAACCCTTGTCATACTTAGACTTCAGCCGATGCGCCGCCGTTTTTGGAGTGCTTGACATCGGCCTTTTTTTGTGCCCCGTCTGGTGCGGGGTTGGCGCGGTGGCGCAGCTTAGCCGATCCGGCCGCCGGGCCCAAGGTTTTTAATATAGACGGCGTCAGCCGGCGATCGAGTCCGACTAAACCGTGCGCCGCGCCGACAGCACCAGCAGCCTGCCATCCGCAGCCCGGAACACCGGCGCCCCCTGCTTGACCACGCGCTCGTCGCTGGTGGCTCGAGCCTCGCACGAGCGGGTGATGACGCGCGGCGCCGGATCGGGAACACTGGCGGTCCTTTCCCTACGCCCGAGCGCCGTTCCATGATCGAAGCCCTTGCCGACCTCGCCCTCGAAGCCGGAGCCGCGATCATGACGGTGTACCGCGACATGAAGCCGGAGGACGCCACCATCAAGGGCGACGGCTCGCCGGTGACCAAGGCCGACGCCCTGGCCGAGAGCATCATCCTCGAGGGGCTGTCGCGCATCGCGCCGCAGGTGCCGGTGGTGGCGGAGGAATCGGTCGCCGCCGGGCGCGTGCCGGAGACCGAAGGCCGCGCCTTCTTCCTGGTCGATCCGCTCGACGGCACCAAGGAATTCCTGTCGCGCAACGGCGACTTCACCGTTAACATCGCCCTGGTCGAGCACGGCGTGCCGGTGCTGGGCGTGGTCTACGCCCCGGCCATCGGCGAGCTCTACGCCGGCAGCACCCAGGGCGGCGCCCTGCGCGCCGAGGTGCAGCACGGCCGCCGTGGCGCCTGGCGGCCGATGCATGTGCGCGCGGTGCCGGCGGAAGGCCTGAAGGTGCAGGCCAGCCGCTCGCACCTGACGGAGGAAACCAAGGCCTTCGTCGAGCGCTTCAAGGTCGCCGATTTCGTCTCCGCCGGCTCCTCGCTCAAGTTCTGCCGCCTCGCCTCCGGCGAGGCCGACCTGTATCCGCGCCTGGGGCGCACCATGGAGTGGGACACCGCCGCCGCCGATGCCGTGCTGCGCGCCGCCGGCGGCAAGGTCACCACCATGGATGGCCGGCCGCTGCAGTACGGCAAGCGCAAGCAGAAAGACGACAGCGATTTCGCCAATCCCTGGTTTGTCGCCGCCGGCGGTTTCGATCCGTTCGCCGTCTAGAGCCTAAGCAGCGGAATTCGAATCGGCGGTACGGTTCCACCGTCTTCGTTGCAGCGTGGAATTCATGTAGGCTGGGACGAGCGTAGCGAATCCCAGCGTCCCAGGAAGCATGCGCACCTACATTCGCAGCCGCGCCTCCGGGGCGGCTTATTTCTTCACGGTCAATCTTGCCGATCGCCACGGCAGGCCGTTGCTGATCGAATACATCGCTGACCTGAGGAGCGCTTTCCGGCATGTGCGCCAGGCGCATCCATTCCTGCTTGATGCGATAGTGGTCTTGCCCGACCATTTGCACTGTATCTGGCAGTTGCCGGAAAACGACGCTGATTTCTCTACTCGCTGGCGTTTGATCAAAGCCCGTTTTTCCCGCAGCGTGGCTCAAGGAGAGCGCATCTCGCCGAGTCGTGCGAGGAAGGGAGAGAGAGGCATCTGGCAACGCCGTCTGTGGGAGCACACCATTCGCGACGAGGCAGACTATGGTCGGCATCTTGACTACATTCACTACAACCCGGTGAAGCACGGCCATGCAAGCAGTCCCTCGGAATGGGCGTATTCCTCGTTTGCAAATTGCGTGAAACGAGGCTGGTATCCATCGGATTGGGCCGCATCTGATGAAGTTCGGGAATTGGAGTTCGAATAAACAAAGAAGCGCCCAACTGGCTGGAGATTTGGGGTTTTGCTGGGATTCGCTGCGCTCGTCCCAGCCTACCGCGACTGCGCGGAGGTTCGAGAGGGGCGCAGTTGAACGCGGACAGGGGTAAGCTTCGGCAATGACGACCAGCAATCCTTACCCGATCGGCACGCCCGGGCATCCCTGGAGCGCCGCCGAAGTGGCGCAGTGGCGCGCGCGGCAGGGTATCCGGCGCAGCTACCGGGAACTGGTGCTGGGCGCCGTCGAGGCGCTGCGCGACGCTTACGACGTGGAGCAGTACGGCCGGCTCGACCAGGATCCGCGGCGCTATCCGCTGTTCGGCATCAAGAGCCGCGGCTGGCAGGACGGCCGGCCCTGCATTCTGGTCACCGGCGGCGTGCACGGCTACGAGACCAGCGGCGTTCTCGGCGCGCTGCGCTTCCTCGAGCGGCACGCCGCGGCTTACGCCGGCAGGATCGATCTCGCCGTCGCGCCCTGCGTCAGCCCCTGGGGCTTGGAGACGATCCAACGCTGGAACCCGCAAGCGGTCGATCCCAACCGATCGTTCCATGAGGACAGCCCGGCGCAGGAATCGGCGGCGTTGATGGCGTGGGTGGCGCCGTTCCGCCCGCGCGTGCTGGTGCATATCGATCTGCACGAAACCACCGATACCGACGAGTCCGAGTTCCGTCCGGCGCTGGCGGCGCGCGACGGCAAGCCGTTCGAGCCCGGCGAGATCCCGGACGGCTTCTACCTGGTCGACGACGCCGAGCGTCCGTGCCCCTCCTTCCAGCAGGCGGTGATCGCGGCGGTGGCGCAGGTCACGCATATCGCCGCGGCGGACCGCAACGGCGAGATCATCGGCTCGCCGGTGATGGCGCCGGGCGTGATCCACTATCCGCTGCGCAAGCTGGGCCTGTGCGCGGGCATCACCGATGCGCCGTACAAGACCACCACCGAGGTCTACCCCGACAGCCCGCGCGCCAGCCCGGAGCAGTGCATCGCCGCGCAGGTGGCGGCGGTGTGCGGCGCCATCAATTTCGTGTTGGCGCAGCCGTCGGGATAGGGGGCAAGCGGAGTCGGTACCGGCAATCACTGCCGCGATATGAGGCTGAGGCGGTGGCACAGACAAGCCTGCCGCGCCCGTGCCAGAATGTGGCGGGGAACTGAGCCACATCGGGAAGGGATATGTCCATATGGAACAACAGCCGCAGGCGAGCCGCCGCGGCTCTGCTGGCGGTGCTGGCGGCGGGTTGCGCCGATAACGCCCCACGGCAAACCCCCGCGCCGGTCCCCGCGCCGGTGACGGATACCAACAACGACGACAGCAAGGCTGCAGCGTTGGCCGCGGTGGAGTTGGCCGGACGTTACTGGCGCGGCAACGGCGTGCCGCAGGACGACGCCCAGGCGGCGAAGTGGTATCAGCGTGCTGCCGATAGCGGTCTGTCGCAGGGCGAATTCGGCATTGGCTTCTGCTATTTCAACGGGCGCGGCGTGCCGAAAGACTACGCCCTTGCCGCCCGCTGGTTCGAAAAGGCGGCGGCGCAAGGCAACTCCGGAGCGCAGGCCGAGTTGGGCATCATGTACTACAACGGCTTCGGGGTGGCGCACGACGAGCGGCGAGCCGCAGCGTTGTTGACCCAGAGCGCAGCTGGTGGCGACAGCGTCGGTACCTATCTGCTCAGCAGCCTGTACTTCAACGGGCGCGGTGTGGCCAAGGACAATGCCCAGGGCATGGTGCTGCTGCGCAAGAGCGCCGAGGGCGGTTATGCCGGTGCCGAGTTGGCGCTCGGCCTCCAGTACTACAGCGGAAATCTGATTCCGCGCGACTATACGCTGGCGTTGCAGTGGGTCGGCAAGGCGGTGGCCCAGGACGACAGCCGCGCCGAATCGGCGATGGCAGCGATCGATCTCGACGGCAAGGCGCTGCCCAAGGACGAGCAGGCCGCCCTGAACATGGCGCAGAAGGCGGCAAATCACGGCGCCGCCGCAGACCTGTTCACCTTGAGTTCTTACTACTGGTTCGGCACCGGTACCGCCAAGGATCACGTCAAAGCGGTGCAGTTGCTGCGTCAGGCCGCGGAGTTGGGCTACGCCAAGGCCGAGTATCAGCTGGGCTTGTGTTATTCCAATGGCGATGGCGTGCCGCACGATCAGGAGCAGGCGGCCGCCTGGTTCGCCAAGGCGGCTGCGCAGAAGACCGCCGCCTCGGCGGCCCCTACGAGCTTGCCCTGACCATCCCACGGAGAATGCGGCGGCTGCGTTGGAGTCGAATGAACGACCATAGTGCGTCCAGCATGGCGATGCGGATCGCCTTGAGCAGCTGGCTGCTGCTGGGACTCCTGTTCGCGGCCGCGCCGTCCCGGGCGGCGGACAACACCGGACAGGACGTGCGCGTGAAGCGCTTGCACGTGGAGTTGCGGGTCAACGCCGACGGCACCTATGTCGAAGACACCGATTGGATGCAACAGGTCAATTCTCCGCGGGCCGTGGAGCAGGCTGGCCAGATTCGCATCCCTTACAGCTCCAGCCTGGACAAGTTCGAGGTGGTCGAGGCCAAGACCTTGAAACAGGACGGGCGCAGCATCGAGGTCGCGGCGTCCTCGATCTTCACCCAGGACGGACTG
>ERZ1034411.247-NODE-247-length-12958-cov-23.846702_pt1 | contig 12958 bp, 13 predicted proteins | sample MGYA00520583_ERZ1034411 | MGnify/ENA primary metagenome ERZ1034411 (study PRJEB33736, sample SAMEA104288481) | Azolla microphylla | place: Ecuador | collected 1982 | study: EMG produced TPA metagenomics assembly of the PRJEB19522 data set (Is there foul play in...
AAATTTTTTGCCTCATGTCTCATATTTTATAACGCCCTGTGTCCCACCCTCAACTTTTTCTTTTTTTCTCTTACCCCTACTTATTCCGCCGATACGTTTTTAGTCACTATTGGTGTATCTATAGCTTGTTAAATAAGGGCTATAAGTTTACGGGATTTTCTCTTTAATTTTAGTATTTTTAATACATTTTCTCTCTCAATAGAACCATAAAATTTTTAATTGTCGCAGGAAGTATAGCAGTATCAGATGCACATTTCTCACTCAGGAATCTAATAAACCTTCTGATTTCATATATACAAGTATTAGCTAATTTACGAGGAATGCATTCTGGAAATATTCGAGATACAATTTCCTTGAGTGCATACAAAACAATTCGATCACAGACAGTTGGAATAGCTAAGACTCTTGCTTCTTTACCTCTTCCTTTAGATTGGAGTAGTTCTAGATAGGGCGAGAATATATATTCTCCTTTTAAACACTTTTTATTAATTACTCTTAACTGAAACTTGGCTTGTTTGCTAAATTTTACTCCACTCAGTCGGTCAATGCCTTTATTTAGACTAGATTTACACTTATCATTATAGATATTTATGAGTGATTTATTCGTAAAGTATAATTTGAGTAACTGAATAGGGTGTGTAGGACAAATTGCTCATTATATAAACGTAAGTATAGCTTTGAAACGATCCTAATTATACTTTTAACATATGGGCTAATACAAGTGCCATCATCCCATCCCAAAAACCCACCCCCCAATTACCCAACTAGAGTAAAATTAACATCCAACCCCAAATTGCATCTATAGCCCATGTATTGCGACTACCTGGTACAAATCCTCACTGCCCGCGTCTATGATGTAGCCCAGGAAACACCACTGGAATATGCCCCTAACCTCTCGAACCGCATCAATAACAAACTGCTGCTGAAGCGGGAAGATATGCAGTCTGTCTTCTCCTTCAAGCTGCGGGGTGCATATAACAAAATGGTCAACTTACCACCAGATTTACTGAAACAAGGTGTGATTGCTGCCTCTGCTGGAAATCATGCCCAAGGTGTGGCCTTGGCTGCCAGTCGTTTGGGAACAAAAGCAATCATCGTTATGCCGATGATTACGCCCCAGGTAAAAATCAATGCAGTCAAAACACGGGGAGGAGAAGTTGTACTACATGGCTATAACTATGATGATGCTTACGCCCACGCCCGGCAATTGGAAGCGGAAAAAGGGTTAACCTTTATACATCCATTTGATGATCCTGACGTTATTGCTGGCCAGGGAACAATCGGCATGGAAATACTGCGACAATATCAGCAACCTATCCATGCAATATTTGTGGCTATTGGAGGTGGAGGTTTAATTTCCGGGATTGCGGCTTATGTGAAACGGTTGCGTCCCGAAATCAAAATTATCGGTGTCGAACCTGTCGATGCTGATGCTATGTCTCAATCTATTCAAGCCGGTCATCGGGTGCGGTTGTCTCAGGTGGGTTTATTTGCTGATGGGGTAGCGGTGCGGGAAGTGGGGGAAGAAACCTTCCGGTTGTGTCAGCAATATGTGGATGAAATTATTTTGGTGGATACGGATGCTACCTGTGCAGCGATCAAAGATGTGTTTGAAGATACCCGTTCTATTTTAGAACCTGCTGGAGCATTAGCAATCGCAGCTGCTAAAACCTACGCGGAACGAGAACAAATCCAAGAACAAACCCTGATCGGCGTGGCTTGCGGTGCTAACATGAACTTTGAGCGCTTGCGTTTCGTGGCAGAACGGGCAGAATTTGGGGAACGTCGAGAAGCCATTTTTGCTGTGAATATTCCCGAAAAACTAGGCAGTTTGCGCCAGTTTTGTGAATGTTTAGGCGAGCGTAATTTAACAGAATTTAACTATCGCATTGCTGACAATAAAGAAGCCCATATATTTGTCGGAGTGCAAATTGAAAACCGCGCCGACGCAGCTCAAATAGTTGATAAATTTGAAGCTAGTGGTTTAAAAACAATTGATTTAACCGATGATGAATTAACAAAATTGCACCTGCGGCACATGGTCGGTGGACATTCTACCCTTGCTCAAAATGAATTATTATATCGGTTTGAATTTGTTGAACGTCCTGGTGCATTAATGAAATTTGTCGGTTCTATGTCTCCCGACTGGAATATTAGCTTATTTCACTATCGCAACAACGGCGCAGACTATGGGCGGATTGTAGTCGGAATGCAAGTACCACCCCATGAAATGGAAGAATGGCAAATATTTCTTGATTCCTTGGGTTATCACTATTGGGATGAAAGCCAAAATACCGCCTATAAGTTGTTTTTAGGTTAATATGATGTATAATCAATGACATATTTTTTTCCATACACCCTTTAACTCCTTGGAAATGACCTGTTATATTGTCAAGGACAATTAATCAGTCTGCCTAATGCCAATCCCTAAACTATTAGTATTAGGGTAACTGGAAGCGGAGGAACCATATTTGGGGCTAATCTTTATAGATTTCGGAATTTGAAATCCAAAATCCAGACAAGAAGAACATCTCTCAGTTCTAGCCCGTCAGCTAACTTCGTCGGCATTGAGAGGAGACTGAACGAGCAACATTATTACAAGTAATGTCCTGTTCTCGTCAGTATCCTTGGCTGGTAACTTTGCGCTTCGTTTTACCTGCCCTCGACCTTTGAGGAAATAATAATTATAGCTTCAATTCTAGCGTCTGCGGCAGGATTAGTTGCCTTGAGGAGAAACTCAACTATGTTCCAGACTACACAAAATCGGGTTGCGCTTATTTCCGTTGATGGTGATCCATCTGCAAAAATTGGTCAAGAGGAAGCTGGGGGTCAGAATGTTTATGTGCATCAAGTAGGTATGGCTTTGGCTGAACAGGGTTGGCAAGTGGATATGTTCACTCGTCGCAGTTGTCCGAGACAGACAACAATAGTACCCCATCATCCCAACTGTCGCACCATTCGGTTAAACACTGGGCCTGCAGAGTTTATTGGGCGAGATCATTTGTTTGACTATCTACCAGAATTTGTAGCGGAATTTCAAAAATTCCAACAGCAGCAAGGATTATATTATCCCATAGTGCATACCAACTACTGGTTATCTGCTTGGGTGGGTATGGAACTGAAAAAACGTCAACCACTGATTCAAGTGCATACTTACCACTCTCTAGGGGCAGTTAAATACAGAAGTGTGGGTCATATTCCTGTGATTGCTATCCAAAGGTTAGCAGTGGAACAAGCTTGTTTGGAAACAGTAGACTGTGTGGTTGCTACCAGTCCCCAGGAACAGAAGCACCTGCGAATACTAGTTTCTCACAAGGGACGGACAGAAATGATTCCCTGTGGTACTGATCTTCAGAAATTTGGTGGACTTCCCAGGTTAGAGGCTAGGGAAAAGCTAGGAATTACCCCTGATGCCAAAATGGTTTTTTATGTTGGGCGTTTTGATCAGCGTAAAGGAATTGAAACTCTGGTAAAAGCCGTTGCCCAGTCCACGTTTAGAGGTGAGGGAAAGCTGAAACTGGTAATTGGTGGTGGTAGTTGTCCTGGTTACATTGATGGAATGGAACGCGATCGTATTACCACCATTGTTGCAGAACTAGGACTGGAAGATATAACCATCTTTCCCGGTCGCCTAGATCATAGCGTCCTCCCTTACTATTACAGTGCTGCTGATGTCTGCGTTGTTCCTAGTCACTACGAAACCTTTGGTTTAGTGGCTATTGAAGCAATGGCTAGTCAGACTCCCGTTGTTGCTAGTGATGTCGGTGGGTTGCAATTTACAATTGTACCAGAAGTTACAGGTTTACTCGCCCCTCCCAAAAACGACGTAGCTTTTGTAGCAGCTATTGACCGCATACTTGCTAATCCATCTTGGCGTGACGAGTTAGGTGTAGCTGGACGGGAACGGGTAGAAATTGCTTTTAGCTGGAATAGTGTGGGTTCTCGACTATCTGAGCTTTATCTGCGGCTGATGATGCAAGGAGCAGAACACTATCAAGACCAAACTCACATTCTTGCGGCTTAAGAAGATTTAATCCCCTCACCCCCTATTTACAGCTACCGTGTACACACAAGTCCTATCTATCTTCGTTTGAGCCTATTTCGGCCTCTCAATCCCCCAATTATGGGGGAATTTGAAAATTCTTTTCCTCTCCTCCCAGAATTGTGGGTTAGGGGGCGGTTCAGTGAGGGCTTGGCTCAAATTGAAGACTTAATCATAGGACTACGCAAGTGTCATAATCAACTCTCTTGTAGGGTGCGTCAGACCTAATAAATTGCTTAATATCAACAGATGCTTAATATCAACAGAAGATTTTCGGCATCTGACGCACTGTAATGATATGCCAGTTGCGTAAGCCCGGAATCACTGTAACAAGTTAGCACTTCATAAACTGAGAATTTATAGATAAGTACCTGAGCAAAATTAATTGCACATTTCTTTAAAACCAGAAATCTCTGTATTTTTTTCTGTTCCCTCTCCTAAATATGCAGTTTATTTTGCACGGCTAAGTAGGTAGACAGAAATAAATATAACTATGTAACAAGATGTAAATTACTTGAAATCCTTGGGATTGCTTGATTCCCCTTTGCTGCATTCGCCATGACATAGTTATGAATTTTCCCGCCCACCTAGTTACTTAACAATTGAAACTTAAAATCGATTATGATAATTGTTTTTAGTATAAAGTAAATATAATTTTTATAATGGTATATATATAGATTAAAAAATATCTTGACTTTACTTAGATATTAAGAACTTTTTATTTAGCTAAAATTAGGTAATGATAAGAACAGCGAAAATTTATGGCTCTACAGTACTTATTATGCTAAATCTCACTATTTAAATCATATTGCCCATCTATATTTGGATGAGGAAAGCATGAAAATTCCTCCAGAAATCACCTATCGTAATCTAGAAGAATCAGAAGCAACTGATTATTTAGTGCATGAAGAAATAGCCAAATTAGAGCATATTTGTAATTACATCAACAGCTGTCATATTACTTTTAAAGAAATACATGACTGACCTCGGGCTAGTTCTCCTTATGGAGTCAGAATTGATCTCACAGTTCCCCCTGGTCATGAACTGGCAGGAGAAAAAAATCCCGGTGAAGGTATTCAATATCAGCCACTAGAAGTTGTAATTAGAGAAACCTTTAATGCCATGCGTCATCAGTTGGCTAAAATCACTCAACTTCAATGTGCTACTGAGCAAGCTAACAGATATCCAGAAGCGCAAGAAACTACAGCTTTTGTAACTAAGTTATTTCGAGAAGATGGCTATGGTTTCTTAAAGACTTTAGATGGTTAAGAAATATACTTCCACCACAAACAATAGCATTTTACATAATGACTTTAATCGTTTAGAAATTAGGACTGGTGTGAATTTTTCTCTAGAACAAGGTCAAGAAGGACCCCAAGCAAGCACCGTAAAAATAGTTGACAAACCTGGTGTACGTGCTGGTAAATCCTCAGAAACTCTGATTGAACCGCCCTTAGATTGGCAGGAATAGGTGCATGAATACACAAACTGATGAATTGAAAAGAACTGCATCTCAATTGCTGGCTGCAATGCTATCTAATCCCCATATTTACCCCCAACTTAGTGATGCAGGAGGGTATAGAAATATGGAACGGCAATTCATTATTGCCTCTGTAGAAATGGCAGGAAGCTTAATTCAGAACATCGGAAAAGCTGATCCCCAAAGTGAACGGCAAGTAATACCAAATAAGAAAGAATAAAAAATAAAAGCTTGTAGTCAGTGCTTTCGTGCTAACTACAAACTACAGAAATTATTGCTTCTATCTTCCTCATTTTCTACCAATTCCTGTGAGATTCTCTTGAATAGAACGAGCTAAACGTAAATGTTCTTGCAAAAGAGGCAAATTTTCTGCTGCCCAATTTTTCAAATCTTTATAATCACTTTGTTGAGATTGACGACGATATAAAGTGATATCTTCGTTATGATCTGCTACCATCTGCTGGATGTATGCTCTATCAAAATCAGCACCAGATAACTTTCCTAAATTGGTTTTTATTCTTTTATTTTCTTTACCAATATCTGAAGCAAAAGTAGCACCCTTTTGGTTAGCCAAGTCTTGAATTTCTTGATTTAATCGCGTATAATTATGTCACCATAAGTCATCCAAATTCTTTCAATTTATTACTTTCAGCCTTTTGTTCTCCTAATCGTGCTAATTCAATCTCAGCTAAATTCCCCTGAGCAACTTTAGTTATAAATTGTTGTTCTCTTTACCTCACATTATTTTGACTCAATTGAATCTGTATTAAATTTGGCTGAGATAAAGCAATTTTGTGTCCAGAAGTAATGGTAAATATGCTGGCTGTTAACAGAACTGCCATGACCATTGGTTGTTTTTTCATGATTCAATTTTCCAAAAATTTCCCACTACAAATCCTCAAAAATCTAATGACAGATCCAGAGGATTTATTTTAAATCGTGTTCGCGTAGCGTCTCCGAAGGAGATATTTTGAATTTAAATTAACGGTGTGCGACTTCTAACAAATTAATGATTTGTGATCTAGAACTAGATGGACTACCCCAATAATCTGCTTTACTGATATTCACTTTCAGCAAAGCCAGATTAGGTTCATCTAGTCCTTGAGGAAACCAAGTTTGTAATTTTGGTTGCCATTTTTCTTGTAATTCATTTCTATCTCTTACCAGTTCTGCTGTACCTAACATAGAAATGTATCGCTGGTTATCAGGTGAAGATAGGCTTATATTCACCTGTTGACGACGTTCAATTTCAAATACTTTATGGGAATCAGCAGAGGTAAAAAACCAAAGTGTACCATCAGCATCAATATCACTAAAGATAGACATGGGACGACTATGCAAACTACCATCATCATCGACTGTGGTTAACATTGCATATTCAATGTCTCTAATCAGTATACGTAACTGATCAATTTGTTGATTACGGTCTTTTGAGTTTATCATGGAGCTATTTAAAGTAAATAAATAAGGGTTGAGGAGCAAAACCAGATTTACTGGTTATTAACTATCTTTTTTAATTTAATATGAATATTTTTAGATTAGTATTACATGAATCTAAAGGTATAATTCCTCAAGAAATCACCTGGATGGTATATAACTAAAGAAATATTTGTATACCCATAGGATTCATTTTGGTTATTGGTGACTCAATAATTCTGTAACTTGAGGCTGAGGGAAAGAGGTTATTTTTAATTATATTTATAAAGAAAGGGAGTACATGTAATGATAATGGATGGAGATTAAGAATGGCATCTACATTAGACACAATTTTTGAAGGTTTGACAGCAATAGTTTTTTCACCACTAATTTTACCTATTGCGTCAGCAGTGAAACACCCTATAGTTGAAAATACTATTAAAGATAGTATTATTTTGTCTGAAAGGTTTAAGGATGCAGTTACAGAAATAGGGGAAGTATTTGAAAAAGCAACAGCTGATGCTAGAAAAGAAAAACCAGATGGTTTTAGGTCTATAACTTACCCAAATCATGACACAAATGCTCAGTCAGAAGTAGCTCAAGACTTTATCAATCTAATATCTGATATAAATACTGATGTGGGGAGAATGACAAGTGGTGTTGCTGATTTCCGGGTGATATTACCTCTAGGAATTGCTTTACTTTCCGTTAGACAACTGTTCATAAAAGGACTTGAACTGGATCAAATGCCTTGGTATATACTAGCTTGGTATGCTTTTGATATTTTTACAAGACTCAATTATGAGGATAAAGAGCAATTAACGAACTTATCAATTAATACTGTTCCAATGGAATTTCAGGAGCAACAGAGTAGTGATTCAACCAATACACGCGAGTATTAAAGGGAGAACTAGATTTAAAATTAAGGAACTTTATCGTTCAGCATCTTTGAAAAATTATTTAGAGAGATCAATTGTAAATTTCGCGGAAATAAGACATATTTCTGCTAATATATTAACTAGCAATATCTTGGTTATCTTTGATCAGGATATTAGCTCTAAAGAAATCGAATTTTTAATTCGAAAGGTCTTACTTGATTACCAAGATGAGTCCGGTTTTAACCATCATACTAAAAAATTAGTAAGAACTGCCAAGGCCAAAACAGATCGACAACTTGCTGTCAAGGACGAGCAAAAAACCAAAAACTGGCATTTGATGGCAGTAGAACAGGTTCTAACATCATTAAATACCTCAAATATCTCAGGATTATCTAATGAAACAGCTACTAATAACCTCAAAAAATATGGAAAGAATGTGTTATCAACAACAGTGAAACGTTCTCAAGTATCTATGTTGCTGGAGCAGTTTAAATCATTACCAGTTGCTTTACTAGTTATTGCATCTGGCATTTCTATTGCTACTGGTGGAATGATTGATGCTGTAGTGATTTTGGGTGTAGTTGGTTTAAATGCTGCAATTGGTTACGCCACAGAAAGTCAGTCAGAACGCATTATTAATTCTCTAAAGAATAGGGCTGAACAATCAACTCTGGTAATTAGAGATAGCTATCAAATAGAAATACCCACAGAAAATGTAGTTCTAGGAGACATTTTAGTTCTGAACCCTGGTAGTTATATTGCCGCAGATGCCCGCATTATTACAACGGATAACTTAAATGTTGATGAATCTGCCTTAACTGGAGAAAGTCTGCCTATAACTAAAATAAGTACATCTTTAAGTGGTGGAAATGTAGCTTTAGCAGATCGTTTAAATATGATTTACAAAGGCACATTAGTTATCAATGGAAAAGGATTAGCGGTGGTAGTTGCTACAGGCAACTTTACCGAAATGGGCGAAATTCAGCAATTAGTTGGTGAAGCAACAACAATCCAAACTCCCCTTGCTAAACAGTTAGATCAAGTAGGTAGTCAAATAGTTTTTATTGGCATGGGATTATGTGGTTTAGTCTTTAGTGTGGGCATGTTACGAGGATATGGTTTATTACCAATGTTACAATCTTCTATATCTTTAGCAGTTGCAGCAGTTCCCGAAGGTTTACCGACAATTGCCATCACTACCCTAGCTTTAGGCATTCGTGATATGCGAAAGAATCACGTTCTTGTCCGCAGTTTAAATGCAGTAGAAGCGTTAGGTTCGGTACAGACTATTTGTTTAGATAAAACCGGGACACTTACAGAAAATAAAATGTCGGTAGTAGAAATTATCACTGACAGTAAACATATTCAAGTAAGTAATGGTAACTTTATTGATGGTGAAGAAACGATTAGTCCCTATACCTACAATGAATTATTAAAATTAATTCATGTTTCAGTTCTTTGTAATGAAAGTGAAGTCAGTAAACAAAATGACGAGTATGTAGTTACAGGTTCAGCAACAGAAAATGCTTTGATTTACACTGCAATTAGCGCGGGGGTAGATGTTATTACATTGAAAGGAAAATATCCCTTATTACAAACTAATTTGCGTTCGGAAAATCGCAACCTGATGAGTACAATTCACGCAACACATAATTGTCACCAGATGGTTGCTGTTAAAGGAAATCCTGCGGAAGTCTTGCAAATCTGCCACAGATGGATGAAAAGCGGGCAAATAGTACCTTTAACCGCAGAAGATCGGCAGAAAATGGACATGGAAAATGATCGCATGGCAGGAAAAGCCTTGCGAGTTTTAGGGATAGCTTATGGTTATATTGAGGAAGGTGACAACAGCAATAATCATCATGAATCAGATTTAATTTGGTTGGGTTTGGTAGGGATGGCAGATCCTCTGAGAACAGGTGCAAAAAAACTAATTGCAGACTTCCACCAAGCGGGAATAGATACGGTAATGATTACTGGAGATCAAAGTCCTACAGCTTATGCGATCGCTAAACAGTTAGAATTAAATAGACATACCCAATTAGAAATTCTCGACTCCAACAACCTCAATAATCTCACCCCCGAAGCATTAGCAGCACTCAGCGACAAAGTAGACGTTTTTGCCCGTATCAGTCCCAGTAATAAATTACAAATAGTTCAAGCGTTGCAGACATCCGGTAAAGTCGTCTCTATGACCGGTGATGGCATTAACGACGCACCAGCATTAAAAGCTGCCCAAATCGGTGTGGCAATGGGTAAAGAAGGGACTGATGTTGCCCGTGAAGTAGCAGATATTATCTTAGAAGATGACAGATTAGAAACAATGATGATTGCTGTCAGCCGAGGTAGAACAATTTACAACAACATCAGAAAATCGGTCCATTTTCTCCTAGCTACAAATCTCAGCGAAATCATGGTGATGATAACCGCTACCGCAGTCGGTATTGGTGAACCTTTAAATGCAATTCAACTTTTATGGTTAAACTTAGTAACTGATATTTTCCCTGGACTTTCTTTAGCTATGGAGGTACCAGAACCAGACGTATTAAATCAACCACCACGTGATCCCAATGAACCAATTATTAAAAATACCGACTTCGGCAGAATTGTATTTGAGTCTGCTGCTATATCAATTAGTACCTTAGCTGCCTATGGTTACGGTATTTTTAAATATGGTATTAGTCCTAAAGCCAGGGCTTTAGCATTTATGACTTTAACATCAGGACAATTACTACATACTATTAGCAGTCGTTCTGAAAAACACAGTATTTTTAGCAAAGAAAAATTACCACCTAATCCTTATTTAAATACTGCTATTTTAGGTTCTTTTGGTATTCAGTTGTTAACTTTAACCGTGCCACAGTTGCGAGGTTTATTGAAGATTACCCCATTGAATATAGTCGATATTGCTGTAATTACTAGTGGTGCTTTATTACCGCTATTGGTGAATGAAGGAACTAAAAATATTCAAATTACAGGAAAGAATTCAACTTGAGTAGGGTGGGTGAGGTAAATCATTATGAAAAAAGATTTTATGTTTACATCGGAATCTGTAACAGAAGCCCATCCTGATAAACTTTGTGATCAAATTAGCGATGCAATCGTAGACCGATTTTTACAACAAGATCCTTATGGAAGAATCATTACAGAATGTGCAGTTTCTACAGGTATTGTTTTTATTGCTGCCAGATTTGAACCAAATGCTAATGTAGATGTTACCAACATAGCTAGGCAGGTAATTGAACAGGCTGGTTATCAAGAAAAGGAATTTAATGGTAAAAATTGTAGTATTTTAACTAGTTTAACAGAACTACCTCCTGAAGAACATCATTTATTTGATGAAAAAGATTTATCGGATACAGAAATAGACCAAATTACTGTCACTAGTCAAGCTACTGTTTTTGGGTTTGCCTGCAATCAAACTTATACTTTAATGCCTTTACCGATTTGGTTAGCACATAAGTTAGCGAGACGAATTAGTGAAGTCAGAAAGGAAAAAACCTTACCTTATCTTACCCCAGATGGTAAAACCCAGGTAGGTGTTGAATATAAAAACCGTCAACCTTATAGAATTCACAGTATTACAGTTATTGCTAGTCAAAATCAACGTGCCAAACCTGATTTACAGCAATTACAAGATGATATTCGAGAAACTGTGATTTATCCTGTGTTTGCTAATGAAAAAATCAAACCTGATGCCAAAACTAGAATATTTATAAATCCTCATGGACAGTTGATTATTGGTGGACCGACTACTCATGCAGGCTTAACAGGTAGAAAAAACGCTATTGATACCTATGGTGAATATTCTAAACATAGCGGTTCAGCTTTAAGTGGTAAAGACCCAATTAGAATAGATAGAATTGGGGCTTATGCTGCCCGTTATGCAGCTAAAAATGTCGTTGCTGCTAAATTAGCTGATGAATGCGAAGTACAATTAAGTTATTCTATCGGGCTTTCTCGACCTGTGAGTGTGCAGGTGGAAACTTTTGGTACTGGGAAGATTTCTGATGAAGAAATAACAGCGATTTTAGAGAGACATTTTGATTTTCGGTTAGCGGGGATTATCAAGAAATTTAATTTAAGGTTTTTACCTTCATTAACTAAAGGTGGTTTTTATCGCAAGCTTGCGGCTTATGGTCATGTAGGTAGGAGTGATATAGAATTGCCTTGGGAAAAGGTGGATAAGGTCGGTGTGTTTTGAGGAAGGTTTTTCAGATGTAATCTAATATTTTATTGTTTCAATGGCTTCCTGAATTCCTAGTGGAAGGGCATCAGGTCAAAATTATTCAAGATCACCTCCATATCTCTCTAAGAATTGGCAGCCACCCTTATTAATTGCGTACCAACAAATATATAATGGAGTGTACCATTTTTTATTTCTATAGGTTCTCGGAATACTGTATCTTCATCCATAGCGCGTTTGTATAAACAGGTAGCTGAATGTTTACCCTGAGTGAATTTGGAAAGAATACGATAAGTGGGATATATCTTATATAACTTAAGAGAACTGAGTAAATCACGGAAGTTTGGATATTGTATTTCTTCATAATGAGGTGGAATATTACCCTTGATATTGTTTATATATTCTTGTATGAGGATTGAGTCCCTCCCTGAGATTGATATATCTGTAGTTATTGGGATTTTTTATATACTCTTTATAACCTTTTATTTCTTCCTTTAGCAAGGCAATTAGATGGATTTCTCTTTCCCAGGGATATTCTGGATTAAGTAGCCACAGTGTATTAGCGCAAGTTTCAATTACTGTCCTTGCAAGAGATAGTGCTGGTGGTAGCAAAAAAATATCTTTGCTACCAAGATATAGTATTCCTTCTATATGTCTAATTAAGAGTTTCAAGTAGTTGTCAATGGATATATCTGACTGTAATTGTTCCGATCTATAGATTTGAGATTCAGAAACTCTGAATCTATTTATTAAAATTGCCTGAATGAGTTTTACAACTTTCTGAATATCTGGTGAGGTAGAAGACATAAAAATTTGATTTCTTGAAGTGTCTTGAATAAATTTATACCGGAATAATATTTTTGTTGCTGTGTTATTAATAACAAGAGTACAGGTGCGATTTATTGTTAGTTGAATCACGGTAATCAGTCCGTACATAAGCTAACCAGCCCAATCTA
>ERZ1034411.249-NODE-249-length-12918-cov-2.945269_pt1 | contig 12918 bp, 9 predicted proteins | sample MGYA00520583_ERZ1034411 | MGnify/ENA primary metagenome ERZ1034411 (study PRJEB33736, sample SAMEA104288481) | Azolla microphylla | place: Ecuador | collected 1982 | study: EMG produced TPA metagenomics assembly of the PRJEB19522 data set (Is there foul play in the...
CCGCCTGGGACAAGACCGCCAACACCATCGGCATGGGCATGACCGAGAAGCAGGGCGGCTCCGACGTGCGCGTCAACACCACCCGTGCTTATCCGCTCGGCCAGCGCGGCGCCGGCCAGCTGTACGAGCTGGTCGGCCACAAGTGGTTCTTCTCGGCGCCGATGTGCGACGCCTTCCTGGTGCTGGCCTATTCCGACGCCGGCCTGTCCTGCTTCCTGCTGCCGCGCTTCCGGCCGGACGGCACGCGCAACCCGGTGCGCATCCAGCGCCTCAAGGACAAGCTCGGCGACTGGTCCAACGCCAGCTCCGAGGTCGAGTTCCAGGGCGCGCTGGCGTGGATGGTGGGCGAGGAGGGGCGCGGCGTGGCCACCATCCTGGAGATGGTGGCGCTGACCCGGCAGGATTGCATGATCGGATCCAGCGGCATCATGCGCCAGGCGCTGGTGCAGGCGATCCACCACACCCGCCATCGCCAGGCCTTCGGCAAATACCTGGTGGACCAGCCGCTGATGCAGAACGTGCTGGCGGACCTGGCGCTGGAATCGGAGGCCGCCATGGCCCTGACCCTGCGCGTGGCCCGCGCCATCGACGCCAGCCCGCGCGACGCGAAGGAGGCCGCTTTCGCCCGCATCGCCACCGCCATCGGCAAGTACTGGGTGTGCAAGCGCTGCCCGCCGATGGTCAACGAGGCGCAGGAGTGCCTCGGCGGCGCCGGCTACGTGGAGGAGACCATCATGCCGCGCCTGTACCGCCAGGCGCCGCTGAACTCGATCTGGGAAGGCAGCGGCAACATCCAGTGCCTGGACGTGCTGCGCGCGCTGGCGCGCGAGCCGGCCACGCGCGAGGCGCTGATGGCCGAGATCGGCGCCGCCAAAGGCGGACACCCGGCGCTGGACGCGGAGGCCGCGCGCCTGGTCAAGGACCTGGGCGACACCGATTCGCTGGAGACGCGCTCGCGCTTCATCGTCGAGCGCCTGGCCCTGGCGCTGCAGGCCTCGCTGCTGGTGCGCGCCGGCAACCGCGCGGTGGCGGATGCGTTCTGCGAATCGCGTCTCGGCGGCAGCCATGGGCTGGCCTTCGGCACCCTGCCGGCGCACACGCCGTTCAAGCCGCTGATCGACCGCGCCTTCGCCTGAGGGCGCGCCGTCGCCGGCTCAGGCCTTGCGGTGCCGGCCCTCGTAGGCCTTGACGTGGCAGTACGCCACCTCGAGCAGGGAGGTGAATACGCCGGCCTTGTTGCCGCGGGCGATGAGGTCGCCGAGGATGTGGTCGGCTTCGACACGGTGGCCGGCCTCGATGTCGCGCAGCATCGAGGCGGTGAAGCCCGAGCCGGCCTGCGTCAGCAGGGTGCGGGTGTCCTCCAGCACCGCCGGGCGCGGGCCGCGGCCGAAGGCGGCGGCGACCGCCGCGCACTCGTCCAGCATCTGCAGCATCAGCTTCTCGCCGTGCGGCGCGGCGACGATGTCGCCGATGCTGGCGCGCATCAGGCAGGTCATGCCGGCCAGACTGGCCAGCATCACCCATTTCTCCCATAGCGCCTGCATGATGTCGCGGCTCGACTTGGCGTCGAGCCCGGTGCCGGCGAAGGCTTCCTCCAGCGCGGCGATGCGCGCGGTGCGCTCGCCGGAGCGTTCGCCGAAACGCAGCACCTGCATCGGGCTCAGGTGTTTGATGACGCCCTTGTCGCCGAGGGTGACGCCGATCGAGCACAGGCCGCCCAGCACGCGCTCGGCGCCGAAGCGGGCGTCCAGGGCGTCGTAATGCTTGAAGCCGTTCAGCAGGGGCAGCACGCAGCTGCCGCGGCCCATGGCGGGGGCGATGGCGGCGATGGCGCTGTCCAGGTCGTAGGCCTTGCACGACAGGATCACCAGGTCGAAGGTTTCGATGAACTGGCCTTCGGTGATGGTGCGCGGCATCAGGCGGGCGTTACCCTGCGGGCTGTTGATGACCAGGCCGTGCTCGGCCAGCTCGGCGGCGCGGCGCGGCCGCACCAGGAAGCTGACGTCGCGTCCCGCTTCCAGCAGCCTGCCGCCGAAATAGCCGCCGGTGGCCCCGGCCCCCAGCACCAGAATCCGCATCGTCCCGCTCCCTGGCCCTTGGCCTGTGAAATCCCTGTCCGACCGGGGCATTGTATGTCGCAACGCGGCAGTCGCAGCAAATTCCGTGCTGCATGGATAAGCATTTCAAGGGTGGACACAGAGATACCCGGCGACCCGGCGGCCAGCAGGCAAGTGCCTGAATATGTAAAAATATGCCCCTTCGCGTGGCCTGGGCCGCGCGCGTTGACCGGTGGCCGGGAACTCGCTAAAATCGCGAATTCACTGGCTTAATTTTCACTTTAACCAATTTTCCGGTCCCGGTTTCCCCACGGGACCATTCGGAGTCGAAGACGATGTACGCCGTAATCAAGACTGGTGGCAAGCAGTACCGGGTCGCCCCGGGCGAATCCCTTCAGGTGGAAAGCCTGACCGCCGATGTCGGCGCGTCCATCAGCTTCGACGAAGTGTTGCTCGTCGCCAACGGCGATGCCGTGACGGTCGGCGCGCCGCTGGTGCAGGGCGCCGCGGTGAAGGCGGAAGTCACGGCCCACGGCCGCGGCGACAAGATCCGCATCATCAAGCACCGCCGCCGTAAGCATTACCACAAGGAACAGGGTCACCGTCAGAATTTCACGGCGATCAAGATCACCGAGATCGTTGGCGCCTAACGGCCGCCTTTTTTAGGAGTATTAGCAATGGCACATAAAAAGGCAGGCGGCAGTACCCGTAACGGCCGCGATTCCAAGTCCAAGCGCCTCGGCGTGAAGCGTTTCGGCGGCGAGCAGGTCGTTGCCGGCAACATCATCATCCGCCAGCGCGGCACCCAGATCCACGCCGGCGTCAACGCCGGTCTCGGCAAGGACCACACCATCTACGCCAAGACCGACGGCAAGGTGCAGTTCAGCACCCGCGGCCCGAAGAGCCGTACCTTCATCGACATCGTCACGGGCTAAGTGAACAGCTTGGAAATAAAGGCCCCCGCGGGGGCCTTTATTTTTAGCCCTTCCGTTTTTGCTTGTTTGAGCAGCCCCGGCATGGATGCCGGGTAGCTTGGACAGGGACGCATCATTGTGAAATTCGTTGACGAAGCGACCATTCGCGTCGAAGCCGGCGACGGCGGCAACGGCTGCGTCAGCTTCCGCCGCGAGCGCGCCATCCCGTTCGGAGGTCCGGACGGCGGTGACGGCGGTGACGGCGGCAGCGTCTACGCCGTGGCCGACCGCAACCTCAACACCCTGGCCGACTTCCGCTTCAACCGCGTGTTCCGCGCCCAGCGCGGCGAGAACGGCACCAGCGCCAACTGCCGCGGCGCCAGCGCCGCCGACCTGGAAGTGGCGATGCCGCTCGGCACCCTGGTCTACGACGTCGACACCGAGGAACTGATCGGCGAGCTGACCCACAGCCGCGCCCGCCTCAAGCTCGCCGCCGGCGGTTTCCACGGCCTCGGCAACACCCGCTTCAAGAGCAGCATCAACCGCGCCCCGCGCAAGGCCACCCCCGGTTCGCCCGGCGAGCAGCGCGACCTGCGGCTGGAACTGAGCCTGATGGCCGACGTCGGCCTGCTCGGCATGCCCAACGCCGGCAAGTCGACCCTGCTCAGCGCGGTGTCGGCGGCGCGGCCGAAGATCGCCGACTATCCCTTCACCACGCTGTACCCGCAGCCGGGCGTGGTCTCGGTGGGCCTGAGCAAGAGCTTCGTCATGGTCGACGTGCCGGGCCTGATCGAGGGCGCCGCCCACGGCGCCGGCCTCGGCATCCGCTTCCTCAAGCACTTGCAGCGCACGCGCCTGCTGCTGCACCTGGTGGACGTGCTGCCGCCGGACGGCGCCGACATCGTCGAGCGGGTGCGCACCATCAACGCCGAGCTGGCCGAGTTCAGCCCGGACATGGCCGGGCGCGAGCAGTGGCTGTTGTTCAACAAGACCGACCTGCTGCCAGAAGCCGAGGCCAAGAGCCTGTGCGACAAGGCGCTGAAGAAGCTGAAGTGGAAAGGGCGCAGCTACCGCATCTCGGCCGCCACCCGTTCCGGCCTGGACCAGTTGTGCCGCGACGCGATGGACTGGGTCGAGGCCCACGCGCCGCAACCGGAAGCGGAAACGGAGTCACCCACGGCTGAACCCCATGTCGATGGATCGGGAAAAACTGAAAACTAGCCGCCGCTGGGTGGTGAAGGTCGGCAGCTCGCTGGTGACGGCGCGCGGCCAAGGCCTGGACCGCGAGGCCATCGCCGACTGGTGCGCGCAGATCGCCGCGCTGAGGCAGATGGGCAAGCAGGTGGTGCTGGTGTCTTCCGGCGCGGTGGCCGAGGGCATGGCGCGGCTGGGCCTGTCCAGGCGCCCGGCCACGCTGCACGGCCTGCAGGCCGCCGCCGCGGTCGGCCAGATGGGCCTGGTGCGGGCTTATGAAACCGCTTTCGAGGCGCACAAGCTGCGCGCCGCCCAGGTGCTCCTGACCCACGAGGACGTGTCCGACCGCGGCCGCTACCTCAACGCCCGCGGCACCCTCAACAACCTGCTCGAGCTGGGCGTGGTGCCGGTGGTGAACGAGAACGACACCGTCGCCACCGACGAAATCCGCCTCGGCGACAACGACACCCTCGGCGCGCTCACCGTCAACCTGGTCGAAGCCGAACTGCTGGTGCTGCTGACCGACCAGGAGGGGCTGTACGACTCCGATCCGCGCATCAACCCGCAGGCGCAGCTGGTGTCCGAGGCGGAACTGTCCGACGTGCGCCTGGCCGGCATGGCCGGCGACAGCAAGGGCGTGCTCGGCCGCGGCGGCATGCGCACCAAGCTGACCGCGGCGCATTGGGCGGCCCGCTCCGGCGCCGCCACCGTCATCGCCCATGGCCGCACCCCCGAGGCGCTGCTGAAGATCGCCCGCGGCGAGGCTATCGGCAGCCTGCTCAAGCCGGCGCAGTCGGTGATGGCGGCGCGCAAGCGCTGGATCGCCGGCCAGCTGCAGGTACGCGGCCGGCTCAGCCTCGACGCCGGCGCCGTCAAGGTGCTGCGCGAGCAGGGCCGCAGCCTGCTGCCGGTAGGGGTGACCAAGGTCGATGGCGACTTCGCCCGCGGCGACCTGGTGCTGTGCCTGGACGGCGAGGGGCGGGAAGTGGCCCGCGGCCTGGCCAACTACAACGCCGCCGAGGCCGGCCGCATCCAGGGCGCGCCGAGCGCCGACATCGCCAAGCGGCTGGGCTACCCGGGCGAACCGGAGCTGATCCACCGCGACAACCTGGTGGTTTCGCCGTAGACGGCGGTCGCCGGGCCCCTACCGGCGGCTTTGGGCGTTTTCCGGGTGATTCCAGGCCTGGCCACGTAAACCCGCCCGGCCGCATCCGCATCCAACTGCAAACTTTCAGTGCAGCGGCGAATCCGGGCTGGGCGGACCCTGCATCCAAGGGGTGCCAATCCGCCGACGGCAGGATGCGCGGCCGCACGGCGCCGGACCGGCGTACGATTCCAGGGAGCGAGACAACGATGGGTGCGATGCAACAAGGACTTGAGCGGGCAGGGCGCTTCAGGTTGTCCGGCAAGCTGGCCTTCATTGCGGTGCTGGTGCTGGCCGGGCTGCTGTGGCTGTCGGGCGCCCGCCACAAAACCGCCAAGCCGGCGATGGCGGCTCCGGCGGCCGCCGCGCCGCTGGAACTGTCCCCGGCCGATATCGCCACCGTGACCAGCACCGCGCTGTCGCGCGAGCTGCCGGTGTCCGGCTCGCTGTCGCCGCTGGTGCAGACCACGGTCAATTCCAAGGTCGCCGGCGACCTGCTGGAACTCACCGTGCTGGAAGGCCAGGCGGTGAAGAAGGGCGAGGTGCTGGCGCGCATCGATACCCGCTACATCAAGGCCACCCTCGACGCGCAGGAGGCGGCGCTGCAGAAGGCGCGCGCCGACCTGGCCCTGGCCAAGCTGAACAAGGACAACAGCGCGGCGATGCTGGAGGAGCATTACATCTCCCAGAACGCCTACGATTCCGCCGCCAGCACCTACGAGGCCGACCTCGCCACCATGAAGGCGGCCGAAGCGCAGGTGGCGCTGGCGCGCCTGTCGTGGGACGACGCGGTGGTGCGCGCGCCCTTCGACGGCACCGTGGTCAAGCGCCTGGTGCAGGCCGGCCAGCGCGTCAACACCGACGACGGCCTGCTGACCCTGGTGGACTTGTCGCGCATGCAGTTCCAGGTGCTGGCGCCGGCCTCGGAAGTGCCTTCGATCCATGTCGGCCAGCTGGCGCACTTCACCGTCGGCGGCTTCGGCCAGCGCCAGTTCGAGGGTAAGGTCGAGCGCATCAACCCGATGGTCGAGGACGGCTCGCGCTCGATCTCGCTGTACCTGTCGGTGCCGAACCCGGATGGCGTGCTGCGCGGCGGCATGTTCGGCCAGGGCACCCTGGTGCTGGACAAGTCGGCGCCGGCGCCGACGGTGCCGCTGACGGCGGTGCACAACGAGTCCGGTGAACCCAACGTCATCGTGTTCGCCGGAGGCACGCTGCAGCGCCGCACCGTGACCTTGGGCCTGCGCTCCGAGGACCAGGGCTCGGTCGAGATCACCGACGGGCTCAAGCCGGGCGAGCAGGTGCTGCTGGCCAAGCTCGACGACTTCAAGGAAGGCAGCGCCGCGGTGCTGAAGCAGGCGGACGCCCCCGCGGCGCCGCCGGCCGCGAAGAACTGAGGCGCGGCGGGAGACAGGCGCATGTGGATCACCAAAACCAGCATCAACCAGCCGGTCTTCGCCACCATGGTCATGGTGGCGCTGCTGGTGCTCGGCGTGTTCTCGTACCAGCGCCTGCCGGTGGAGCAGATGCCGGACGTGGCCAACCCGACCATCAGCCTGGAGGTCGATTACCCGGGCGCCTCGCCCGAGGCGCTCGAGAACGACGTCGTCAAGCCGATCGAGAACCAGATCAACTCGGTCGACGGCATCAAGCGCATCTATTCCACCATGCGTGAAGGCACCGCCTTCATGCAGATCGAGTTTCGCCTCGAGACCAACGTCGACGTCGCCACCCAGGAGGTGCGCGACAAGGTGGCGGAGATCCGCCCGACCTTCCCTCGCGACGTCAAGGATCCGCTGGTCACCCGCGCCAACAACGACCAGAACCAGCAGCCGATCATCAACCTCGACGTCTACTCCGACACGCGCAGCCTGCGCGAGGTGTCGACCCTGACCGAGCAGGTGATCCTCAAGCGCCTGCAGAACGCGCCCGGGGTGGGCAACATCCAGGCCCTCGGCGAGACCGTGCGGCAGGTGCAGATCCACCTCAAGCCGGACCAGCTCGACGCCTACCGCGTCAGCGTCAACCAGGTGACGCAGGCCATCACCGACGCCAACCAGGACCTGCCGGCCGGCAGCATCATCCACGGCCCCAAGGAGACCCAGGTGCGCCTGGTCGGGCGCATGAAGACGCCGGCCGACTTCGGCCGCATCATCGTCGCCATGCAGGGCAGCGCGGTGTACCTGCAGCAGTCCGGCATCCCGGTGTACCTCGACCAGGTGGCCGACGTGGTCGACGGCGACGCCGAGGAGACCTCCATCGCCCGCGTCAACGGCAAGCGCGCCGTGTCGCTGCTGATCTACAAGGTGCAGAACGCCAACATCGTCGATGTCGGCGACGGCGTCACCGAGGCCATCGAGGACCTGCGCAAGCGCCTGCCCGGCGACGTGCACATCGAGACCATGTACTCCAGCGCCGAGGGCATCAAGGCGCAGCTGTCCGGCGTCAAGCAGACCATTCTCGAGGGCGCACTGCTGACCATCGCCATCGTGTTCCTGTTCCTGCACTCCTGGCGCTCGACCATCATCACCGGCCTGACCCTGCCGATCTCGGTGATCGCCACGTTCATCGCGCTGCACGCCTTCGGCTTCACCCTCAACTTCATCACCCTGATGGCGCTGTCGCTGTGCATCGGCCTGCTGATCGACGACGCCATCGTGGTGCGCGAGAACATCGTGCGCCACCTGCACCTGGGCAAGAGCCACGACCGCGCGGCGCGCGAGGGCACGCAGGAGATCGGGCTGGCGGTGATGGCCACCACCTTCGCCATCCTGGCGGTGTTCGTGCCGGTGGCGTTCATGTCCGGCATCATCGGCCGCTACTTCTTCCAGTTCGGCATCACCGTGGCGGTGGCGGTGCTGGTGTCGCTGTTCGTCAGCTTCACCCTCGATCCGATGCTGTCCTCGGTATGGCGCGACCCGCCGGGCAACCGCTTCAAGTGGGTGCCCTGGCTCGGCCACCTGCTCGACCGGGTCGAGCAGGGCGTGCAGTGGCTGCACGGCGTTTACGGGCGCCTGCTGGCCTGGAGCCTGAGCGAGCGCCGCCGCCGCGTATACCTGCCGGTGTTCGGCCTGGTGCACGCCCTGCGCAGCTGGGACTGGCGCCAGATCGGCACCATCAGCAACCGCGGCATCGTGCTGTGGGTGGCGGGCGCCACCTTCTTCGGCAGCTTCGGCCTGGCCGGCATGGTCGGTACCGAGTTCATTCCGGAGACCGACGAGAGCTACATCACCCTGCGCCTGCAGACCGCCATCGGCTCCAGCCTGGACTACACCAATGCCAAGGCCCAGCAGGTGGAGGAAGCGCTGAGGACGTTCCCCGAGATCACCGCCATCGAGGCCAACGTCGGCACCGACGAGGGCAAGAATTACGCCCGCATCAACCTGCGCCTGAGCGATCCGGCCGTCACCCATCGCCGCTCGCAGAAGGAATTGGAAACGGCGATCCGCGCGCGCATCGCCACCATGGCCGGCATCAAGCTGTCGGTCGGCTACAACAATCCGATCTTCGTTTCCATCCTCGGCCCCGATGCGTCCAAGCTTTCCGAGATCTCGCAGAAGCTGATGGCGCAGATGGCCAAGGTCCCCGGCATCGCCGACCTGCAGAGCAGCGAGGTGGGCAACGTGCCGACCATCTCGGTGCACATCAACAACGACCTGGCCAGCGACCTGGGCCTGACCAACGCCCTCATCGGCAACGCGCTGCGGCCGCTGATCGCCGGCAGCCAGATCAGCCACTGGCTGGGGCCCGATGGCCAGGATTACGACGTGGTGGTGCAGCTGCCCAAGGGCGAGCGCCGCCTGGCCTCGGACCTGGGCGACCTGTACCTGTCCGGCACCCGCCTCAACGCCGACGGCACGCAGATGCTGGTGCCGCTGCGCCAGGTGGCGAACTTCGTCGAGACCACCGAGGCGCAGCAGCTCAAGCGCCTCAACCTGCAGCGCCGCGTCTCGCTTTACGCCGGCGCCCAGGGGCGCCCGTCCGGCGACGTCGGCTCCGACGTCGAGAAGCTGATGAAGAACATGAAGCTGCCGCCCGGCTACCGTTTCGACAACGGCGGCCAGCAGCAGGACATGAACGACTCGATGAAGTCGGCGCTGGCGGCCCTGGGCCTGGCGGTGATCTTCATCTACCTGATCCTGGCCTCGCAGTTCGGCAGCTTCCTGCAGCCGGTGGCGATCATGGCCTCGCTGCCGCTGTCGCTGGCCGGGGTGATCGTGACCCTGCTGATCACCCACACTACCCTGAACCTGTTCTCGATGATCGGCTTCATCATGCTGATGGGCCTGGTGACCAAGAACGCCATCCTGCTGGTGGACTTCGCCAACCAGGGCTTGCGCGCCGGCCTGCCGCTGCGCGAGGCGCTGCTGCAGGCCGGGCAGGTGCGTCTGCGGCCGATCCTGATGACCACCCTGGCGATGATCTTCGGCATGCTGCCGATGGCCAGCGGCATTACCAAGGGCGGCGAACTGCTGGCGCCGATGGGCCGCGCGGTGATCGGCGGCATCATCACCTCGACCCTGCTGACCCTGGTGGTGGTGCCGGTGCTGTACACCTTCATCTACGCCGTCGCGCAGAAGTTCGGCGTCTGGTTCGGCGCGCCGGCCGACGACGAGCACCACGCCAAGGACGGCGACACCCTGGCCGCCAAGTGACCGGATTGGCCGCGGCCCTGCTAAGCCCGGCGTAAGCCGGGCCGCGCCTCATGGCCTTTTTCCTGACGAGCGCCACGAACTGTTTCGGCGGTCCGTCGCAGGTTGCCGGCGCGCCGGGGTTCCAGTAACTTCGGTTACGAAAATCGTTTTCGACGCCCGGATTGCAACAGGCCGCCAGAGCGAACGGAACTGGCTCGGGGGAAGGGGAAATGGCGTCCGCTGCAAGCGCCAAAACCGGCGTGGTGATCCTCAACTGGAACGGCTGGCGCCATACCGTCCGCTGCCTCGAATCGCTGTGCCGGCTCAACGGCGGCAACGCCTGGCTGGTGGTTTGCGATAACGGCTCCAGGGACGATTCGGTGCAGAGAATCCGCTCCTGGGCGCAGGGCAGGGGCCTGGGCCTGCACTCGCTCGGCCGGGCCGACGTGGAGGACGCCGCCGCGGTCCGGGAAGGCCCGGGCCTGGTGCTGATCGAGAACGGTGCCAATCTCGGCTTCGCCGGTGGCAACAACGTCGGCATCCGCTTCCTGCTGAACCAAACCGATGTCGACTACGTCTGGATCCTCAACAACGATTCGGTGGCCGATCCCGGCGCGCTCGAAGCCGCGATCGAGCGCAGCGCGGCCGATCCCTCGATCGGCATCACCGGCTCGACCATCCGCTATCTCGACATGCCGGAGCTGGTTCAGGCCTGGGGCGGCGGCGCGGCGCGTCCCTCGCTGGCGGCGACGCGGGAATTTTGCGGAGCAATGGGTGGCGCATGTCCGCCTTCCGCGGCCAGCGTCGAATCCCGCCTCGACTACGTCTACGGCGCGGCGATGCTGGTGACGCGGCCGTTCCTGCGCGACGTGGGGCTGATGGAGGAGCGTTACTTCCTCTACTTCGAGGAGCTCGACTGGGCGCTGCGTGGCAAGAAGATGGGCTACCGCCTGGGCTATGCGCCGCGCAGCACCGTGTTCCATGTGCAGGGCGCGTCGACCGGGGCCGACGCGAGGTTCCCGGCGCGGCGTAGCTACCTGTCGGACTACTACGGCGTGCGCGGCCGCATCCTGTTCACCGCCAAGTTCTACCCGTACTTCCTGCCGCTGGTGTACGGGGTGCTGGCGTTCGCCGCCTTGCGGCGCGTCGCCCGCCGGCAACCGGAACGGCTGGCGATGGTGCTGTCGCTGATGTTCAACCCCAAGCGGCTGCTGGCCGAGTGAGGCGCCCACGAAAAAGGGGCCCGAAGGCCCCTTTTCGCAGCAACCCGGAACAGCTTAGCCGAGCGCCTTGATGTGCGCGGCGAGGCGGCTCTTGTGGCGGGCGGCCTTGTTCTTGTGGATCATGCCGCGGTTGGAGTAGCGGTCCAGCACCGGCACCATTTCCTTGTAGGCGGTCTCGGCGGCGGCCTTGTCCTTGGACTCGACGGCCTTCACCACCTTCTTGATCGTGCTGCGCAGCATCGAACGCTGGCTGGCGTTGCGCTCACGGTGCTTGTCGGACTGGCGAGCGCGCTTGCGCGCCTGAAGGGTATTGGCCAAAGCAAAAACTCCAAGAAAATGAGTTAACTCTAGGGTTAACGGGACGGATGAAAGTCGCGTAGTATCGTGGCTTCCGCATTTTCTGTCAATCGGCGCCGTACCCCGGCGGCGGCATAAAAGCCAACAAAATCAGGATGTCCAAGGCCCTGTTCCGTTCCACCAGCGTGGTCAGCGCGCTGACCCTGCTGTCGCGCATCCTCGGCCTGGTCCGCGACGTGACCCTGGCGGCGGCGTTCGGCGGCGCCAGGCTGGATGCCTTCTTCGTCGCCCAGATGATCCCCAACCTGGGCCGGCGCATGTTCGCCGAGGGCGCCTTCCAGCAGGCCTTCATTCCGGTGTTCACCGAGACCAAGACCCACCGGCCGCGCGAAGAGGTGCGCGAGCTTACGGCGCTGGTGATGGGCACACTGGGCGGGGTGCTGTCGCTGATCACCGTCGTCGGCTGCCTGGCGGCGCCGCTGCTGGTGTGGTTGTTCGCCCCTGGCTTCAAGCACGACCCGGCCCAGGCCGCGCTCGGCGCCGACCTGCTGCGCTGGACCTTCCCCTACCTGATGTTCATCTCGCTGACCTCGATGGTCGGCAGCGTGCTCAACATCTACGGCAACTTCGCCGTGCCGGCCTTCACCCCGGTGATCCTCAACCTGTGCATCATCGGCTCGGCCTTCATCAACCCGGACTCGGTCATGGTGCTGGCCTACGCCGTGTTCGCCGCCGGCATTCTCCAGTTCCTGTTCCAGCTGCCCTCGCTGGCGCGGCTGGGCCTGGGCGCATGGCCGCGCTGGGGCTGGCGCGACCTGCGGGTCAAGCGCATTGCCGCGCTGATGGGCCCGGTGATGATCGGCTCCTCCATGGCCCAGGTCAGCCTGCTGCTCAACACCAGCCTGGCCACCCTGGTCGGCCCCGGCTCGGTCAGCTGGCTCAACTTCGGCAGCCGCCTGATGGAGTTCCCCACCGGCATCTTCAGCGTCGCCGTCGGCACGGTGATCCTGCCGTCGCTGTCGGCGCACCACACGCAGCGCTCGCCGCAGCAGTTCTCGCAGACCATGGACTGGGGCCTGCGCACCATGCTGCTGCTCGGCGTGCCCTCGGCGGTGGGCCTGATCCTGCTCGGCGGGCCGCTGGTGGCGACGATCTTCGGCCACGGCCGCTTCGGGCCCGAGGACGTGCGCATGACCACCTACGTGGTGTGGGCCTACGGCCTCGGCTTCATGGGCTTCTCCCTGGTCAAGGTGCTGGTGCCGGGTTTCTACGCACGGCAGGAGACCAGGCTGCCGGTGCGCTACGCCATGATCGGCCTGGCCGCCGGCATGGCCTGCAGCGTCGGCCTGTTCGGCCTGGCGCGCTGGTTCCAGTTCGGCGCCGCCCACGTCGTGTTCGCCTTCTCCACCTCGCTCACCGCGGCCATCAACTCGGCCCTGCTGCTGCGGCGCCTGC
>ERZ1034411.251-NODE-251-length-12837-cov-2.793538_pt1 | contig 12837 bp, 13 predicted proteins | sample MGYA00520583_ERZ1034411 | MGnify/ENA primary metagenome ERZ1034411 (study PRJEB33736, sample SAMEA104288481) | Azolla microphylla | place: Ecuador | collected 1982 | study: EMG produced TPA metagenomics assembly of the PRJEB19522 data set (Is there foul play in...
GCATGACCTGCGCCACCTGTCCGATCACGGTCAAGAAGGCGCTGACCAAGGTCGAAGGCGTCATCGAGGCCAAGGTGACCTGGGAGCCCAAGGAGGCGGTGGTAACCTACGACGATGCCAAGACCACTCCGGCCGCGTTGACCAAAGCCACCGAGAACGCCGGCTACCCGTCTACCGTCAAGAAGTGAGCACACGCTCATGACCGAGGCGATCACGCTGCACATCGATGGCATGACCTGCGGGTCGTGCGCCGAGCACGTCAAGCAGACCTTGGAAAAGGTGCCCGGCGTGCGTTCGGCCTCAGTGTCCTACCCACAGCGCCGGGCCGAGATTGAGGCCAGCGTAGGTACCGCCGCGGACGTGACCTCGCTGGTCGCGGCGGTATCCGCACTCGGTTACCGAGCGCAGCTTGCCGATGCGCCGGGGCAACCCAGCGACCTGCTGAACAATGCACAAGAGCGGCTGGGCGGCGAACCAAAGCGCGAGGACGATGAGGCTGCACTGCACGTGGCCGTGATCGGCAGCGGCGGCGCGGCGATGGCGGCGGCGTTGAAGGCCGTCGAGCAAGGGGCGCGTGTGACGCTGATCGAGCGCAGCACTCTCGGCGGCACCTGCGTCAACGTCGGATGTGTGCCGTCCAAGATCATGATCCGCGCTGCCCACATTGCGCATCTGCGTCGCGAGAGTCCGTTCGATGACGGCATTGCCGCCGCCTCGCCGAAGATTCTGCGTAAGCGCTTGCTGGCTCAGCAGCAGGGGCGCGTCGATGAACTGCGCCACGCCAAGTACGAAGGCATCCTGACGAGCACCCCGACCATCACCGTGCTGCGCGGCGATGCCCGATTCAAGGATGCGCACACGCTGACCGTGGCAACCGCTGACGACGGGATGCGCGAGGTGAGTTTCGACCGCTGCCTCATCGCCACCGGGGCCAGTCCGGCGATTCCACCGATCCCGGGCTTGAAAGACACGCCCTTCTGGACGTCGACCGAAGCGCTGGCCAGCGACACGATCCCCGATCGGCTGGCCGTGATCGGCTCGTCGGTGGTGGCCGTCGAACTCGCGCAGGCCTTTGCCCGGCTGGGCAGCAAGGTGACCATGCTGGCGCGCAGCACACTGTTCTTTCGCGAAGACCCCGCCATTGGCGAGGCCATCACGGCCGTGTTCCGCGCCGAAGGCATCGAAGTGCTGGACCACACCCAGGCCAGCCAGGTCGCCTATGAGGATGGGGAATTCGTGCTCACCACCGAACGCGGCGAACTGCATGCCGACCGGCTGTTGTTCGCCACCGGCCGCACCCCAAACACCCGCACGCTCAACCTCGACGCGGCCGGTGTGGTGGTCAATGCGCAAGGCGCCATCACCATCGACCACGCGATGCGCACTACCGTGCCGCACATCTATGCCGCCGGCGACTGCACTGACCAGCCGCAGTTCGTCTACGTCGCGGCGGCGGCCGGCACCCGCGCTGCAATCAACATGACGGGTGGCAACGCGACGCTGGATCTGACGGCGATGCCGGCGGTGGTGTTCACCGACCCGCAGATCGCCACCGTGGGCTACAGCGAAGCCGAAGCGCACCACGACGGTATCGAGACCGACAGCCGCACGCTGACGCTCGACAACGTGCCCCGGGCGCTGGTCAACTTCGACACGCGCGGTTTCATCAAGCTGGTTTCGGAGGCCGGTTCGGGACGACTGATCGGCGTGCAAGCGGTAGCCCCGGAAGCAGGCGAGCTGATCCAAACCGCAGTACTGGCGATTCGCAACCGCATGACGGTGCGAGAGTTGGCCGACCAGTTATTCCCCTACCTGACGATGGTCGAGGGGCTGAAACTCGCGGCACAAACCTTCACCAAGGACGTAAAGCAACTGTCCTGTTGCGCGGGGTAGTGGCTGGGCCTCTTACCTATGCTTCATCGGCTGAATCACAAATTCAGGCTGAAGCGCCGCCTCTTGCACAATGGGCTGAGGACTATTCGAAATACCCCTCTTCGAGTAGCCGCGCCAGCGTCGGGAGATAGGGGCCGTACTCGACCACGCGCGTGATCTTCTTCTTGCGCGTTGCCGCCGTGGTCATCCGCTGGAACACGAAGTCCGTGGTCATTGGGTCGTCGTCATCGACCAACACGGTTTCGATAACCGAGCCATCCTTGCGCGCCTTCTTGTCGTAGAGCATGCGCGCCCGAAGCACCTCGAAGCTGTAACCCCTGCCCATGCGGTTCATGTCTTTGGCCACTCGGTTGACTGACTCAGTATAGGCATTGGTAATCGGCTGCTCGAAGTAGGCGAAGATTTCGTCGTGCCAGTTGTGCACGGCGGTGGTCAGGTCCTTGAACGTGGCCGCCAATTCGGTCGGAATATTGGCCTGCCACTTCGCGCAGGCGGCTTCTGCTGCTGGGCGGGTCTTCTGATCCCAGATCGACAGAAATCCTTCCTTGAGCGCGTGGGCTTCGCTTAGGAGCGGGAACTGTTGGAACCATTCCCGCATCCGGTCCATATCTCTCCCTGTCAGGTCGTGCTGCCGCTTGAGCAGCAGGAACCGCTCGTCCTTGAGTTTGAGGCGCTGCCGGGTGGACAAATCCTTGCGAATGCGCTTGCGCAGCTTCTCCAGCGCGTCGTTCGCCATGCGCTGGATATGGAATCGATCGACCACGATCCGGGCCTGTGGCAGCGTGGCGCGCACCACCTGCCGATAAACGTGGTACATGTCCATCGCCACCCACTCGACCGAGTCCTTGTCCCGCAGGTCGCGGAAATAGGGCATCAACTCGGCTTTGGCCCGGCTGGGGCGGATATCGAACACGGTCTTGCGCTCGACGTTGGTGATCATGGCCCGGTACTGGCCGATGATCTTGAGCTCGTCGATACCCAGCACCCGCGGCGTCCGGAACTGGGTCTTGGCCTCGACCTCCTCGATGAAATCGTCGAAGACGTGGCGGACCGTCTTTTCGTCCACGGCTACTTCCCGGGCAAGGGCCGCAAAGGTCTTGGAGAAGGACTGGTCGCGGATATAACGCACCAGACGCGCCGTGGCTTGGCGTTTTCCATCAAGGTCCGCCACAGGCTCAAACAAGGTCTTGGTGCAGCTTGTACAGCGATAGCGACGGCGCTGGATGAAGATCACGACGGGTTTGCCGTGCGTCGGTGTGTCCTGAAACGACTGTTCCTGTGAGCCGTGACCATGCAGGCGTCCGGTCTTGCACAGCGGGCAGGTCACCCACTGATTGACGCCTTCGGCCTTGACGACGTAACTGTCCTCGCTGGTCAGGATTTCAAGCGTCTTCAGGCTTCGCAGCTGGAGAAAGTCCGTCACTCAGCACCTTGGGCGAACCCACACTGAAATCCGACTTTTACTCTAGCACATCCGCTCAGCCGTCCAACACCAAAATCCATTCTTTGAAAGTGATAGCTACAAAGACCCAAGGAGCCAGAACCCACACCAGATTCCGGATACCCAAAAGAAAGGCGCGTCGCCCCGAAGGACGATGCGCCGGGTTGTCGGCGTGCGATCAGTTCGCCGCCGGTGCAACCATCGACTGCAACTGCTCAATGACGCCGGGTTCGACGAACACGCACGGCTGGTTGGCTGCGATCGGCAAGTTGAACACGCGAGCGAACACCTCGCGTTTCAGGTGCGCCAGGCGACCCGTGCGATATGCCTGTTCGGGCTTTACGTTCGCACCGCCCGCCGGCGAGCCGCTGCGCTGCGGATCGCATTCGATGAGTGCGACAAAGCCATCGTCGGACAGCTTCTGGTGTTCGGCGCACAGGCCCCAGCCGGTGGCCGTGTGGTGCTCCATGCTCGCGCGCAGGCGGCGATCCAGCAGGATGGCGCCGGTGTCGAAGCGAACGCCGCAGACAAGGCAAACGTGTTGTTCAAGGGAAACGTGCGATTTGTCGTTCATGACGATCTCCGGTTGCACGGGCGGAATTGCCCGGAACCGTCGCCAGCACGGCGCAGCGCAAGCAGTCAGGGGGCAAAGCCGGCCGCCAGGACGCCAGCGCGCTATACGCGCGCAGCCCTTGACGGCGAGAACGCCGTGATACGGTGAAGGGAACAGCAAGACCGCCCCACACTCCGCCCGACAATCCGCAGTGCAAGTGGAGCGCGCAGGCCCGCGAGGGCCGAAGGCGTCAGGGATCAAAGCCGGATGGCCGCGACTCGGCACGAGGCGCGGGGCGAAGCCCGCGAGCCCGACGGCGGAACGCCGGGACGCACGAATGCTTTGAATGGAACTACTCTTTGTCCTTCCTGCGCTGCTCGATCCGCAATTGCGCTCGATGGGTAGCTTGCTGCAGTCGCTCCACCAACACGGCGCGCGGCGGCAAGCTGGTCAGGTATTCGGCGACATGGATGCCGGACTTGTCCAATTCCAGCAACTCGATCTGCTCGCGCTTCTTGCCGGTGCAAAGGATGATCCCCAGCGGCGAAGCTTCCTCCGGCTCCCGTTCGTACTTGTCGAGCCAGCGCAGGTAAAGCTCCATCTGCCCCTTGTAGGCGGCCTTGAAGTCTCCGATCTTCAACTCCACCGCTACCAGCCGCCGCAGCTTGCGGTTGTAAAACAGCAGGTCAAGGTGGAAATCATCGTCGTCGATCTGGATGCGCTTCTGTCGGGCCACGAAGCTGAAACCGGCGCCCAGCTCCAGCAAGAACGACTCCATTTCGCGGATGATCGCCGCCTCCAGATCGCCTTCCTGCCAGGTGTCCCGCAATCCCAGGAAGTCGAGGATGTACGGGTCGCGCATGACCAGGGCGGGCGACATGCGCTGCGCATCGCGCATCGTGGCCAGCTCCTTCGCGATCGTCTCGCCCGGCTTCTTGGATAGGGCCGTGCGTTCGTATAGCATCGAGTCGATGCGCTCGCGCAGCGTCCGCACGCTCCAGCGTTCGGCGCCTGCCATCTGCGCGTAGTAGTCCCGCTGGAGCGGGTCTTTCAGCGGGATGAGGGCGATGAAATGCGTCCAGCTCAATTGTCGTATCAGTGATACGACAATCTGCTCGTCGGGAAAGGTGGCGGCGAACTGCACCATACGGCGCAGGTTCTTGACCCCGAAACTGCTGCCGTATTCCTTCACCAACTGCGCCGCCAAGGTCAACACGACTTCCTCGCCGTAGTCGGCCCGCCGGCCCTCCAAGACTTGCGTGTGGATGCGCTGGCCGATGCGCCAGTAGAGCATCGTCAACTCGCTATTCACCGTCGAAGCGGCGCGCTGCCGCGCCGCCTCGATCAGTGTCCGAATGTCACTCAGCAATGCCGACGGCACTGCGGACGATGCCACGGATGACCGGCGCCCGTTCATGCCGCCCCCTCGGCCAGCTGGCGAGCGCCCGTAATGGCTTGGCGCCGGCTCGCCACCAGCTCGGCCGCATCGCGCACCGGCTTGTCCTCGGTGTGAACGTAGTGCATGAACATCGCCACGGTTTTGTGGCCCGTCAGCTTCATGCCTACCTTGGTCGGCACGCCAGAATTGGCAATGTCGGTCGTCGAGCGATGGCGGATGCCGTGCGTGCCGACATGTGGCACACCGGCGGCCTTGAGCACGCGCTTCCAGCCGCTGTAATGCTCGCCAAAGGTCAGGTGCTTGCTCGGGTCGTTGGGCGATGGCAGAACGTAAGGACAGCCTTCCCGACGCGGCGCTGTCGAAAGCAGCCGATAGGCTTCCGCGCTCATGGGCTTGGAAATGCCGCCGGTCTTGCTGTCGGGCCACACCACGCGCCGCTTCTCGAAATCCAGCCAGTCCCATTCGAGCGGGCAGATTTCGGAACGTCGCGCGGCGAACTCGAATTGCAGGCGGATCGCCAGCGGGATGACATAGTTTTCGAGCCCTTCCGCCTCCAGCTTCTCCAAGTGGCGGAAGATCAGTACCAGCTCGTCGTCCACGATGAGCCGGGTTTCCTTGCCAGGTGGGTACATCGGAACGTGCCGGCACGGGTTGGTGCCATCCGGTCGCAGGCCCCATACCTCTGCCATGTTGAACATCTTGCGCAGCACTCCGAAGGTGCGGTTGGCTTCGGCCGGCTTGTAGGCCAGTTTTTTCATCAGTGCCGCGATGTCGGGACGCTTTACGTCCTGCACCTTCATCCGGCCCATGATAGGGATGATGTTGCGGTTGATGACGCCCCAGTAGCCGCGCTGGGTGGTTGGCTTGTTGCGTTGCTTGGAGTAGTCCTCCATGAAGGTGTGGCAATACTCCTTCATGGTCGGTGCCTTGCGGGCGGCGGTCTTGGCCGCGCCGGGATCGCCGCCCCGGCGTACTTCGGCCAGCCAGTCCTGCGCCATGACGCGGGCCTGCTCGACGGTTAGTTCGCCGAACAGTCCCAGGGCGGGCTTGCGACGCTGGCCGGCGTTCGTACGGTACTGGAGCATGAACACCTTGCGACCCGCTGGAGTAATCTTGCAGAGGAAACCCGGCACGGCGGTATCTCGCAGTTCAACCGCCTGCGCTCGGGGCTGCGCCGCATCGACGGCGCTCTTGGTGAGTTTGATCTTTGCCATGCTGACTCCTCCGGCACCCCGGTTTCCAGGTGCCACGTGGGAGTCACGCGGGCGGAAGCCGGGTCAAGTTGCTGAAAGCACCGGCATAGGATGGACTGACCTAAGTCCTTGATAAACCTGCCACAGCGAGCCAGGTCGTAGTCCAGCGAAGTTCGGTGCTGGAGTCATCGTGAAACAAAAAAAAGGCCACCTTGAGGGTGGCCTTCAAAGATCCCATTAGGTGCGGGATCTGGAGGAGACTTTAGAAGCCGGTTCGCCTCGCTCCTTCCGGGAGCGCCACCCTTCGCAGAGCTTGGCGGGACCGCGTGCTTCAGTGGGTGTATTAAACACTCCTTGTTGCGTTGCAACAATTGATTTTTTCTCCGTCTACAACTGAGAAAAACTTAATCATTGCCGGCAAGCTCATTCGGCCCTGTTTCCCGGATATTTTCAGGCCCCGCTGCGCAGCGGGGCCGCCGCCTCGGCCTGGTTTTCCCCACCCAGCAGGAAGTGCTCGATCTCGTCGATGCGGCGCGCGGCATCGCGGTAGCCGATGTCGATCAGGGCGCGGGTGAACTCGGCGTCGAACAGCAGGTAGCTGGTCAGGTCGGCGCTCTGCGCGTCCGGGGTGCCGAGCGCGTCCATCAGGTAACGCACCGTGCGTGGCATGCGGTGCTCCAGCGACTTGGCAATCAGCGCCAGGTCTTCCGACGGCGATACCACCAGCGGCTCGACCACGCGCATCGGCTCGCGCACCCGGCCCGGCACCGTGGCGCGGCCCGGGCTGGCGCTCTGGAAGCCGGCCACCAGCTCGTTCATGCGCCGCAGGTGGTCGACGTCGGCGTCGAGGTGGTCGAGGAAGATGGCGTTCATGAACACGCCGCAGACCTGCGCCAGCGGGGGGCTGCGCAGGCGCGCCTGCGCCTCGCTGACGTCGGCGTCGGTGGCCAGCTCGGTGCGCAGCAGGTCGTCGGAGGCCTCCTGGTTGCGCACGCCAATGGCGAACAAGCGCTCGGCGCCGAGGCGGATCGCCGGACTCAGCGGCGTGGTCAGGCGCAGCGCGCCGTCGCCGAAGAAGGCGGTGGCGCCGGCCACCACGATCGGCGCCGGCGGGAACACCAGCGGGATGGCGGCGGAGGCGTAGACATGCTCAACCCCCAGCGCCACCGGCAGGGCCACGCGGCGGCTCTTGTTCCACAACGGGTGGCCGGGCTTGCCCTGGATGAAGGTGAAGGCCTTGCCGGAGTGGTAGCCGGTGGCGGTGATGGCCAGGGCGTAGAGATGGCCGCTGCGGATCGAGCGGGCGATGCCGTCCATCGGCAGATGCTGCGCCAGGAAGCGGCGCAGCGGCGAGGTATCGACCAGCGACTGCAGGCGGCCGGCGCCGAGCATCGGCCCCAGCGCCACGTCGAGCAGCAGGCGCAGGCCGTTGCGGCCCAGCGACAGCAGGTCGGTGCGGTACACCTGCTGCGCGCCGAGCTGGCCCCACAGCTGCGCCAGGCGCTCGGTGCCCTCGCAGAAGGCGGCGCTGTAGCCGGCCACCGCGGCGCCGTTGATGGCGCCGGCGGAAGCGCCGGCGACGATCGGGAACGGCGACGGCCGGCCGCGCAGCGCCTTGATCTCGCCGACGCGCTTGAGCACGCCGGCCTGGTAGGCGCCGCGCGCGCCGCCGGCGGTGAGCACTAGGCCGGTCATGCGGCGGAAGCCCCAGGGATTTTTCTGGGGATTTTTGGCGGTGGTCAGGCTCATGGATACCCCGATGTGATGGGGTACGGCGGCCGCAAGTTCGGTGCCAGCCGCGTAAAAACCAGCCGCGATCAGCGGCCCCGCGCCGGGACCGCGGTCAGTTGGCGGCGGCGGTGCTGGCCAGGGCCCACACCGTACCGTTGTTGTCCTGCACCAGCACCGCCAGGTGATCGCCGACTTCGTGCGCATCCAGCATCGGGTTCAGGTCCAGCGGCTGGTTGCGCCACTGGCCGAGCCGGCGCAGCGAGCGCAGCCGTGTGTCGAGGATGTAATTGACCTGGGTTTCGGCACGTGGGTGCTGCCGCGGCTGTCGTAGGTGAGCAGGTAGACGGTGCCGCCCGCCTGGGCGCCGGCGAGGCTGCCGACATGCACACGCACGGCATCGCCCTGGCGGCGGATCGAGGCCGGCGCCGCGCGGGCCGAATCGCGCGCCGCCTCGATCGCCTTGCCCACCGCGGCACGATCGGAACCGACAGCCTGCTGGCGGCCGTCCACCACCAGCTGCGGCGTGTACACCTCGTAGCCGTGGCTGCTGGCGTAGTCCTGCTGGCGCGCGGTGAAGGCGGCGGCGGAATAGGGGTCGATCCAGCCGGTCTCGTTCCAGTAATCGACGTGGAACGACAGCGGCAGCAGATCGGCATGTCCGGAGAGCTCGCGCAGGTAGGCTTCCGCCGGCGGGCAGGACGAGCAGGACTGCGAAGTGAACAGCTCCAGCAGCAGCGGCCGCGGCGCCGCCGGCTCGGCACCGGCGCGGGCGGTGACGAACGCCGCCAGGCCGAGGCCGGCGGCGGCGAGCAGACGGGTGAAGCGGATGGAAGGTTTCATGGCAGCACTCCCTGAGCGGGGACCGGCAATACCGTAGTGGCGAGGATTGTAGGAGCGCGGGCGACGGCGCCAAGTGCCCGCTCGGCCGGAATTCATGACCGCCCGTCCGGCAGACCGTTATTGCATACCTGCCGGTATGCGTCTTAGGATTGCGCAGGGGAGGTATGATCGAGCGGCAAGGGACTGCCCGGCAAGGCTTTTTTGGTTCAGGGGAGTTCCGGTGCATCGCGCTTTCGAATCCGCGGCCTATGCGGTCGCCGCCATCCTCATCGTCGGCGGCGCCTTGTACGGCCTCGCCCGCTACAGCGAGGGCGACGCGCCGCCACCTGCGCCGGCTCCAACCGCTGCCGCCGCACCGCGAGCGGTGCCCCGGCCCCTGCCATCCGTGCCGCCGCCTTCCTCCTCCACGCCGGCGTATCGTCCCTCAATCAGCGAAAACGTGGTCCGCACCAAGGACCGCGTCTACTTCCTGCCTCCGGCGCCGGCCAATCCGCAGCAAGCCGACGTGGAAACCTATAACGCCCTGCGCCGCAACTGCTACGAAGCGGCAGGTAACAACCGCTACGGCGAATACCCGGCGATGCAGCAGTCCGCCTGCACCCGTTACAGCGAGTTCGCCCGCCAACGCGGCTGGGATACCGGCGCCCTGCCGGCGTATGCCCAGCGCCAGCCGCAAGCGCGGACACAGGTGGCGTACGACGACGGCGGCGACGCCAACAACAATGCCGCCGAGTGCCGGGCCCTGCTCGACGAGGAGCACTCGATCCAGGCACAGATGCGCGCCGGCTACCAGGAGCCATGGGGCAACTGGTATCGGCAAAGACTATGGGAAATCGATCAACGGCAAGGGCAACTGCACTGCCCGGTGCGCTAGCAACTTGCGGCTAGGTTTCAAGCAGCGTGCAGGGCCGGGTGTATAGTGCCGCCACTTCGTATCTTCCCCACTTTATGCAAGCAAGAACCAGAGAGCCGGCTTCGCCGGAAGCACCCCTGGGCCGCCAGGCCCTCAAGGCCAAGCGCACCCGCGAAGGCCTGATCAACGCCACCATCGCCCTGATCCAGGAAGGCGGCTTCAGCGCCGCCAGCTCCAGCCGCATCGCGCAGCGCGCCGGCATGACCTGGGGCGCGGCCCAGCACCACTTCGGCTCCAAGGAAGATATCCTCGAAGCCATCCTCGCACTCTCCTATGAGCGCTTCATCGAAACCATGGCCGCGCCGCAACTGCGGCGCGGCAGCCTGGACGAGCGCGTCGGCGCCTTCGTCGAGCAGATGTGGATGCACTACCAGAGCGAACTGTTCCAGGTGGCGCTGGAGATCCTGCTGGCGACGCGCGAGGACAGCGACCATGCCGAGCGCGCCTGGGAAGTGCGCCAAGGACGCCAGCACCTGAAGGTGGTGCGCGAGATCTTCCACGACGTGCGCCTTAGCGATGCGCGTATCCAGGAAGCGCTGACCTTCACCCATTGCTGCCTTACTGGCCTGTCGGTGGAAGGCCTGTTCGAGGCGAAGGTGAAGCACCTGGGCAACCACCTCGAACGGGTCAAGCGCGCCCTGCTGGGAATGCTGGCGGAGAGCTGAGCCGCGGACTCAGCGGCGGCGGTCCGCCGAGGCTTGGTGCGGCAGCTGCCGCTCCCGCGCGAAGGCGCGCAGCGCTGGCCAGCCGTCGAAACGCCCGGCCAGCAGGCCGAGCAGGCGCTGCGGGTCGGCGCCGGAAGCATCCGGCGCATCCTCGCCCAGCGCGCGGGCCAGCCGCAGTTGCGCTGCCATGTCGAAACTCAGCCGCTCGGAGCCGCCGCCGCGGTGCTCGCGCTCGGCCACAAGATTCCCGGCCTGGTCGACGAACAGCCAGTCGATGGTCCCGTCTCCGGGGCGGCCGAGCGCGACGCGGTCGAAATCGAAGCGCGGCGCCTGCGCATCGGCCGAGGCGCGCGCCGCGTCGGCCTCCCGCACCAGCGCCTCCAGCTGCCGCACCGTGCGCTCCAGCTCGTGCGCGGCGCGTCCGGGATGGTGGCGCCGGAACGACGCCGCCAGCTCGGCGTAGTACCACAGGGTATCGGCGCGCGAGGCGCTGAAGCGGCGGAACAGGGCGTCGCCGACCAGGCGGAAATCCGCCACCAGGCTGCGCGCGTTGTGCAGCTTGTCGCAGCACGAAACCAGCGCCGCCTGCGGCGTCATCTGCGCCACGTGGGCGATGTAGCGCTCCTTGCGCACGCGCCACGGCGGCTTGGGCAGGGTCTCGGCGTCGGTACAGGCCAGCACCATGGCCGCCACGTCCTCGCCGAAGCGCGCCGCGATGGCGCCGCCGGCCGCCGCCATGCCGCCGAGACGTTGCGACTGGTCCTCCACCGCGTCGTGCAGCAGGGCGGCGATGGCCTGCGCCTCGCTGCCGCCGTATTCCAGCACCAGGCCGGAGACCGCCATCAGGTGCGAGAAGTACGGCGCGCCGGAGCCTTTGCGCGTTTGTTCCCGGTGCAGCTGGAAGGCGAAAGCAAGGGCCTGCTCGTAGGCCTGGGTCAGCATCCTGTCTCCCAAGTATGGAGTCGCAACAATATCGGTCTGCAAGCAGAAGCGCGTACCATCGCCGCTAGCCGCCGCCGGGGGAAACCATGAATCTCGTCAACCTGCTCAACAAAGCCTTATGGAAGCCGCTGCTGCACGCCAGTTTCTGGGCCACCTCGACGCCGCGGCGCCATCGCCTGCTCGGGCGCCTGCTGGAGCGCGGCCTCGGCGGCCTCACCACCGGCCTCAAGTCGGCGCGGCCGCAGGCAGACCTGGCCGGCGTCGCCCGCGAGTGGCAGCGCATGATGCCCTCGCCGCGCCTCGTGCCGATCGTTGAGGAGCGCCCCGACACCGTGGTGGCGGAGATCCACGCCGTCTGCCCCTATCGCGGCACCGGCAACGTCCACGGCTGCCACCGCATGATGGAATACGACCGCAAGATGCTGGAGGCCATCGGCGGCGAGCTGGTGGTGCTGCGCTCGCAGGCCGAGCCCGGCGTCAGCGTCTGCCAGGTGGCGCTGCGCCGCAAGGGCGCGGATCTGTCCGACCTGGTGCCGGCGCACCGTCGTACCGGGCCGGTGCCCGGAGCCTTTCAGGGCCGAGGCAGGCCCGCCGGCTCGTAGTACTTGGAGACGACGTGGCGGTCGGCGCCGTAGCCGACCACCCAGGAGCCGCCACGGGCGCTGTACAGCACCTCGCGCACGCAGCGCCCGTCGTTGGCGCCGAGGCTGTCCTGGCCCCACTGCAGCTGGGTGCCGCAGTTGCGGTTGGAATCGGGATAGCCCAGGTACATCACCACCTTGGTTTCGGCGTCGCCCTGGGCGATGCGGCCGAAGGCCTTGGCGGCTCGCCAGTGCAGCAGGCGCGGCATCAGCACCGCGCCCACGATGACGAGCGCCAGGGCGATGCCGAGGGCGTAGGCGAGGCGTTTTTTCTGGGTCATGGACGGCACATTGTACGCGGTGCCGCCCGTCATCAGAAAGACTCCCTGGAACGACGCACCAGGGAGTATGGCCGTCTCAGCGCGAGAACGCCGCCTTGAGCTTGAGCACGCCGTGGATGGCCTTGACGATGCCCTGCGGCACCGGCTTGCCGGTGAGCAGGCCGGCGATCTGCTTCTTGTACTTGTCGTCCAGCGGCGCCACGTACATGCGCGGATCGCCCAGCGCCGGGCCGTCCACCACCACCGAGCGGGCGTTGGAGCACTCGTTGAAGGTGTGCCAGCCGACCATGCGGCCGATGCCGCTGGTGTTGACGCCGCCGAACGGCAGGTACGGATTGGTGCCGG
>ERZ1034411.252-NODE-252-length-12824-cov-23.307072_pt1 | contig 12824 bp, 14 predicted proteins | sample MGYA00520583_ERZ1034411 | MGnify/ENA primary metagenome ERZ1034411 (study PRJEB33736, sample SAMEA104288481) | Azolla microphylla | place: Ecuador | collected 1982 | study: EMG produced TPA metagenomics assembly of the PRJEB19522 data set (Is there foul play in...
ATTTTGTTAGGGTAGCTCTTCTGAAAGAAGCATTTTGAATTCACAGCGGTACTAGTACCGCAAGGCGAAAGGTCACCATTCAGCTAATGCCTAACGGTACACTATGCGAAGAGCAGTCAGATCTTTCAGGCTAACGCCAAAAATACCTATTTGATAGGTAACCAATTTCTCAAACATTCTGACTCCTATAAAACGTTTAGGAGCCCCAATTGTTCAAATATATTACTCTGTCTGTAAAGGCGACAGGCGGATTCGAACCGCCGGATGGAGGTTTTGCAGACCTCTGCCTTACCACTTGGCTATGTCGCCGCACTCACAATAACTAATAATAACAGAATTTAGCCCAGATTGCATGGTTCAGGAGAAAATTTCTTTAAGGATGGATTGTCTTGAATAACTGGACAGCCGAGAAGCCTATCCTGGGGTGATTTGGGATTAGGGACTTAATTTCACTTCGTCGGCAAAATTATCCCAACGGACAAAGTAAAATGGTCCAGCGACAGAACCCCAAATATGATCATCGGTTTCGGGATTACGTCCTCTGTCACGGCTGATGAATTTCTCACCGTCAATTTCAAAATCGCTATCTAAATAGGTGGTCTGTCTGTTGCGGACAACTATACAACCTTTACCTGGTTCGACTGTGCCTTTGAAGTGGCTACCAGCCCACTCTACAATCATATTGCAACCGGAGAGTTTTTCTAAGTGATCGCTCGTTAACTTATGCAGACGTTCTAAGTTACGGGATGCACCGTAAAAGTCTTTTTCGTCTTTGACAGTATAGTTTTCAATATGGATTTTATTTCCTGCTGTCATTAACTTTAACACCCGTAACCGGTAGGGGTCATTGAGCATATAGTCATAAGCTTGTTCTACAAACAAACTCACCCCTGATAGCAGTAAGTAAGGTAGGGGACGCATACACACACGAATATGGGCAAAAAAAGCCGGATTCTCAAAAACTTGGGCTTGATTACTAAAATCAGCCGCCATCCAACGGGCTAAGGTGGCAATATCTGTAGAATGAGTCATAGCAATTTTGGATTTTGGTTTTGGTACACAGGTTCAAAACCATCTGATATTTATTGGCTCATTTTAAACCTTGACGTGTCAACCGATCTGGAGAATTCAAAAAAGTATAACTTACGCAAGTGTCAGACGCAATGTCTATTTTTAAGGTGCGTCAGTTGTCAAAAATCTGTTGATCCTAACTAATTTACAGGTCTGAGACACCCTACTAATGTGCCACTTGCCTAAATCCTGAAAAGGTCAATATTTCACATTCCAAAATCTCAGATCCAACATGGTATTGACCACAACGCCCAGCAACATAATCACGAGTACGGTTATCCAGAGGATTAAGAAAAATTTGCTCTGTAGCGCCAAATCCTACCAATTGGCAAAAGAGAGGACCGAAAATTTACAAATGACTCTTTGTCTGTCTTTCCATAGTGGTAAGATGAGGAAAGAGCCAAGGAAAGAATCAGGGTTGGAAATAGTTACGGATAGTTCCTATCCATGAAGGTGTTGATGACAAATTCATAACTGACCTCATATCCATAACATTTATGAAATGGGGAAAATTAATGAACTAATTCCTAATGTGACTAAACCACAAATAGTAAGAATTACTTGTGAGTAAATTGGGGAATTCAGGGGAAATGTTTATTGAGGTAACAGGAGTATTTTTACAAGTCTAACGAGTTAAAGATAACAGATTACTGTAAACAATACGACAACTTAGCTTCCGTAACTGCTCACCTCGTTCGATAAATAAATCAGTATTCTGGAAGAGACTTCCCAGAAGGTATAGGTCTAAAAGATGACACTCGATCCCAATTATCAACAATAACAACTAATCCCTTTTTACCCTTAGCCTTGAGTTCAGTATTAGCACGTTCTAAGAGTTCTTGATTGATGGAAAGTAAAATATTTTCTGTCCGTGGTTCCAGATAGTCCCTTAACCGTCGTCCTAACTGAGGACCTTCTTTGGTTTTTGGCGTAATTTTCGCAATACCAACCGATAGTTCTGGTTCTACCCCCACATATATCGGTTTTTTCAGAAAATCCACCACCTCAGTAAACAATTTTGCAAAATAGTCGGATTTGAGGCTGATTTTCATTGCTTCCAGACTTTCACTCACTTGACAAGCAATGGCCAGAAGAATATCGGTCACATCCACATCAGCCATTTCCAGGACACGAGTAGACTCAAAATATACTACCTGAAATTGTTGCTTCTCCAATTCTGGTTTCAGACGTAACAAATCCTTAGATTTCCCACACATCACCCAGGAGTCCTGTAAATAACTGACAGGTGGGAAGATCCGGTGAAATATTGGTGATATCTTGTAGCAAGTCCTCAGTAATTTTGCTATGCCACACTGAAGCAAAATCAATATAGTACAATAGTACGGACGATTCGCAGCATTTTCAATCATTAGCGGTTTGCTCGGATTACAAGGCTGATAAAATCATTCTAAATCTAGCGGCATAATTAAAAAAGGAGTTCAGGAATTTAGACGTTCAGGAGTTGAGGAATTCAGAATCTTATAAAAATTGATTCCCAGATCAACTCCACCATCCATCAAACGAAAAGAGTTGGCAGCACTAACCATACAATCAAATTATGATAAATCTTGAAAATAGCCATTAAGAAGTAGTATTGATACATCAGGCAAGTTTTGAAAATATTCTTGAAACGCTTTATATAAATTTATTTTTCGTGCTGATTATTATATGAATAATATAGCATAGTTTTCCCGCAGTTTTACTCCTTAAGAATAAATGATTTCCTTATGCAATTCAGAACTTACACCAAAACTCTCTGAAACCCTCTTTTCTTCTTGTCTTATATCTACGAAATGCTTCGCAAATGTGCATTCGTGGATAGTTTTGCTAAAAATTGTTTCCCATTCTTCGGTAGTATGGCTAATACAGTAAGTGTTTCACAATCCAAAGTTTTTCGACAGAGGCTTCGCCAAACGTGCAAAATTCAAAATCCAAAATTGTATAAGTTATGACTACTTCCCCAGTTACTGTTAATTGGTCTATTCTGCTACAACAATTATTAGACCGTCAATCATTATCCCGTACTCAAGCAGCAGAGTTGATGCAAGGATGGATCAATGAAGCCGTCCCTCCAGAATTATCAGGGGCAATTTTAATAGCCTTGAATTTCAAAGGCCTTTCTGCTGAAGAGTTGACAGGAATGGCAGAAGTTTTAAAATCTCTTTCCATACAAACAACAGAAGTCCAATCTCAAATTCCCCTGGTTGATACCTGTGGCACTGGTGGAGATGGGGCATCAACTTTTAATATTTCTACAGCAGTGGCTTTTGTGACTGCGGCTGCTGGTATACTTGTAGCTAAACATGGTAGTCGTTCTGCCTCTAGTTTGACCGGAAGTGCGGATGTTTTAGAAGCTTTAGGTGTTAACTTAAGTGCTACTAGTGACAAGGTGCAAGCAGCACTTCAAGAAGTGGGAATTACGTTTTTATTTTCCCCTGGTTGGCATCCAGCACTGAAAGCAGTTGCACAATTACGGAAAAATTTAAAGGTACGAACGGTATTTAATTTACTGGGTCCACTCGTAAATCCTTTGCGTCCCACTGGGCAAGTAATTGGAGTTTTTGATCCCAAGCTGATAGAAATAATTGCCCAAGCATTAAATCAGTTGGGAACACAGAAGGCGATCGTATTACATGGCAGAGAAAAATTAGATGAAGTGGGGTTAGGCGATATCACCGACTTGGCAGTATTAGCTGATGGTGAGGTGCTGTTAACCACCATTAATCCCCAAGAAGCAGGTGTGAAAAGCGCGCCCATCACAGCGTTAAAGGGTGGAAATGTTCAGGAGAATGCCAAAATTCTCAAGAAAGTGCTGCAAGGTAAGGGAACTCAGGCACAACAGGATGCAGTGGCGCTAAATGCTGCTTTGGCGTTGCAAGTAGCAGGTGTGATTCCCTTATTTAACCATGCTCAAGGCGTGAGTTTAGCTAGGGAAATTTTAGAAAGCGGTGGCCCTTGGAGAAAGTTGGAACAGTTAGTTGAATTCCTGCGGGATTAATTTCTGAGCGGGCTTGGAATCGCAATTCTACGACATTGCGCTTTATGGTAACGTCGTAGTTGCCAAAAAAGTCATGTCCTAGCAATCCTGTTTCTAATTCTGCACCTGCAATCGCCACGGGAACTTTATTAACCATCATTCCACCAACTTCCATTGACTCCAGATAGCCCACGGGGAATTCCACAGCTTTGGAACTAACAGTATTGGCTTTCGCTTTTCCCACCAACACCACACCCAAAGCACTGGCTATTTCTTGAGTAATCACCGTCCCACCAGCCCCCGTATCCACAATCATCTCAAATCGTTGCCGACCATTAAAAGTAACTTCCACAATTGCTGTAGCACCAACTCGCCGTTGAATCGGCGCAATAAAGGCCACGTTATTTTCAGCTACAACTTCCGAAGAAGGGAAAACAGGTTTTGGAGGTGGTAGTGGTTGTGTTTGTCTAGTGGGATAGGGAGTGCGTTGTAATTTAGGGGGTTTTGGTTGGGGAACAGCAACAACCACCTGTGGCGGTTTAGTAAATGGAGATACCAAATTACCGGGTTCAGCTTTTTGTCGTGCTAATTCAATGTATTTGATCCTGGTATTCAGTAATTTGTCTTTGAGCAAACGGAAAATTCGGGCTATCTGGTTGTACCTGTTCCATGAGAGAGATCGCATCCTGCAACTTAATTCACCACCAAATTCCAATCATCTGGAGATTGAGCAGATTGACTGATACTCGAACCACCAAGAGCTTTATCAAGAGCCAATTCCAAAGTACTTGGTCCAGTGACCGACTCCTTTTGTGCGGTTTTCGGCTTGCAGATGGTGTCCCTGGCTTCTTATTAGGCCGCTGTATCGCTGCCAAATTACCAACAGACACAGATTCATGATTACCAGCAGTATTACCAGTAGTCCATTTGTTCTCACCACAGGCAACACTCAAAACTGCTAGACTACCAGAGAGAAAAACTAGGGCTGCACGGGATAAAAAAGATTGAAGCATAGTGAATGTTTTAACCGCCCTGGCTGCTCTTTCCAAGAGTACCGCCCCCACCGAATTAAAGATGGTTCAGGTTTAATTATTTTAAAACCAAGATTTTCAGTAGGATACTTTTGTATTTTCCTATACAGGAATACTATTTTCTTGTATAGGATTGTATAATAGCTACAGGAAATTTCCTAATTCTCGATGAAAATATCAATATTATTTCTGGCATTACCAGATATTACCTGTGAGGAATCATATCCTCTGAAAAGGAATTTAAGGTTGTCATTTTCTATAAGTAGAGGTATTATTACCTGTGTCTAGTGCAGTTCTAATTGATTTTGAGCAAATTTATCAAGTCAGGGCCAATAAAGTTAGTTTATCTGCAAGATTTGATGAATATGCTTCATATTTTAAACTAGCGTTTAGGGATATAAAGGCTGAGTCGAGCAGTTTTTCTTCTGAACAACGTGATGCATTAAGAGATTTCGCCTACTCTTGAATTGAGCCAACGCAAGAAGTTACAGGGTTTTTGGATATCCTTAAAGCAAAAACTTATTTTCTTTTTTTGAATCTTACCTCCCAAAGAGCATCTTATGTTTTTGTATTGATGCTATTGACTCCTTCATTGATACAATTGTTGATTGTATTGAGCAGTAATGATCCTGAATATCAGACTGTTTTATGTGATCCTTGAGAGGAATTGCATTTACATTACGAACGTATTCCAGAAGTAAAGCCGGAGGATAGTAGTGCCTGGTTGCGAAACATATTCGATCAGGCCATTGCAGAAGTTTGAGCTTAGTCTTGCTAGGCTTATTAAAACTCACTCACTACAAAAAACAAAAGAGCTAGAGAAAAATTTGAGATTTTGATACAAAAGTACAGAGAGACTCCTTGCCAAAAGATCCGTTTTTTGATGACTCAGATGGCGATAATTTTCCCAAAGGTACTGACAAACCAGATTTTGTATTTAGAAAAATTCGGTTTTTTATGCCGGAACTTCAAGGTGCTTCTTGTAGATAGAGGCCGATTTATGTATATTGTTCACCAAGCTTTTCCCTCTGTTGGTCCTGTGTACTGGTATACACACGAAGAATACCGTACAAGATCTAGCGATCAGGAGTTGAAATAGCAACTTGCAATTATAGAAATCAATATTCTACATCATGTAGAGTCTCCACTTAAATAAACCATGAGAAAATATACTTTTGTAGTCCTATTAAAGAACTAAATTTAAATTATAGAAGAGAGAAACCCCCTCTTGTATTTCCAATTACCTATTACCAACTATTTATGTCTTTATCTGATCCAATACCGACTCTACTTGTCTTAGCAGATGGAACAACTTATCACGGTTGGTCTTTCGGTGCTATGGGAACAGCCATTGGGGAAGTTGTGTTTAACACTGGTATGACTGGATATCAAGAAGTGTTGACTGATCCTAGTTATAGCGGTCAAATTGTCATTTTTACCTATCCTGAATTGGGGAATACTGGTGTTAATCCCGAAGATGAGGAATCAGCAAAACCCTATGTCAGAGGTGCGGTCGCTCGTAATATCTGTCACAAACCCAGTAACTGGCGCTCTACACAATCTCTACCAGACTACCTCAAACAACACCAGATCCCCGGTATCTTCGGCATCGACACCCGCGCCCTCACCCGCAAAATTCGGATGTATGGTGCTATGAACGGTGGCATTTCTACCTCCATTACAGATGAAGCAGAATTATTAGAACTGGTGCAAGCGGCTCCTAACATGACAGGATTAAATCTGGTGAGGGAAGTTACCACCCCAGCAGCTTATGAATGGTCTGAAGCCACCACTGCTGCTTGGGAATTTAACCCAGAGGGAGTAGCTAAAATTGGCGAAACTTTCACTGTTGTTGCTCTTGACTTTGGTGTGAAACGTAATATCTTACGCCGTTTAGCCAGTTATGGTTGTCGGGTGATAGTTGTTTCTGCCGATACACCACCAGAAGAAATCCTCAAATACAATCCAGATGGGATATTTCTCTCCAATGGACCAGGTGATCCAGCCGCAGTGACAGAAGGCATTAGCACCGCTAAAGCATTACTAGAAAGCCAAAAACCCATGTTTGGTATTTGTATGGGACACCAAATTCTGGGTCACGCACTGGGGGCAGAAACCTTTAAACTTAAATTTGGGCATCGTGGTTTAAATCAGCCCACAGGTCTACAACAGCGAATAGAAATCACCAGTCAAAACCACAGTTTTGCTATTGATCCGGATTCATTACCATCAGCAGTTGTAGAGGTTAGTCACCTTAACCTAAACGATCGCACCGTTGCTGGGGTACGTCACAAATCTCTACCTGTCTTTTCTGTACAGTATCACCCAGAAGCTAGTCCCGGTCCCCACGATGCAGATTACTTGTTTGAGCAGTTTGTGCTAGAAATGCAAACAGCACGTCAAGCAGCGATCGCTTAGGCTAAAAATAGAAAAATGGCCAGGTTGTTAATTGATAACGGGTAATGGGTAATAATCTTTCCTATTTCACAATCCCTAGTATTTTCAAGGTCAAAACTCAAAAGACAAATACAGGAATTTTGAATTTTGAATTTATTTGTCCCCAGTACCCAATCTAGACAACTTGCTCAAAAATTATCTATACTTGAGCGTTTACTTTCAGTTAAGAGGACGAGGAGGGAATTATTGCTGAACCACTGAATCTAACCGTTAGCCTGAGAGGCACTCGCGAAGTCCGGGATAACTGTCAGCTATTCCGCCTCACAGGTTTGTTAGACGCTTTTTCTGAGCCGACATTTCGCAAAATCCTGTCCAATAAGATTAATGAAGGTCCAAAGCACATAATTCTGGATCTTTCACAAATCGACTTTGTTGATAGCTCAGGTTTGGGTGCGCTGGTACAACTAGCCAAGCAAGCTAATAGCACAGGTACTTTGCAAATTGTTACTAATGCTCGTGTAACTCAAACGGTCAAGCTTGTTCGCTTGGAAAAATTCCTAGCCCTACAAACCACTGTTGATGCGGCACTAGACAATATCAGGTCGTCTTGATTGCTTGACCAAAAACAATAAATTAAGCTATCCACAAGCTTTTATTGGATAGCTTAATTTTTATAAGAAAATAGGCTGTAAAGACATCAAAATCTAGAAATCCAAAAAGTTTTTAGGTTTTGATGTCTTTACAGCCGACAAGGAGTATGGCTTACACCACTATCCGCTATCAGAAGTCAAGAAAGAGATACTAATTTAGTATCTCCTACTTCCTGGCCCCAGGCTTCTCCCTAATGAGAACTGACCAATTCAAAAAATAAATAATACAGCTTCAGTAATTTTTTCTACTGTTGAATATGCTAGGTATGCTAAGATAGGTTGCTGCATAAAGAATAAATGTTCGCGAAAATAATCTCCCAGATATTTTAGTAGGTCAAGGAATGATTAACTTGTGAAGCCCAAGGAGGAAGAAGCTAAAAATGAAGGAGATGGAGTTGCAAAGCTAGATTCATCTGAAACTCCCTCATTGTTGGTAAACACGACGCAATTACCCCAACCAATATCCCAGGCACAAGTGCAACAAATTTCTCCTTCTGCATTAGCTTACTTGGGGGACGCGATTTACGAACTATATGTTAGAATATTCTTTCTGTTGCCACAGCAACGGCCAGAAAGTTACCATTGTTTGGTAGTGGCGCAGGTAAGAGCAGAAACACAAGCCCTACATTTGCGATCGCTGACTCCACATTTAAGGAGTAACGAATTAGAAATTGTCCGCCGAGGTCGCAATGCTGCCACAGGCCGACCTAAGCGACTTAACCCCGAAATTTATCAACAGGCAACTAGTCTAGAAACTTTAGTTGGCTATTTATATCTCACCGATTACCCCCGTTTAATCGAACTGTTGCAAAAAATCCATCTAGAGAAATAGTTAATAGCTCAATCTCCCGACAGGAAAATCAATCGTCACGGTTCATTAAGTTGAGTTAATCGTGATGCCCACCCATCCGCTAAGTACCATAATCCCATGACTAATCAACCACGAAAAATCAATATTACTGGCGAAACAAAGCGTGTGCAACCCATAAAAATCAAAGGTAAGCGCGTTATAGCTAATCCTACTCGTCATCAAACCAAGGGAGAAAGTAAACCCTTCTCCAGTAAACCACGCCCATCTCACCAGTCTTCCCTGCCTACCCCAGCAATCAAATCACCAGAAGAAAGCGATCTCATTTACGGTCGTCATCCAGTATTGAGTGCGCTGGAAAATCAGCGTGGACTTAACCGTCTCTGGATTACTGCTCGTCTGCGCTACGATCCTCGATTTCATCATTTAATTCTCCAAGCTAAGGACAATGGCACAGTTATAGACGAAGTTGAACCCAAGCGTTTAGACCAAATCACCGAAGGAGCTAATCACCAAGGTATAGCAGCACAAATTGCTCCTTATGCCTACATGGAATTAGACGAGCTTATTACACAAGCAAAATCAGTCACTGACCCCGTCATTGTAGTTGCCGATGGGATCACCGATCCTCATAACTTGGGGGCAATTATTCGGACAGCAGAAGCAATAGGCTCACAAGGATTAGTTATTCCCCAAAGAAGGGCTTCTGGGATTACTTCAACGGTTGTTAAAGTAGCCGCAGGTGCTTTGGAAAACTTTCCTGTAGCTAGAGTGATCAATCTCAGTCGTGCTTTAGAACAACTCAAAGAAGCTGGTTATTGGATTTATGGAACTGCTGCTGCAGGTAGTGAACCTATACATACGGTGAAGTTCAGCGGCTCCACTGTTTTAGTAATTGGATCTGAAGGCGACGGTCTGAGTATGTTGACACAACGTTCTTGCGATATTTTAGTCTCAATTCCCTTACAGGGTAAGACTCCCAGCCTCAATGCATCCGTGGCAGCAGGCATGGCGCTTTACGAAATTTATCGTCAACGCTCATTAAATACCCTATATCTTGATAAATTACGCACAATTTCTTTGAAAAAATAATCCTAAAAGAGTATAAAGAAATGTAAAACAAAATAAATCCAAGATATTGTTTAACACCCTGTAGCACGTTTATAAGCTGGTGAAACCCATGAAAACCATTTGGCATAACCTCAAAGAACAGCTGATTAGTGTATCTAATAGCCTCGGCTTGGCTTGGTGGGTAGAGATTATCACCCAAAATCCTTGTTGCACATACTACTTTGGACCATTTTTCAGTTCAGAGGAAGCAACACTGGCAAGTAAGGGCTACATAGAAGACCTGGAAATGGAAGGAGCGCAAGGAATTATAGTTAATGTCAAGCGTTGTAAACCTTATGATTTGACTATTGCTGAAGACCTGGGGGAACGGATTGACCGTAAAGTAAAGCCTGCCTTTAGCGGTCAAATATAAGATAGATCAGCAGTTATTAGTCAGCTGTCAGGAGTCAAACTAGCTTGACGGTTGACTTTTCAAATAGACTGTGTTGTGCACGCACATCGCTGTAAATCCATAGGCTATCATTGTTCTTGGGCTTAATCCTAAGAACAATGACCAATATACAAAACAATACTTGTCGGTTAAAGCAGAAGGGGGGAAGCTAGTTACCAACTCCCAATATTACCCAAAAATGCAAATTACTCAAAGTTTCCACACAGCCATACTTGTCACTGACTTAGAACGCTCAGAACAGTTTTATGGACAAGTATTAGGATTAGCAAAAATAGACCGAACGCTAAAATACGCTGGTGCATGGTATGAAATTGGCAATTATAAACTTCACCTGATAGTTGCATCTAGTGTCCCTACCGAAAATCAAAATGAAAAATGGGGACCTAACCCGGACGTCGCTTTCTCAGTTGTTGACCTAGAAATAGCAAAAGCAGAACTACTGAGTCAAAATTATCTTATTCAAGGCAGTCCGTCCGGTCGTCCTGCTATTTTTACTAAAGATCCAGATGGAAATATCATCGAACTAAGTTAGCAATAAGTTCTTTCTCAAGAGAGGGGTGAGAAGATAGGGAAGATTATCTAAGATAGTCAATATATAGTGTTTAAACAGGGAGAAATGACATACCTATTTACCAAAATCACTTATACTGCTTTAACAACACTTCCTTTTGCTATGGCAATGTCTTTTCCTCAAAATTCACAGGTTCCAGCGCAAAATGCAAAAAAGGAAAAGCAATATTTCGTGAATGGGATTTTTCCTAATGTCAGTTCTACAGGCAACTGGTATGATGTGGGTCATTATACTCAGATAATTTGGCTGAATACTGCTGCTGTTGGTTGTGGTGTTACGCGTGGTGGTGGTAAGGATATTTTGGTTTGTCGCTACAGTCCCCCAGGAAATTATCGAGGACAAAAGGTGTATTAAGAGTTTGTGATGAAAATCATTACTTACAGTTATACTGATCCTCTGTTAGAAACTACTCCCGATGATGCTAGTTGGGGTTGGGAGATAGATAGAACTTATCAAGATTTGGGTGAGGGACAGTCCTCTGGACAGGCTATGCGATCGCAACTACAACAATTACTAATTGACTGTGAAACAGAACCTGCAAATTATTTGCTGATTCGTCGTTTAGAAGAATTGGGGGATACATTAGAACAAGTGAGTGATCGCCTCAACCAATTAGAATCAATGGGGTTAATAGTAATTGCTACAGAACAAAAATATACATCTGAATCTGCCAATATCCGCATTGAATTATTTAGCCTACTTCAAGAAATTCAACGTCAACAACGCAGTCGCCGCATCCGTCAAGGACACGCTAGAAATCGTCTCGAAGCCTCACCACCACCAGGTAAAGTCGCCTACGGCTACCGCAGAGGTAAAGGAAAATATACTGTTGATCGCAGTAGATCACCTATAGTTAAAGATTTTTTTGACAACTTTTTACTTTATGGTTCTCTCCGTGGTTCCGTTCGCTATTTAGCCAAAAAATACGGTAAAAAAATATCTGTCACCACTGGAAGGCGTTGGTTAACGAATCCCGTTTACCGTGGAGATACTGCATATCAAAATGGAGAAGTTATCTCTGATACCCATTTGGGCATTATTTCTAGGGAAGAAGCAGCACAAGTTGATCGACTTTTACGCCGGAATAGCCGTTTACCATCTCGTACCGCTAGTGCGCCCCATTCTTTAGCTGGTTTGGTTGTTTGTAGCCAATGTCAGGCGCAAATGACTGTTACTCGTGTTACTCAGCGTTATCAAAATCAGGAGTATTTGTATTTACGCAATACAAAATGTCCCCAAGTCCCTAAATGTCGTGCTATTCCTTACTCAGAAGTTTTAGACAAGACGATTGAAATTGTTTGTCGAGACTTACCTTTAGCAGTAGCAGGGATAAATTTTTCTCAACTTGAGGCTATTAAAAATAGTTTAAGTGATGCCCTCGCACGACAACAAGAAATCCTCCAACAATTACCCACATTCATAGAAACTGGAGTTTTTGATATAGAAACAGCCAAAATCAGAGCTTACAAACTCCGCACAGAAATTTCTCAACTCCAAGCCAAGTTAGCAACTCTCCCACCTGTAAACTTGCGTTCTGCTGCTGAAGCTGTTTCTATTTCCCAATTTTGGTTAGATTTATCAGAAGTAGAACGAAGATTTTATTTACGAGAATTCATTCGCCAAATAGATATCATCCGCAATGATAAAAAGTGGGATTTACAGGTAAGTTTCATTTTTTAATTTGTTAATGGTTAGTTTTCAGTGCAGGGCGAACGCATCTAAATGTGGTACATATATTAAGAAACGAGAAAGGTAGGGAGGGCTGATGATATGGAGGTTGACCAATGAGGCTCTGAT
>ERZ1034411.253-NODE-253-length-12812-cov-26.203888_pt1 | contig 12812 bp, 12 predicted proteins | sample MGYA00520583_ERZ1034411 | MGnify/ENA primary metagenome ERZ1034411 (study PRJEB33736, sample SAMEA104288481) | Azolla microphylla | place: Ecuador | collected 1982 | study: EMG produced TPA metagenomics assembly of the PRJEB19522 data set (Is there foul play in...
CTATTTGTTAGGTTCTCTATACTTTTCCCCTGGTCAATAATGATTTCTACCAGTTCCTCTGTTCCCAACTGCTTCAATATCTCTGGGTCTAGTTTTGGTCCCAGCTTCTTTTCCATGACTGCTATATTCTGCCTCACCTATCACACTTGTTAATACCCCACCACCTGAATCCTTACCTTTTAACCTGTCACCTACTTATTAGCAGTCACAAAAGTTCCCGCTTGTTGACTCCACTGCTTTACTAATTCTATAGCTGGACACAAATCACGTCTCTGCAATGTTGCTACCTGCAAATGGAGAGTTTGTTGGTGTAACCTATGAGTAGGAATTTGCGCCAATTGTGCCACAGAAATCACACCTGTATGAAGTAATAAACCACAATATTGTGTACCCACACTAGGAATACGTGCTAAATCTGCTAAGGCTATCCATTTATTCACATATTGAAGATGTAGTTGTAATTTACTCGCCAAAGCTAACCTTGTTTCTGGCATTTTTCCGTGTTTAAATAACGCCCCAGTCGTACTAATACCAAAATCTAATAATTGGTTTTGTTCCGTTGCATTTAATCCTGGTAAATTTTCAATCGGCCAGTCAGTATTTAATCTTAAACTCATATCATTTCTTCCTGCTCTTGGCGTCTCTACTTGAGAAACAAATTAACTCGTAATTAACTCACCATGCATAATAGTTATAGCTTGTCCACCCCAAAAAACACGAGCAACGCCAATATACCTTACCTTAACTATACCACCCCGATTAGAAGCCTGAGCAGCTAAAAATCCATCTTTATTTAACCTATTTCGCCAAAATGGTGCTAAACAACAATGGGCCGAACCAGTGACTGGATCTTCATTAATACCTACTGCTGGTGCAAAAAAACGCGAAATTAAATCATAATCTGAACCAGAATCCGTCAAAGTAGTAACTATCAGCGTACCAAGTGGTAACATTTTGATTTTTTGAGAATTGGTTTGGATTTCTCGTACCAAATCTTCAGATGCAACTTCTACTAATAACCAAGTGAATTTAAATATACAGTCTGACATTCTACACCTTAAATATCATTTAATTCTGCTGGTGTGGGAATTGCTTGGGAATGATCGACCGGAAAATTTAACTCTATCCAATTACCTTGGAGTTTAGCAATTAATCTGCCGCTTTTAGTTGCAAATTGTGCTTCTTCATCAGGTTATAAATGTCCTTCTGACCAGAATACATGGGCGCTGGCTAAAGTGGCATGACCACAAAGGATAACTCCTACGCTTGGAGTAAACCAACGTAAGTTATATTTGTCGTTTTGTTGAGTTAAAAGGCTGTTTCTGATAAGTTCATTTCCTGGGCTATTGTTTACATCCAGTCGTCTGGTTGAGAAGTTGCTAATACGCATACTACCGCAGGATTTCCTTTAAATGGTATGTTGGTCAAGGCATCAACTTGGGTAATTGTTTGGTTCATAAAATCAGCAAGAATTAAAAAATATTTCACGCGGAGGCGCAAAGAGAGGGTTTTTTGAGTAAAAAATGGTTGTCGATAATTGGCATAGGTGAGGACGGAATTGAGGGATTAAGTCTCATGGCTCGTTCTCTCCTTGACCAGGCTCATATTATCATAGGTGGTGAACGTCATTTATCAATCTTGTCTCCAAATGATACTAGGGAAAAGATTATTTGGAAGTCTTCTTTTCAGGATTCCATAGCAGAAATTGTTCAACGTCGGGGTGAATCAATTTGCATTTTAGCTAGTGGTGACCCTATGTGTTATGGAGTGGGTGCAACTATTCTCAAGCATATTCCTATTGCAGAAGTTTCTATTCTTCCCTCTCTTTCAGCTTTTAGTTTGGCTTGTTCTAGGTTGGGATGGAGTTTCACGGAAGTGGAATGTTTAAGTTTATGCGGTCGTCCTGCCTATTTACTACAATCTTATATTTATCCTGGTGCGAAGTTATTGATTTTGAGTGAGGGGGAAAATACACCTAGAATTGTGGCAGAAATTTTAAGGAAGCGGGGTTATGGTGATAGTAAATTTACTGTTTTAGAAAGAATGGGTGGTATTCATGAGAGGATTTTAACAGGTACTGCGGCTAGTTGGAATGAAACAGACATCGCAGCTTTAAATACTATTGCGGTGGAATGTATTGCTGATGGGGGAACAGTTACTTTATCGATTTTTCCCGGTTTACCAGATGATGCTTTTCACCATGATGGACAGTTGACGAAGCGGGAAGTGAGGGCGGTGACTTTATCAAGTTTAGCACCTTTACCGGGGGAGTTACTCTGGGATATTGGGGCGGGTTGTGGTTCTATTTCTATAGAATGGATGCGGAGTAATTTTAAATGTCGTGCGATCGCAGTTGAACAAAATTCCACTAGACTCAATTATATTGCCGATAATGCTGCTGCTTTGGGTACTCCCAATTTACAAATCATTGCCGGGAAAGCACGAGAAGTTATCCCAGATTTACCCACTCCTGACGCTATTTTTATCGGTGGTGGTGTGACAGCATCTGGACTTTTTGATATTTGTTGGAATGCGTTGCGTCCTGGAGGGAGGATGGTTACTAATGTTGTCACTTTGGAAGGAGAACAAACTTTATTTCAGTGGTATGAAAAAGTTGGAGGAAATTTCACGCGCATTTCTATTCAACGTGCAGAACCTATTGGTAAGTTTTTAGGTTGGAAGGGAATGTCTCAAGTTACCCAATGGGTAGGGTATAAGAATTCAAAATTCAAAATTCAAAATTAAATCCTATTTATGATGGGAATTAAAACACCGAATGGAACACAAAATACGTATATATAAAGGAATGATATATTTTCTTTCGGGATGAGAATAATGATTAATTAAAAGCAGATAAACGCGGATGAAATCAACCAATGGGATAATTACCAGGGTTGACCGCATGAATAAATTCACTACCGGAATGTGGTCTTCCTCTTTTATAAGCAGCTTCTTCTGGTTTTCCCCAACCCATTTGTAAAATTACTTCTAGAAAGTTCGTATTTTCCCATTTTATCAAACTTACCCATTCTGTTCTTTGGGCAATTCTTTCTACATCTAATTTGTTGATTTTTGCGTGTTGTTTACCATTACTAACACTTAAATATAATTCCATTTCAGATGTAATTTCCTGCCAAAATTCGATCATGGAATCTTTCGCTGTTTTCAATATTTCTAAATCGGAGTTTAATGCAATTAACTGTGCGTCAACTTCTGGATAATCCAACGTTTTAGTGTTAATAGTCAAATTTTTCCAGACAATTCCAGAAACCAGATTGTCTCTTTGATATTCATGAATAGAGGCTTTAAAATCTTGATAGGCTGTGAACTTCTGTAGCCCTTCGGTTGTGATAAACTGGTCTATAACAGGATTGCCTGAAACTTTCAGCTCTAACTTTAGGCGTTCTCCTTTCAAGCAAGCCTGGCGTTCTGCTGCTAGAATTTGGATGAGTTCCTGGGTAGTATAAACTTTGGACATCGGAACAAACCTAATTAGTTATTAGTTATTGGTCATTGGTCAGCTGTAATTTAAATATTATTATCTCTTGACAGCAATGGAAATGCAGTATCAGAACAAACGAAAATTTTCAACCTGGATATGAGAAATGATGAAGATAGAAAATAAGTCCGCAACAGCGGACTTGTACACAAGTTAACTCATTTGTGTATTATTTGTAAATATACAGCAGATTGCAGGTCAATGAGCTACAGAATCTAAATTAAAAGCTAGACAGCAAGAGAGTTGTACTCCTGACTCCTGACTCCTGCTGTATCTACTGACTAAACTCACTGCTATATTCATTAAATGAACGCTGCTTGAACTCAATTGACTGCTCACGGGGTAACAAATTAAATACTTCTCTAAATTTATCGTCTATCTCTTCAAAAGGTACTTGACCTGTTTTATTCAAGATGACTTTTCCTGACTGGTCAAAGAGGACAACTTGTGGTACTGCTCCTGAATAGTAATATCCTGGTTCTGTGGGGTCGTAGGTTTCCTTCATGGGGATGGTATCAACACCGATAGGAATAATCTCCGCAGCCCGTCCATAGAATGCTTGTGTTTGAGAAATAAAGACCGCATACTGTTTACAATCGCTGCTATCATCCACATAAAATGCTAGCATTGCGGGTTTATGTTCTGCTAAAGTTTGAGCTAGAGTTAGTTTGGAAGGTACTAGGGAACCATTACCTGCAAAAACCACGAAGATATTACCTTCATACCTATCATCTTTCATACCTGCGAAAGCTGGCTGCATACTTATCATGAATATGCAAAACAGCAATAAGAGCGATTTTGACACCAACCGTCGCCAGTTAGTAATTATTTGAGTTTGTAAAAAAAGCCACTTTATGCTATTCATCAACAGGAACCTTATTCAACTCTTTTGCCTAGATATATAATTACATCTGGGCACTATTTTTTTACCATAACTTGTAGTGGTCTTCTCTCTAGCATCAATTTTAAATTCTTGATGGCTGGTATTTTTTACCAAGATTAGCTACACTGGCAAGATTAATTTTGTAATTAAAGACTATTACTTAACAACTGCTGTGGGAAAGAAAATACAACTTATAGATAGAGTCCGACTGGGTTTAGCTGTATCCATTGCTAAAAGCGTCACATTTTTGGTGCGTTCTCTGCGTCTTGGTGCTGCTAGTGTATTACCAGGTTCTATTGCACGACGCATTGAACCCAGGCTTTTGCACTTATTGAGTCAGCAGGTTAAAAAAGGGGTAATTTTGATTGCGGGAACGAATGGGAAAACCACCACATCCCTGTTATTATGCACTATTTTAAAACATAAAGGTTATAGAATTGCCCATAATTCTACTGGTGCAAATCTGGAAAATGGTTTAGCAACGGCTTTGATAGAGAATACTGGTTTATTAGGTTCTTTAGATGTAGATTACGCAATTTTGGAAGTTGATGAAAATATTTTTCCCAAGGTTTTAAAACCTCTGGAACCAAGGATTATTCTTTGTTTAAATTTGTTCCGTGACCAACTCGATAGATACGGGGAAGTTGACACTATTAGCAAACGATGGACAAAGGTTATTTCTACTTTACCAGCAGATACGGTAGTTATTTCCAATGCTGATGATCCGACTTTATCATATTTGGGTCAACAGTTAAATCAAAAGGTGTTGTTTTTTGGTTTAAATGAACCAGAACATTATTTAGAAGCCATTCCTCATGCTGTTGATTCTATATATTGTCCGAGATGTGGACATTCTCTAGATTATCAAGGTATTTATCTTTCCCATTTAGGAGATTTCACTTGTCCTAGTTGCGGTTTTAGTAAGAGTAGACCAAGTTTAGAAAGTGGCAAATGGTCACAAATCCTGGTGGGTTTGTACAATAAATATAATACCTTAGCCGCAGCCACCGCAGCAAAAGAGTTGGGAGTTGATGAAGGGACTATTAGAGAAACTATTAATAATTTCCAAGCTGCTTTTGGTCGTGCTGAAGATTTGGTGATTGATGGTAAACGGGTGAGGATTTTGTTATCTAAAAATCCTGTGGGAACAAATGAAACTATTCGCGTAGTTACTCAAAGTAATGATACAACTACTTTGGTGGTGTTGAACGATCGCACTCCTGATGGTACTGATATATCTTGGATTTGGGATGTAGATACTGAGAAGTTGGTTGAACGTGGTGGGACGTTAGTTGTAAGTGGCGATCGCGTATATGATATGGCCTTAAGGTTGCGTTATAGCGAGAAGTCTGTTGAGAGTAAGATTAACTTGATTGTAGACGAAGATTTGCGACGTGCCATCGGCACAGCTTTAGAACATACACCAGCAAATGAAACTCTGCACATTCTTCCTACTTACTCTGCCATGTTGGAAGTAAGGGAAGTGTTGACAGGGAGAAAAATTCTTTAACCATTAGTTATATTTTGCGATTCTGGGGTAAGTCAAGACTACCCCAGTAATCCCGAATGGTAAGACCAAAGCCGACCACCCCGTGACCCCCAACCTGGTAATACCCAAGCTAGACATGATACCCAAGGAAATCCAGAAGACGAACGGAATACAGCTTTACCTCTGTAGCTTCAGCATCTTGAACTTGAAGTTTAGCGTGGTGAAGGGTGCAAGGTTTTTCTTTCCCTTTCCCCTTGAACCGAACACAATATCAACCGGACTCAATATGATTTAGAATTGCTATAGCAACTTAAATTAATTATTTTCTCATGTTCAGAATTTTTAAAAACTTACGTATTTGGGCGCTCGTCACTTTACTGTGTTTAAGTCTTAGCTGGTCACTGCCAGCACAGGCTGCTCAAAAAATTGACCCAAAAGTAGAACAGCGAGTGTTACAAATTATTCGCAAAAATTCATAAGTAATTATCGAAACCATTCAAGCTTATGAAGAAGAACAACAACAGAAGTTACAGCAACTAAGACAGAAATTTTTACAGGATTTAAAAACTAATCCCAAAGCTGTAATTTGTGATTCTACCACCATTGGTTCAAATCAATTACAAACAGTATTAATCGAATTATCTGGTTTTGAATATCCATATTGTGCCGAAGCACATACAAGTCTCAAAAACTTATTAGCAAAATATCCCAATCAATTTACCTTAGTGTACCAAAATTTTCTACTAATTCAAATTCATGACCAAGCATTACCAGCAGCAAAAGCCTCTTGGGCAGCATATCAACAAGGTAAATTTTGGCCATATCATGATGCTTTCTTTACCAATCAACAACAATTGGGAGAAACCTTCTATTTAGATATTGCTAAAAACTTGAATTCGGATTTAGCAAAGTTTAAAGTTGATGTGGACTTAGCTAATAAAGCAATTCAGAAAGACTTGCAACTCGTATATAAATTGGGTCTTTCTAAGACACCTTATTTTATCATTAATAGCAAGATATTTCTCCACTCCAGTTCAGCTTTCAGAAATTGAAACCCTCCTAAATCATTTATCAATTATCAGTAGGACTTAGGCAAGTGTCACAATCAAGCTTCTTGTAGGGTGGGTCAGTACTGAATCAGTTACCAGTTATTATTTGTCAGATAATTGATAACTGAATTTAATTATTTTTTATCTTTTTGTCGGGCTTTTTGTGCGAGATTCTTGAAGTGGTCACATAAACTTCAAAATTCTTTACCTTACACTATGAATCAAATTCTGAATATTGAGTTTTTGCCATAATATTTAAACTTTAAGTGCAATTTTTCCATACACAGAAAGCGCCTGAGCAATACATTGATCCATATTGTAATATTTATAGGTTGCCAGTCTGCCAACAAAATATACTCCTAGCATTGCATCTGCCAGCGCTTTATATTGCTTGTAAATTTCATTATTATCAGAACGTGGTACTGGGTAGTAAGGATCTCCCTCAGCTTTAGGAAACTCGTAAACAATGCTAGTTTTAGTATGTTCCTGTCCAGTCAAGTATTTAAACTCTGTCACACGGGTATATAAATGTTCGTTAGGATAATTGATAACAGGTGCTGATTGAAATACGGGAGTATCATGAGTCTCGTGCTGGAAATCAAGGGAGCGATAGGGTAAAATGCCATGACGATAATTAAAAAACTCATCAATTGGACCTGTATAAACAATCTCTCGATAAGGTATAGCCCGCAGGATTTCGCGGTAGTCTGTATTCAGCATCACCTTAATATAAGGGTGCGCTAACATCTTCTCGAACATCCGTGTAAAACCATGGAGTGGCATAGCCTGATAAGTATCCGTAAAATACCTATTGTCGCGGTTGGTACGAGTAGGAACACGGGCAATTACTGATTTATCCAACTCGGACGGGTCGAGTCCCCATTGTTTGCGAGTGTACCCCCGGAAAAATTTTTCATACAAATCTCGACCAACTTTACTAACTACCACATCTTCAGAAGTTCGGATATATTCTTTTGGTTCTGCAAGGGACTTGAAAAACTCCTCTACCTCAAATGAATTGAGATTCATTCCATAGAGTTTGTTAATTGTGTCCAGGTTGATGGGTATGGGAACTAATTGACCGTCTACACTGGTTAAGACACGATGTTCATAAGTCCGCCATTGAGTAAAGCATGAAAGGTATTCAAAAACTTCGCGGGAGTTGGTGTGAAAGATATGAGGACCATATTTGTGAATAAGTATGCCATGTTCATTGTAATGATCGTAGGTATTGCCACCAATATGATTACGCTTGTCTACTATCAACACTTTTTTTCCAGAATGACTAGCTAAACGTTCAGCAATAACGCTGCCAGAAAATCCGGCACCAACTATTAAATAATCAAATACAAAATCTCTCTCAAAGGTGTCTTGAGTAACTGTAGTAGAACTGTAATTAGTTTCCATTTTTTATTCTCAGTACTTATTTTTAAGTTTCTGAATTTTAGGTAATAGCAAAACGAACCACGAAGAAAAGAGATTTTCAAATACTTCTTCCGTAAGTTCTCAATTCCTAAGAGTTTATTCTTAAGTTTATCCTTAAATCAATTTAGAGTATTTATCAGTTTCTAAATAGGTTTCCCAAAACTCTCTATTAGTCAGTTCAGGTAATGTTTCTCTATAGTCTTGTTTCAATTGAGAAAACTTAAAGTATATTTCTACCGATAAAGCTAATGTTTTCATCAAAACTTTAAAGAATTCTTCTCTAGAAAAGCTAACGACAAATCCTTCTTGATTGATTAAGTTATAATACAAAGCTTTTCTGGCTCTAAATACATTTGTAGGTCTATATTCCTGCATAGGAACTACTTTGTATCCCTGTCCAGTTAACTTAATATCTTGATAGAAAAATGGAGAAGGTAACAAATGTCCATTTAGAGTAATAAATCTCAGCCAGCGATGCATTGTACTTTCTATTTTGTTTACGCTTTCTTCATACTTGATATACATAAAAGGTAATTCAGTATCTTTAACACATTTTTCTCCCATGCTTCTAATTTCTATGTTTTTCTCTTCTGGGTCAATTTCTGTTAAATGTCTGGGACCCTTCAAGAAATCAGCAGCAGCTTTAAGAATAACATTTGCACTTTGGTATTTATAGCAAAATGCTTCTCTAAGGGTAAATTTAATAATTCGTTTGATTGCATCTAGTTTACTAAAGTCATCAGATACAATGACATTTAAAATTAACTCGTTCTTTTTTAAGTAATAGTTCATCATGGGTGAGTATTTATTTTCTAATGCTTCGTGCCAAACACACACACCATTCAAGGTAATAATTTTATGATTTAACCTAATCGGAAACTCCATATCATCCATTTTGATAAAAAATGGATAAGGTAATTTGGAATCATCTATACTTTTTATGGGAAAACAAAATAACCACCAACCATTGTAACTAAGGTGTTCTTCTATTTCATTTAATAAAATATTTCTTACAGTTCTCAAGTCTAAATCTGGTTTTAATCTAATTACTTCTTTATTCCAAACTGCTCCATTTTCATATTGAATATATTTTGTATCTAGCCGTAACATACTACCACCGAGACATAAATTCTGATTATGAGCGACAGTTTGAAAATTATAAATACGCTCGAATACTTCAGGATTAATAACTACATCATCATCCATAAAGACAATATGCGAAAAATCAGACTTCCGCTTTATAACTTCTATAATGCCTCTGCAATATCCACCAGTACCACCTGCATTTTTATTAGGTATGACGTGGATTTTACTATTACAAAAATCCTTGATTGTTCTACCATTATCAATAATAAATACTTCAAATTTATTTCCTATGTCTGGTTGAGAAAATAAATGTGTTTCTAACAAAGATACATTTCTATTTACATAAGATTCTCTCTTGTATGTACAGATGACAATAGCTAGTTTCTGATTTGATTTACAAAAGTTATTAATATTGCCGTTTGCATAAAAATATCCACCAGCGAAAATACAATTATCTTCCAAGGGTTCAAGTTCTAAATACAATAATCCTTTATATGGTTGTGTGTCTATATCATTAAATACACATACTTCTTTAAGTTCGGTGTTAGTTATTATTTTTTGATGTACTAATCCCTTAATCTGTGAAGAATAATTGATATTAAGGAGATTAATCTTAAATTTACCTTTTACATTCAGGTTAATATTGATATAATTTATATTTGTATGTTCTTGCCATTTTTGAATTGAGAAAGAATTGAAATAAGTGTCAAAACTGATAATTTCAGATTTATTAATCTCAATGATATTTTGTTCATAATTCATGGAAAATTTAGAGTCTAATCGAAAATACAGTTCTTCGACAGTGCATATATCTAAGTTCGGCAAAATAATATTCTGTAATTTAACAGTCGTTTGTACATTCTGATGAGTGGGTCGTGAATTTAGCAAAGCTTGTGACATTTAAAATCCTTCCTTGTAATAATAAGTTGAAATTGCAATTAGAGAGAGAGGATGGTATTAATTAACTTGATGCAGCTTCATACCGCTTTTCCAACCAATCCGAATTCCTTCAATGGTTTGTTGAATATACTTTATTAAAACTGAGTTAGGAATATGATGGGTGAATTTCAGACGGATAATTCTCAACCAACAACGATAGGTAATGAGTAAAAGCAAACGGGTAACGAATATAGGAAATAAACCTCTTGTTAATCCATGCTTGATAGCAAAGTAAGTTGTATTTTTCGCTAAGGAATACCAACAGGTGAGATGTTTTTGATCAATCCGATTGTGGCTAGGTTGGGGATAATGATCTATTACTACATCAGCATAGTGAACTTCATATCCTGCTTGAATTAAACGTAAACAAACATCTGTTTCATCGAGAAAGTAGTCAAAAAATTCATCATAGCCATTAATCTTTTCCAAAATGTCTTTGCGAAAAGAACAATTAGTTCCCATTAACCCGTTAAACCATAAGCCATTTGCTTGGTTATAGTTAGTAGCATCAGCAGAACGAATAGCAATAGTTTCGCTGAAAAGATTGGTGATTCCCCGGTGGAATTGTAGGGGATAACCAGGACGAGTTAAATCACGCACTGTACCTCCAACTGCTGCACATTTTTCATCATGTAGGGCGTAAATATCTAGCAACTTCTCAATCCATTCAGACGGTGGAATGGCATCATCATCAAAAAATGCCACAATTGAACCTGTTGCTAATTTGATGCCCATATTTCGGGAATAACTGATGTTTTTTGGTTTAACTTGTAGAAAATTTATCTTCAAATTATTTTTGCTAGATACTTGATTGACCATTTCAATTGTTTGGTTTGTTGATGAAGCATCAATCACAATAACTTCAAAGTTTTGATAGCGAATTAGTTCTAGTGATTGCAAAGCCTTTTCTAAACAATTAGGGCGATTACTTGTACAAATTATGATTGAAACTAGAGGAGATAAGGGAGTAGGCATGATTTCTGGTATTGACGATAACTTCAGCTTGCGAATTTGCCAGTATATCTGCCACATTTCGTTGCTAGTCTTCATAACTGCCTTTGTCAACACTAACGGATTAATGACAACAGGCACATAACCATTACCTGTAAAGTAGTAAACCCATTTTGCGAGATTGAGAACGTCAAGAGTCGGATATTGATAAGTAACAATGGCAATATCAATTGGTTTCCAAAACCAAGCGATTATCCATAACCAAATCCGACTAAATTTATTAGGTAAAGGCCAAAAAGTAACTTTTTCATCAACTTCTATCTTTTTGAGGTTCTGACTTTGAAACTCGTCTTGATAGATACTAGATTGGACAAAAACTTTAGCTGGTTCATGAATAATCTCTCGTAAAGGATACTCAGTATAATTAATTTTTCTGAGCATCTTTCCCTGAACACCATTGATAAAGTCTTGAAAACCTGCAATAGAAATTTCAGCTAGAAAGTATCTTCCTGTAGCAGCGTAATAAACTAGTCGGGGAAAACTCACAACTACTCTTTTTAATAAAAGTTCTGGTCGATGTTTTTGCCAACAGTAACAAAGATTACGCTCATCATAATAATTCATCCAAGGTCTAGATTTGAAATCAGGAGAATCGTGCCAAACTATTGAATGTGGATTTACCGCAATAACCCATCCAGCTTGTTTGACTCGTAAACACCATTCCACATCATCAAAGTGTAAAAAGTAATCTTCAAATACTCCCATACTCTGTACGATTTTACACCGGATTAATAGTGAGGCTGCTGCACAGATATCTACATTAACGTAGGGTTTACCTTGAAGAATCTCTTCTGTGGATATGTTTACTTGATTGCCAAAGTTGATTTTTAAGTGGGCTTTTTTATTGTTAATAAAGCTACCAATTTCCTGAATAGCATTGGGTTTCTGTAGCTTCCGAATTTGTGAACCTACTACGCCAACTTCTTCATAATTCTGTAATGTATTAATTAATGGTATTAGTGCTAGAGAATCTAGACGAACATCATCATCAAGTAGCCAAATATAATTGTAATCAAGTTTACTAACAAACTGTAGTCCGCAGGAAAATCCTCCAGAACCACCTAAATTACTACCAGTTTGTAAAACCTTAACTTGATCAGAATAATGTTTTTCTATGTAAGATTGAGTACCATCTGTTGATGCATTATCTACAACATAGATATCAATATCAATATCTGGTAGTTCTAGTTTATTAAGGTCTTTTAGAAGTAGACAAACCTGTTTCATTTTATTCCATGTAACTATAATAATAGCAAGTTTGTTAATCTTCATTTAGTTGCTGAATTTGCTTATATTTAGTTTGTATCAACAGTTTATAACTAAATATTTTTATTTCGTCAATACCAATTTGCCACGTAAGGATTCAGGTCTAAGGAAGAGGGATTAAAGAAGGTGTATGGAAAGCAGAGTGAACCATGGCTTTCATAGGTT
>ERZ1034411.256-NODE-256-length-12679-cov-2.605751_pt1 | contig 12679 bp, 7 predicted proteins | sample MGYA00520583_ERZ1034411 | MGnify/ENA primary metagenome ERZ1034411 (study PRJEB33736, sample SAMEA104288481) | Azolla microphylla | place: Ecuador | collected 1982 | study: EMG produced TPA metagenomics assembly of the PRJEB19522 data set (Is there foul play in the...
CCCTCGGCGCGCGTTATACGTGGCGCTGGAACGGGCCTACCGCCGCCGCGGACGGCTGCACGTCAACATCATCATCGGCTGCGTCTGCATCTCGCTCACGACCCTGGCGGCGTTGTGGATCGTCGACTACCTGCTGGTGCAGTCGTCGTCCGGTTCGCCGACGAGCCTGGTGCGCTCCCTGTACGCCTCGGACGTGCTGCTGGCGGCGTTGATCACCGCCGGCGTCTACGCCGTGCTGTATTACGGCGTGGTACGCCCGGTCACGCGCTTCCGCCACGACGCCCGCGCCCTGGCCGAGCTCAAGGGCGAGGACCAGCACGACGCACTGGCGGCGCTGACGCTCGACCATGAGCGCCGCGCCGAGCAGCTCGACGCTGCCCTCACCGACAACGAAGTGCTGCGCCGCAAGCTCGACGAGGCCGCCGCCTCGCGCGCCAAGCTGAACCGCTACTTCCGCTCCACCATCGAGACCGTCACCGACCGCCTGATCCTGGTCGGCGACAGCGGCCGCATCCGCGAGATCAGCCCGTTCGCCGCCGAGTTCCTCGGCCTGCACCGCGACCGCGCCATCGGCCGCGACTTCGACGACGTGGTGCACCTGTTCGACGCCGGCAGCGACGCCGGACACCAGCGCCGCCTGCTGGGCCTGGCGCGCGACACCATCGAGGCCGCCTCGCCGGCGCCGCGCATGGTCGAAGCACAGTTCGCGCCGATGCACGGCGAGGCGCAGCGCATCCTGGTTCACGCCAGCGCGGTGATCGACAACGACAGCGGCGCCGTCTCCGGCGCGCTGATCCGCATCGAGCCGTACGAGGGCAAGGACGCGCGCCCGGCTGTCGCGCCGGCCGGCCCGGGGCTGGACCGCATCACCCGCCTGCCGAGCCGCGACCAGCTCGACCTGCGCCTGGCCGAGCTGATCCGCGATCCGCAGTCCGAGGGCGTGACGCACAGCTTGCTGCTGCTGGCGATCGACAACCTCACGGTGCTGACCGACAGCCTCGGTTTCCGCGCCGCCGAGGAGCTGATCTACGGCGTGGCCGAGATCCTGCGGCAGGCGGTGGGCATATCCGGCAGCTGCTACCGCGCCGGGCCCGACACCATCGCCGCACTGCTGCCGTGGACCGGCGCGGCCAAGGCGCAGGAGCTGGGACGCAAGGTGCAGAACGAGGTCGGCGCGCGCGTGTTCAGCGCCGGCGAGCTGCGCTTCGAGTCCTCGGTCAGCGTCGGCATCGCCGAGGTGCCGCCGGACGGCATCAGCCCGGCGCAGGCGGTGGACAACGTCTACACCGCCCTGGCCAAGGCACGCTACACCGGCCCCGGCACCCTGCACGTATTCCAGGAAGGCGACCAGGCGCCGGCACAGCGCCGCTCCGACCGCGAGTGGACCGGCTGGCTGCGCGCGCGCCTCGGCGCCGGCTTCCTGCGCCTGGCCTCGCAGGAGATCCGGCCGATGGGCGAAGGCGGCCGCCTGCAGCGCATGTTCGAAGTGTTCATGCGCGTCGAGGACGAGGACGGCGTGTGGGTGCCGCCCGGTGCCTTCCTCGGCGCCGCCGAGCGCCACGGCATGATCGCCGAGCTGGACCTGGATGTGCTGCGCACCGCGCTGGATCAGCTCAAGCAGCATCCCGAGCTGCTCGATGAATACGCCTGCGCCTGCATCAACCTCAGCGCCGCCTCCTTCGCCACCGACGGCTTCGCCGCCGAGGTGCTGCAGGCCATCGCCATGTCCGGCCTGCCCGGCCACCGCGTCTGCTTCGAGATCGACGAGGCCCACGCGCTGAGCCACAAGGCGGCGCTGAGCGCCTTCGTCGAGAGCGTGCGCCGCGCCGGCGTGCGCATCTCGCTGGACCGCTACCGCGCCATCGGCGGCCTGTCCGAGCTGCGCGGCGTGACGATCGACTTCGTCAAGCTGCACGACTCGCTGCTGCAGTGCCTGGACCCCGCGCAGCGCGACGAGATCGGCCTCAAGCACCTGCGCTGGGCCATCGACGTGATGCAGGCGATGAACATCACCTGCATCGCCACCGGGGTGGAGAGCGAGGCGGTGCTGGCGCAACTGCCCGGACTGGGCATCCGCTACGCCCAGGGCGTGGCGGTGAACAAGCTGGGACCGCTGCTGGTGTAGGCATTGCGCCGCCGCCGTGCCTGCGCTATTGATGGTGCCGGCGCGCGGCGGGGATTCCAGGCATGAGCGAGAGCGGCGGCGACCCGGCACGTCCGGGCTTCATCTCCAACGGCGAGGTGGCGATCCACGTCGCCGACCTGGCCCGCGCGGAGCATTTCTACGGCGACGTGCTGGGCTTTCGCCTGGTCGGCCGCACCGCGCGCCAGCTCGAGTTCGATACCGGCGCGCTGCGCCTCTACGTCAACCTCGACAGCCGGCCGCTGCCCGGCTTCGTGCCCTCGTTCAACGTCGCCGACCGCGCCGCCGCACTGGAATACCTGGAAGCGGCCGGCTGCAAGCCGGTGGCGGTGGCCAGTCAGCCTGGGCTGCATTACCTGCGCGATCCTTTCGGATTGCTGTTCGACGTGGTGGAGCGGCCGCCGGGCGGGGATTTGCCCTGATCCACTCATCCAACGTTAGGCCTGTGGAAAAAAAGCGTAAGAGGGCTGGACAACAATTTCGTCTTCAACGTATCGCTGCGGCGTTTGCGTTGCTGGTCATACTCTTCTGCGCCGGAAACTACTATTTGGAATGGGGCCTGTTCGGGCGCTTTGCCAAGGGCGTTGCTTTGCTCAGTGCACTAGCCGCCTTCATCCAATTTAAGGTCTACGGCCCGAGCATCCAACGGCTGCATGCGTATCGACGCCTCAAACGCATAAAGCGGGCAACGCAAGCGTAGCAAGCGTAGCCCGGATGGAGTGAAACGGAGTCCGGGGCTTTACACTGCGACTCTCGGACTACACTTCGCTTCATCCGGGCTACACTCGCTATATTGAATAGGGCGGCAACACTGATCGCCTACAACTTATAGACTGAAATTGGCTGAACGCCCTCATAAGCCTCTAAATCCGCCCCTTGATCTATTAAAAAGTTTCTAATGTTAAGAAAATCGGACGCTAATTTGCATTGAGGAAAAAGCAAATGCTCATTTAGCGTGCCGCCAAATTTTCTCAATTGTTCATATTGGCCTAACAAACATTCATGCAGGAGTGCGGAGAAGCTTCCATGCTCCGCATGCACCCAGCCAACATCAAAGCCACAGAACATCGCGTTCATCAGCTGCGGCTGAGCTAGCGGACCGATAACGAAAAGATCGACCTCATGCTTCCTTTCAATGCTTTGTCGATAATGCCTGCATGCTTCAATCTGGGACAACGAAGCGAGGCCATCCACCAACGTGATGCCATACGCGGTCTCGTCCTCCGGCCACATCTCGCCATCAACACCTTGATAGCGCCTTAGAAAATCCAGAGCGTTCCCTTCAATCGCTGGCCGCCAATCAGCACTCCGAGCGAACTGTCCCGAACTTAATACTCTAATAAGATTTGGATCACGTTCAATTGCCAAAATGCCAGTTGGAACCGAAGCATTTGAGTTTTTCATGGCGGAGCCTTTGGCCCTGGAGCCGGTACTACTGGAATGTGATTTACAGGCCCTATGTGTATGTGGTCACCGCCAACCCAGCAAGCGTAGCCCGGATGGAGCGAAATGGATCCGAGGCTTTACGCTGCAACTCCCGAATTACATTTCACTCCATCCGGGCTACACTCGCTGATTAGCTGATGCAGGGGTATTTGAAAGAATGCCAAATCACAAATTGCTTAAGTGTTCGGCCTTATTAGGTTATGTGCTCGTTGCAGTCGAAGAAGCCCAATTGGCCCACTGATTGTTTGACTGGACCTCTGTGTCTATTGCCTTGATCATTCTCAGTCGCATTTTATTTATATGCGGAAAGAAACTTATGAAGCAGAGGCATTGAACCAGCACGCGCAATCTAGTCCATGAGGGAGGCTTAAGATTTCTCATTTGATGCGCGTGAACAAGAGCTTCTGCGAACCGATCAAGCTCTATATAAGAAGAAGCAAGAATTTTGTGCAGATGGAAGCTTTCTGGCTCAAACAATGCTGCTGTCAGCGCAACATCCAGTGCCGATTCAAAACAGTGCTGCTGCCAGTAAAAATCTGCCAAGCGCATTGACGCGGGTAAGTCTCGCGAATTGATAGACAAGGCTTTTTTGCAAGTGGCCTCCAAATCCGGAATCTCCAGCCCAACTGAGAGAACGATTAAAGATTCGGTTAAAGCAGATGCCCATCTCATTTAAAGCCGCCTTTCGCCTTTATGAGTACGCAAAGAGCCCCAGCGCTAAGACTCCCAGTCGTATCGATTAAATATTGGTCTTGGGTTCCCAGTTAAGGAATATGAATAACAATGCCACCCCAAGCAAGCGTAGCCCAGATGGAGTGAAACCGAATCCGGGGCTTTACGCGGCGATTCCCGGATTACACTTCGTTTCATCCGGGCTACCTTCGCTCAGTTGGGCGAGGCGCGCCGCATGTAATCCAGCGCAAGGTTGCTCAAGGTCCGCACCGCCAGGCCCAGGCTGCATATCGACGACGGGCTGATTCCATGGTGAATCATGAAGAAGCCCAACGGGATTTTTTGATGATTTTACCCTCATCTGACAGATCCACAGACCAAGCGTCAAAATCAAAGCTCATTCGATTTTCAAACCAAAGCCGCTCAGCGCAAGGTGCTTCACACGGATATGAGGTATATCGTTGAAATGGAACCCCTCCCCTCTTTTCACGGATAGAAGGTTGACCTAAAGCATCAATGACCTGTTGCTCTGTTTGTCCGATCACAATGCTTTCAAACTCTCGTGACCGACTGCCAGAAATAATGCTGCAAGTCGATACATAAAGCACCGGAACAAGAACAATGATCCATGCCACTCCAACGATAACCCTCTTGTCGGTCATGAATGTGGCTCGAAGCCCGGAAGTAATCGCTGCAACGCCGGTGGAATTGGCCCGCCCCGTGGTATGAAAAATTTCTGCGCACCAGGCACAGATTGCAGATCTCGTGACATGCCTCCTGGGCAAGGACCGCTCTTGCGTACGCGCCGGTTCATTGCGTTGCAAGTGTATGTGGCCGAGTTCCCGTTATTAGTCAGCGTCGCCCGGCGATTGAAGGCGTCGTAGCCATAAGCGGTTACGCTGCCGCCATATGGATCTGCTGTGCCATAGCTGAACATCCCAGCACCAGTTGTTGCTATGGCAATGTGTCCAAAAGGGTTAGAAAGAATGCCCGCCGAAAGAAATACAGCAGTGTCAAGACCCGATGGATCAACTTCCGAGATTGGGTTGGCGTTAGCGTAGGCATAGATATTCACGCCTCTAATCGCTGAACGAGCGCTCGGTTGGCCAAGGCAACGCCACAACCGAGCATCGGAGAGCCGGTAATAGTTGCAATCCAGGCGAACCCTCCGATCTTCACGCCGAATGATTCAGAAGGTGAAACCAAGCCACCAAGCACGTCAAATCCGCCAGGCATTAAAAGGATCACTGCAATTTGAGCTAACAGCGAAGCCAGAACGCCAGTTGCCCCCGCAAGCACAGCAAGCTTCACGATCCGCCGCTGCCTGTGGGCCCTAAACAGTACGCCGCAAAGGCCAAAAAAAGGTAAAAGAAATAGATATAAAAGTGGCCACTTGAGGTTCTTATAAAGCGCTGGCACCAGTCAAATGGAGAAAGGAGTGCAGCTATAGAAAAAACGACGCACAAGGCTCCATAAGAAAGGACCCCATGGAGTCCTCTTCTGATCACTTGCCAACCGTCTTAACAGTAACCCCGGGCAGGTTCGCGAGCTCCGATGCCAGGCTTCCCGGTAGGACGACAGTTTGAAATCCCGTCCAATTGTTGAACGGTCCTATCCCTTTCAGGACCTGGGAAGTCAATGCTGCGCATTGACCGGGCGCAGCTTCGTTATTGGAAGATTGATCGAAGCTCTTGAAGAGTTGTTGCCCGACGGCGGGACTTGTGTCGAACGTAAAAGTTTCTACTGTGCTCCCAGTACTCTGCTGGTATTGAATGTAGTTGTTTAGCAAATTTGGATCGCCGCCAAGAAGATCGCCGCCCCCCTGGGTAGGAACCGGCAGGGTCGTAGATTGTCGGTCCGGTGCCAAGGGGGTTATCTATGTAAGCAGCTGCATGGGAGTCGATGCCGTAGTCATATCATACGCTCGCTATCAAAGCGCACCTACCGCGCCCCTTCCATGTAATCCAGCGCCAGGTTGCTCAAAGTCCGCACCGCCAGGCCCAGGCCGCTCTCGTCGATCTTGAAGCGCGCCGAGTGGTTGGGCGCGTACTCGTCGAGGCTGGCGCCGGGCTTGCGCACGCCGACGAACACGTACAGGCCGGGGATCTGCTGCTGGTAGAAGGCGAAATCCTCGGCGCCCATGATTACCGGCGATTCGATCAGTCCGGCGCCGGCGACGCGCTTGAGCGTCGGCAGCATGCGCGCGGTCAGCGCCGGGTCGTTGTAGGTCACCGGGTAGGAGGTCTCCTCGCCGAAGCTGACGTCGGCGGTGGCGCCGCCGGCGGCGGCGATGCCGGCGACGGTGCGGCGCACGTCGTCCTGCAGCTGCTTGCGCATGTCCTGGTCGAGCGCGCGCAAGGTGCCCTTGAGCAGGGCGGTGTCGGGGATGATGTTGTTGCGCACACCGGCGTCGAACTTGCCCACCGTCACCACCACCGGCGCGCGGGTCAGGTCCATCTGCCGGCTGGGAATGGTCTGCAGCGCCAGCACCATCTGCGAGGCGATGACGATCGGGTCGATACCATTCCACGGCATGGCGCCATGGCTGGACTTGCCGTGGACGACGATACTGAAGTCGTCGGAGCTGGCCATCACGCCGCCGGCGCGGTAGGCCAGCTGGCCGGTCTCGAACTTGGTGAACACGTGCAGGCCGAAGATCACCTCCGGCTTCGGCTCGCTGCTGAGCACGCCCTCCTTCACCATCAGCTCGGCGCCGCCTTCCTCGCCCTTGGGATGGCCTTCCTCGGCCGGCTGGAAGATCAGCTTGAGCGTGCCGGGCAGCTGCGGCTTGAGCTGGGCGAAGATGCTGGCCACGCCGAGCAGGATGCCCATGTGGGCGTCGTGGCCACAGGCGTGCATCACGCCGACGTCCTTGCCGTCGAAGCTGCCGCGCACGGTGGACTTGAACGGCAGATCCACCTCCTCGGTCACCGGCAGCGCGTCCATGTCCGAGCGCAGCGCCACCACCGGGCCGGGCTTGCCGCCGCGCAGCACCGCCACCACGCCGGTATGGGCGATGCCGGTCTGCACCTCGTAGCCCAGCGCCTTGAGGCGCTTGGCCAGGTACTTGGAAGTCTCGAACTCGCGGTTGGACAGCTCCGGGCGCTGGTGCAGGTAGCGGCGGTCGGCGATGACCTGTGCCGATACCGCGTCGGCCAGCTGGTCGAGCTGGGCGTGCAGGGCGGCGTCGGCATGGCCGGCGGTGGTGGTCAGGCCGGCACTCAGTGCCAGCAGCAGCGCGGCTTTGCGCATGGGTAAGCCCCAGGTATCGGATACCTTCATCCTAGCAAGGCCCGCACCGTCCCTCCCAGCGCGCCTTGCGGTAAATTGCCTGCAAAGCGGGGCCCACCCGATCCGCGGAGTCCGCGATGCTTCCAACACCCAATGATCCAATGCTCGTCGGCGGCCCGGTCGAGCCGCCGTCTTCCACGGTGCAGAGCCGCCTGCTCGGCGTGCTCGGCACCGCCACCCTGCTGGCGCTGCTGTACTTCGCCCGCGAGGTGCTGATCCCGATCACCCTGGCGGTGATGCTCGGCTTCCTGGTCACGCCGCTGATCAGCGGCCTGCGCCGCATCGGCCTCGGCCATACCCTCTCGGTATGGACGGCGGTGGCGGCGCTGGCGCTGCTGCTTTCGGCCGTCGCCGCGGTGATCGGCTCGCAGGTGATCCGCATCGGCGAGAGCCTGCCGCAGTACGAGGAGACCATGCGCGGCAAGCTGGCCACGCTGGACCGCATGACCCTGGGCAAGCTCGGCATGGTCACCGAGCCGGTGCGGCGCCTGATCGACCGCGTCTCGGCGGACGATGGCGATACTGCTGCCCAAGCCCAGCCCGAAGCCCGGCCGGGCTCGGCGGCGCAGCCGCTGCAGGTGGAGCTGCACCAGCCGCCGCTGCGGCCGTTGCAGATGCTCAGCCGCGTGGCCGCCTCGGCCTGGGGGCCGCTGGCCTCGGCCGGCATCGTCATCGTGGTACTGATCTTCGTGCTGCTGGAGCAGGAGGCGCTGCGCGACCGCTTCATCCGCCTCGCCGGCGGTCAACGACGCGGTGGAGCGGCTGGCGCATTTCTTCGCCTACCAGTTCGCGGTGAACCTGACGGTGGGAGCGGTGCTGTGGGCCGGCCTGGCGCTGCTGGGCCATTCGCAGGCCCTGCTGTGGGCGGCGATGGCGGCGCTGCTGCGCTTCGTGCCCTACGTCGGCGTGTGGATCGCGGCGGCCTGCGCCACGCTGTTCGCCGCGGCGGTGGAGCCGGGCTGGTCGGTGGCGGTGATGACCCTGAGCCTGTTCCTGGTGGTGGAGCTGGTGGCGGCGCAGCTGGTGGAGCCGTTCCTTTACGGCCACACCACCGGGCTGTCGCCGCTGTCGGTGGTGATCGCGGCGATCTTCTGGAGCTGGATCTGGGGCCCGGTGGGCCTGGTGGTGTCGACGCCGCTGACGCTGTGCCTGGTGGTGGCGGGGCGCTACGTCAAGGCGCTCAACGCGCTGGAGATCCTGCTCGGCGAGGTGCCGGCGCTGACCCTGCCGCAGAATTTCTACCAGCGCGCCCTGTCCGGCGACGCCGCCTCGGTGATCGAGCGGGCGCGGCTGTTCATCAAGAGCAAGTCGTTCGCCGCCTACTGCGACGCGGTGCTGATGCCGGCGATGCACCTGGCGCGTTTCGACATCATCGCCGGCACCATCAGCCGCGCCGAGCAGATGCGCTTCCGCACCGCGGTGGCGGAGGTGATCGAGACCCTGAGCAGCCCGCAGCGGCGCTGGCGGCGCACGCCGGGGACCTCGCTGCTGGCCGACGTCAACCTCGGCCGCCAGCTGCGCGCGCGGCGCGAGCTGCTGGCGCGGCGGCAGGCCCTGCCCGGCGCCGCGGGCGCGAGGCAGCTGCTCTGCATCGGCGTCGGCTCGATCTTCAACGAGCTGGCGGCGGAAGTGCTGGTACGGGTGCTGGCCAAGGCGCGCATCGACAGCCACCACCTGCTGCTGGAGGACCTGGGCGATGCCGCGCTGCACGGCGCCGACGCGTCGCGGGTGGCGGCGGTGTGCCTGGTGAGCCTGCAGCCGGGCGAGGAATCCGAGCGCATCGAAGCGCTGGCCCGCGACATCCGCGCGAGCATGCCGCAGGCCAGGATCCTGGTGCTGGTGCTGGAAGGCCCGTATCACGACTGCAACCCGCTGGAGCGCGGCCTGGCCGGCGTCGACTCCACCATCCACTCCTACGAGGACATGCTGGGCAGTTGCCTGGAAACGGTGGCCGACTGCGCCGCGAGAGCCGAACGGGAGAAAGCGGCGGCGAGCGCCGCCGCGTAAGCGCCGCCGCGTAAGCGCCGGTCGGCGCCGGTTCAAGGCGCCAGTGACTGCGCCTTGTCGGAGAAGCGCAGGCGCAGCTCGCGCTTGAGGATCTTGCCGCTGGCGTTCTTCGGCAGCGCCTCCACCACCTCGACCAGCTTCGGCACCTTGAAGCCGGCCATGCGCGCCCTGCAGAACACCTGCAGCTCGTCCGCGCTCAGCGCCTGGCCCTCGCGCACCACCACGGCCGCGCTCACCACCTCGATCCAGCGCGGATGCGGCACGCCGAACACCGCCACCTCGGACACCGCCGGGTGGGCGAAGATGACTTCCTCGATTTCGCGGCTGGCGACATTCTCGCCGCCGCTCTTGATCATGTCCTTCTTGCGGTCGACCACGCTGAGGTAGCCTTCCTCGTCCATCACGCCGAGGTCGCCGCTGTGGAACCAGCCGTTGCGGAACGCCTCAGCTGTCTTACGCGGGTTGTTCCAGTAGCCGAGCGTGGCGTGCGGGCTGCGGTGCACGATCTCGCCCACCGTTCCCGGCGGCACCGGCCGGTCGTCGTCGTCGACCACCCGCGTCTCGACGTTGATCGCCGCGCGGCCGGCCGAGCCGAGCTTGCGCAGCTGGTCCTCGGGCTTGAGGATGGTCGCCAGCGGCGACATCTCGGTCTGGCCGTAGAAGTTGAACAGGCGGATGCCCGGGATGCGCGCCAGGATTTCCTTGATGATCTCCACCGGCATGATCGAGGCGCCGTAGTAGCCCTTCTTCAGCGAGGACAGGTCGGTGTTATCGAAGGCGGGGTGCCGCAGCAGCGCGATCCACACCGTCGGCGGGCAGAACAGCTTGCTCACCCGTTCCGCCTCGATGGTCTTCAGCAGCGCGCCGGCGTCTGGCCCAGGCAGGACGATGCTGGTGGCGCCGAGGTACAGGTCCGGCGTCAGGAAGCAATCCAGCTGCGCGCAGTGGAACAGCGGCAGCGAGTGCACCTCGATGTCGTCGCTGCTCATCTCGCCGTCGATGATGACGCTGGCGTACTGGGCATAGAGGCAGCGCGCCGACAGCAGCGTACCCTTGGGCCGCGACTCGGTGCCGCTGGTGTAGATCATCTGCACCGGCGCGTCGTCGTCGACCTCCACGTCCGGCGCCATTGCGTCGGCGTGCAGCATCCAGTCCTGCACTCGCTCCCAGCCGGGCACACCCTGCGGCAGCGAATCCTGGATGGCGCCGCGCACCTTGGTGGCGATGCCGGCCTCGGCGATGGCCGCCTCGGCCACGCCGGCCAGCGCGTCCTCGACGATCACGCCGCACACCTGGCCGTCGCCGAGGATATAGGCGACCTCGGAGGCATTGAGCATGAAGTTGACCGGCACGGTGACGGCACCAAGCCGCGCCAGCGCGAAGCGCGCGACGACGAAGCCGTGATTGTTGTGCGACAGCAGGGCGATGTGATCGCCCTTGCTCACGCCGCGGGCGGCGAGCGCGTTGGCGGTGCGGTTCACCGTCTCGTTCAGCTCGGTGAAGCTCTGCCGCAACTCGCGGTAGACGAGCGCGGTCTTGCGCGGGAAGCGCTCGGCGCTGCGATGCAGCAGGTCAGCCAGCCGCTGGCGGCGCGCCGACCGCACCGGGTCCGCGCCTGTGGGGGTGCCGCTCATGCCGATCTCCTCCGCGCCGGCGGGATTCGTGTCCTCGCCCTGGCCCGGGGCGGCGACCGCTCCCGGGGGTTGCGCCCTTTATAACCCGCCGGGACAGCGCGCGCGAAGGCGGCTCAAGCCAGCAGCCGCTTCTCCAGCCGCCGCATCACGCGGGCGAACACGCCGAGGTCGTCCGCCGCGCGCGCCAGCACCAGCGCGCCCTGGATCGCCGCCACCGCGTCCTCGGCCTCGCCGCGCGCCGTGGCCATGGCAAAGACGCCGATCAAGCGCACGCCACCCGAAGCCCGCGTCCCAGTGCTGCCCTGGCTTCCAGCCGGCGCCGGATTGCCTCGAGGACATATCCCTCGCTGACGCGCGGCGCGCAGTACACGGCGGCCCGCTCCGCCACCTGGGGATAGAGCTGATCGTATTCCCCTGCGTTGTGGAACATGGCGCGGCTGCCGTCATCGACGAAGGTTTCCGAGGCCGAGCCCTCGGCCCAGATCAGGTCGTGATGCTCCAGCTCAATGTGCAGGTAGCGCACTTCGTCCACTTCTTCCTGAACGATGGAAACGCCGTTGACCAGCGCGCCGGCAGGGATGAGCACGCCATCGAGGTACATGGCGTGCAGGGGCGAAACGAGCAGGTCGCGCCTGGGCATGTTCTCATCCAGAGCGCCGGCCTTGATGCGGACCGGCAGGATGTGGTCCTGACCGGCGAGGAATCTTCCGGCATAGCTGCGCCGGCCGATCCAAAGGATCGGCCTGGTAACGCCGGAGCAGGTAACGACCCGGTCGCCGATACCCAGGTCTTCCACCGGTACTTCGCCCCGCTCCGTCAGGATCAGGGTGCCGGGGCAGTAGCATGGCGTGCCCTCGGTGACGAGGGTGCCGCCATGGCCATCGCTGGCGAGGTTGAAGGCCCCGCTCAAGCTGCCCGGGTCATCGAACTTCAGCACGATATCGCCGTCGCTGGTGTGGATGATCAGGTCGCCGGTGCTGCTATCGAAATCGCTGCCGGTGACGTCGCCTATGCCGACGCCGTCGAGGTCGATGGCGTCGCTGGCGTCGAAGCCGGACAGGCTGCCGTGGAAGTCGGCCGGATCGCCGAGGGCGAGCGTGTCGCCGCTGCCGGCGAAGTCGACAGTCTGGCCGGCGGCGACGCTGCCGTCGAGGCTGACCGTGGCGGAGTCCAGCTCGATGGTACCGGTGCCGCTGACGGCACCTTCGACGGCGAGGCTGTCGGCAGCAGTTTCGTGCAGGGTGCCGTTGTTCTGCACCGACACGTTCAGGGTGGTGGTGCCGGCCAGGTCCCAGTTCGCGCCGCTGTCGACCTGCAGTTCGTTGAAGCCGGTGAACTGGGTGCCGATGCCGGCGAGGCTGCCGGGGCCGTTGGCGGCGCCGAGTTCGAGAACGTTGTTGGTTCCTTCGGCGACGACCTGTCCGTTGAAGACCGCGCCGCCTTCGACGACGAGCCGGGCGCCGCCGAGCGCCATGAACACCGCGTC
>ERZ1034411.258-NODE-258-length-12563-cov-25.100416_pt1 | contig 12563 bp, 12 predicted proteins | sample MGYA00520583_ERZ1034411 | MGnify/ENA primary metagenome ERZ1034411 (study PRJEB33736, sample SAMEA104288481) | Azolla microphylla | place: Ecuador | collected 1982 | study: EMG produced TPA metagenomics assembly of the PRJEB19522 data set (Is there foul play in...
CCTTTGATTTTCCGTCTCTCCAGATGTACGGAGCATTTTCATAAATCAAATACTATTCCTATATTTGTGTAAGTATTTTAATCTTAAAGATCATAATCAATATTTATTTTATTCCTGAAATGGCATATGGCGCATAGTGCTGATTCCAAATCAGGATTAACTTTTGTCACTACTGATGAAGAATAGTATCACTGGATTTTTACCGAATTTGGTTTTATTTCACCCAAGGAATAAAATCTCAACTAGGTGAATGATAAAGTTTGCTTTCTTTCCTTGTGCCTGTTTGTACTATTGCTGCTTAGAACAAAACACAGATTCAATATCTGTCTTAATCCGCATACATTTGCGGTTAGTTATTAATGGATTTTGAAAATGGCTCAGGTCAGATTTGAACTGACGACCCCAGGCTTATGAGTCCCGTACTCTAACCAACTGAGCTACTGAGCCGTGTTGTTTTATCAACTTATATTAAGATAGCATACGATTCTCGCTATGGCAATTCCCAAATCAAAATTTTCTCCGAAAATAAAAGAGGGAGCAAATCTCCCTCCACGAACAAGACAATTACTTAGTTAACAAACAGCCAGGCTTTTATAGACGTGCCTGTGATGGTAGGAACGCAATTGGGTTCACTGCACCCTTACCTGCTGGGTGGACTTCAAAGTGGCTGTGAGGTCCAGTGCTAAAACCAGTGCTACCCATAGCAGCAATAGTTTGCCCTTGTTCCACTTGTTGACCTACTTGCACTAAAATTCGGCTATTGTGACCATAACGAGTCATACTACCATCGGGATGACGGATATCAACCACATTGCCATAACCACCGTTATTCCAACCTGCTCTTTCTACCACACCGGGAGCAGATGCATAAATTGGTGTGCCTACACCGTTAGCAATGTCAATACCTCTGTGCATTCTGCCCCAGCGCCAACCATAGCCAGATGTGAGAACACCCTTAGCAGGCCAAATGTAAGATGCTGAAGAGGTAGATTGAGGATTACTATTTTGGTCAACATTTTTAGGCAGGTATAAATCAACTGCCGCCAATGGTGGTAATGCTGGGGATACTCTGGTTCCTCGCAATTTACCCAAGGAGTCGGTCGAGTTAACACTAGGAGAAGGAACAACCAATCTGATACCAGATGAGTTATTGCGATCAAAATTACCAGATGAAGTTGTTTGATTGGGCAGGAATTCTGGGTTAATTGGCTCGTTCATGGGACGAGCAGCACGCAATTGGGGCTTAACAGGTTGTTCTCTGTAACTGGGTAGTATTGGTCTTGGTACAGGAATTGCTACCGCATTCCGTTGAGAATTAACTCTAGAGGGGGCAAATAGATTGCCTATTTCGATTGCAACTGGCGCTGTGGAATCATCGCTTGCACTCGCTGTTTGTACAGTTACACCAGACTCTTGAGGACGATATTTTTCGCGTAGTCTCTCAATTTCTACTTGTAAGCTGCGGAGACGTTCGTTACCTTTGACCTTGGCTACCTTTTGAGGTTGTTTTTGAGCCGTTGGGATTTTGGTGACGCGATCGCGTGATGGAGTTTCACCACCAACACCATAAGCCATAGGGGAAGATAGGTCATTTTCTCCTGACTGTAGCTCATTATCCTGAGCTACAGGGACAGGAATGCTAACGCTATTGGTGGTAGCAGCCGGAGTATTGACCTGAAATTGGTTTTCCTTAACTGTGGGAATATAAATAACAGCAGTGTTGCTATTTCTGACTCCTGATGGCTGTGAGACTTGAGGTAGACTGGCATCTAAATCAAGTTTGTTCAGAGGAGAACTAGCAACTGTGGCAATATTGTTGGACTGGACGAAAGTACGCTGAACTGCTACAGTTGACTGGTCGTAACTGCTCCTTTCTGCTATAGCTGTGGGAATAATCAGTTGTTGACTGATTTGTAATTGATTGGGGTCTGCTAGATTATTAGCTTTAACTAGTTCTGAGACTGAAATACCGTAATTACTGGCAATCTCAGCTAATGTATCTCCAGGTCTGACTTCATAGGTTGTCCCAAATGATTGGGCAACAAATTTAGGTGCGGCTGGTGCAGATGATGTTACCTTCTGCATTCCTGCACTTGTTTGTTTTTCCTCTTTTAACCTGGATATCAAACTAGCTTGGCTGCTATCTGTCGCTTCTTCCGATTGTGCTGCTACAGTTTTGTCAGCTACAGTTGTTGGTTGTGCTATTTCAATCTTACGAGTTTGTGGTAGCTTTTGAGTATCGTCAGACCGCAACTCGGCTAAACTATTTTTTAATCGGTTCGATTTTTGCTGTAAGCGATTCAGGGCGAATTCTTGCTGCGCTTTCAGTTGTGTATCAACATCATTATCATTGCTGACTGTGTTTGCTGATTCCACAATTGTTGTGGGTTGAGAGCCTGCAACACCTTGACTGCTGGATAGTTGTTGTACTCTGATTTCAGGTAATTGGTTGGCTGTTTGTAATCTGGATTGAACTGAGTTAGTCTTAAATCCCTGATTTACTTGGGATTCCAAGTAGATAGCATTTTTGTCAGCTTCTGATGTAGGAATTTGGACAGCCATTTCGTTGACTGTAATCGGCCATTTAGCTTCAAGCCCAGGCACTTGCGAAACTGCTGTTGGTTCCAGAATAACAGGATTTTCAGGCAACCTCGCTGAAGAGACTGCTTGGGACTCCAGCTTGGTGGCGGCAAATTTTATCTCAGTGTCAGAAACAGCAGGAATCGTTGAGGCTGCTTTTTGACTGCCAACAGGAGCCGCTGCTTGGGCTTGATCGCTTTGTCGAGTCACCAAAAGGCTGGTTGCGCCCATTGAGATTGCCAAGCCTATCATAGCGGCTTGGGTTCTAGCCCGGCAGTTTGCTTTGTGATTTGTCTCATTTAACTGCTCGACCGGGGCAGCATCGCTGTTGGGGTTATTGTTTAACACAGCCTTTACTCTCTTCTTCAATGCTCGTTTCAAAGACGACCTCCTATGAATGATCACGCTTCGCTTAACTGACCTTGATTTTTTTAGTTGGATATTAATCCATGATTGAGATCACATCAAACGATATATCAAGATCACTTTCACCAGAGATACTTAGGCAAGATTAACCTGCTTCTCTGATTTAGACAAGTTCATACTTGTTTGTAAACCTTAAAATTCTTGTATTGACTTGTCTGTAACCACTCCTCATACAATCCAGGATTGTTCGTTGTTGACAGTTATCGTTGCTGATTTTGCTTTTCCAGCAGGATCCAGACAAATATGATAGCTTTGCTGAGTCCAATTTAGCTGTTGGCATTTGGTCTGCGCCGATTTCCGACAAAACTATGTTCCTGCTGTAGATATTTTCTAGGTTTTTTTATTCAATCCGTCTTATCAACTGGAGACTTTACGTTGTTTCTTCCCTAAAAAACAACCGTACACATTACTAAGGATTTTTGAGTCCTATGGTTGTGTCTAAAGATATAAATAGCTAAAATGCTTTCCAGTAAATGCTTTGATTGATTTTATCTCTAGGCTAGACAGAATTTGAATTCACTAAAATCTATCATTGACTATTCACTAGGAATCAAAGCTAATATACAAATTTCTTATATATCTCTCATTCAACTAATCTGGTTTTTTTACTTAGGTAGGAAGGGTATTGGCACTTGACCCCACCAATGATTACTTTACGTAATATCGCTGAATCTTTTCCGAGGTGACTTAAATATTTCATATATGACTATACCAGTGGCAAGTTGAGGTTTTAGATGGTGAAAGGTTCAGGAGATAGGCTTTTTGGTCTTTTCTCTATGGCTATTCTTGTTGAAGATCTATGAGTTTTTATACGTAAACAATTTTGAACTATTGTAAACAGTTTGCCTAATATTATTGCTTTGCTATCTGCAGAACTTAAGTTAAATAGCCTAACTGACGGCGGGATTCAAATAAGCCTATAGCTACACTGATGGATAGATTCAAGCTGCGAACTCCGGGTTCATCTATGGGTATGTAGAGTGTGGAGTCACAGGTACTGAGAACGGTTGCTGGTAAGCCTGTGGTTTCACTGCCATATAATAGCCAATCATCGGCTTGAAATTGATAATTGATATAGTTAAAACTACCACGGACTGTAAAGCCTAACAATCTGCCGCCACGCTGCTGATGGATGGTTTGGAATGCTTCTATAGATTCGTGATAGTGGAGTTTGACATAAGGCCAGTAGTCTAAACCTGCTCTTTTGAGGTAGCGATCACTAATTTCAAAGCCTAAAGGACCAACTAGGTGTAACTCCGTCCCTGTAGCGGCACAAGTACGGGCAATATTACCTGTATTTGGTGGAATTTGTGGGTTAACTAAGACTATCTGGGGCATATAAAAATTCAAAATTAAAAATTCAAAAACTAGTAGGTAAGGGGAGAATATCAGGATTGATGACTATATGAAACAAAATCTACCCCTAGACAGAGAGAGATGACTTATAGGTTTTGTTAATAGGCACTAATCTCTGGGGAAAGATTAGATTTTTAAAACCAAAAATGAGGGGAAAAGAGGTGGCAGGAAGAGAAATTTCTCTTCTTCTTCCCAGTCACTAGTCCCCAATCCACAATCCCCAGTTCTCAATCGCCTCTAAGCAAGCAAAGAGGAACACAATTTGTTTTCTAGTTCCTGTTCTCGTTCTTGGGTGGCGATAATTGCCTGGTTAATGACTCGCTGGGCATCAACACCAATTTTGTGTAGATGTAACCACTGTTGGGCTTCGTTGCCTTCGCGGAGAATTTTGTGTACGGGGGAAAGGAAACAACTGAAGCCTTTTTGTTTGGCTATGCCCCAAACTTCTTGATATAGTTGGGCGACCCAGTCTCTGGCGAGTATGGTACTACCATCTTGCCAATTTTGTAATTGGGCATCCAGACTGGATGTGGCTGCTGCCATTTCATTTTTAGTGGTTAAGGTAATTAGTTCTTCTGGGGAAAAACTGCTTTGGGTGAGGGGGTCGATGTTGGAGTTGTCGATAATTTGTAGCAATCGTGCTTCCAGGAGGGCCGTAATTCCTAATAAGGAAATGGGATCTGTGACTAAATCACAAATTCGCAGTTCTAGACGATTTAAATTATAAGGACGGCGATCACCATTTGGTCTGACTGATGTCCACAAATGCCGGACGTTTTGCATTGTTCCGGCTTTTAGCTGTTCTTCTACCCATTGAATATGATGGGCATGACTGGCAAATAAGGGTACATGATTGGGGGTTTGAGGGAAGAGTCCCCAACGGGTGGAATGATAGCCTGTGGCTTTTCCATCTAAAAATGGTGATGAGGCGCTCAGGGCAAGGAATAAAGGTGCTTCCAGGCGAATAATTTGACAGGCACGTATTAAGATTTCTGGATCGCTGATGCCAATATTAATATGTACGCTGGCAGTGACTACTTTTGTGCCGTAGGTTTGCTCAATGTAGTCATGATAGGGGTTAGTTGGGTCGGAACGATGAAAGTGATCGCTTCCACCCAAGGATAGGGTACTGCCTGGTATTAATGTGTAATTGTTCAATCGCTGCAAATATTTACGCAACTCCTGCCGAGGACGCAGCAACCCACACAATTGAGATTCATAATTGCTAGATGGACTAGTTATGTACTCTACGTTGCGGCTATCTGGCTCCCGCATAAATCCTTCTAAATCTGTGATGATTTGGTCGGAGAGTCCGACAATTTCACCTTGAGGCGTGCCAGTATACATCTCAATTTCAAAGCCTTTTGTTAAGACCACTTTTTTTTCCTCGGCTCTCCTTATTTGAATAAATTGTATCGAATTAGACGATTTTTTGCATCACAGTAATTGTGTGAAATTGAGGATTAGATTTATTGACCGCAGATAAACGCAGATAAATGCTGATTTGATTCATTGATTAGTTGCTATCGCTTTTTTTGTTCTGGTTTTTTTTTCTTGCTTCTGATGTGTTGTTTGTTTTAATATAAATTGATCTGGTGATTCATCTGGTTGAGCAATTTTGAGGCAGATAAATTGCGCCCATATTTCACCGCTGAGTCAGTTGACAACTATTTGAGGATTTTGTTGAGCGATAGTCTGCAAGACTGCACACCATCCCTGATGTAATAAATCAATAAACGTCTCTTCACTTGAAATCTGACTTAAGAATAAAAGGGAAGTTTGTAAACTTAGTGATATATCGGATAAATTCCTTGTCCTTATTCCTTGATGTACAAGATTTAGCCACACCGGTAGAAGTTCCAGCCAGTTATTTTCTTCTATTTGTTTAATTCCCAAATCTGTCATACGCAACGCACCCCAAATACATAGGGCTTCTACAGCTATTTGAAAATCACTATTTTGTAAAGCATTTCCCCATAATTCCTGAGCGTGGTATTGGTAGCGATGAGCGAGAAATTGATATGCTTCTTGAACTTGCTCAGGAATTGTAACCTTATAAACTGATTCACCCCGTGGTAGATAATCACCTCAATAGGAAAGCCAGTTATGATAACTGCAAAGATGAATTTTGCTATCAACTATGACTTCTGTAACCTGAGAATTTCCTAACCCAAAAATCTGTATACCTGGTAAACATTCAGGTGTTTTTATTGCTTGTAATTTATGCTGAACTTGCGGTGGTATTGGTTTTTCTTCATCTTCTTATCGTCGCGCAATTCCATAGCCAATTAAAATACCCACACTACGATTTACTAATTTTTGTAGCAGACTTATAAATTTATCATCGAGCACAGCGTGATTTATCCAAGGAGAATAGATGAGAATTTGATGTTTTGCCGGATTTAAAACTTCTAAAAAAGCTTCAGCAATTTGTCCATGACGTAACTGCACCGCTGTACCTGTTGTCTGTGCAGTTTCTAGCGTCTGTTGACGAATCTTATCTAGTCTGAATTCTATTTCTGTATTTTTCTGATTCAGAACTGTCTCTCGCTCAAAATTGATGGCTTCGTCTAATAATTTAGATAGATAATGACTGCAAGGATATTTTCCCTTCATTGAGTAGTGGCTCTAGCCAATTTGATGCTAGTTCTAAAATTTTCTTGCCGTTTCTGATTTGGATACTCAATCTTTCTTCCAGTGCATTGAACATCACAAATACAGATATCGTTTTCCAAAAAGTTTGAGTTGGTGGTATTGCTTTAAAGGCAGTAACTATTTCCCCGTCTGCTGGTACATGAAACGCAAAACCTGAATTTTGAATAATTGGCTGTATTTTTTCAAGGTTTAAGGAAGAAATATTGTTTATTTTATTTTCAATATTTACAAATGTTGCTAAATCAGTTAAGTTGACTTTAACATCATTTAATGATTCAGCTTGAAAGGTAATATTTCCACCTAATAAGTCAGTAACAGCATAAATTTGACAAGAGTATGGTGGCTGGGTTACAGTTCCTCTCTCATAAAAGAAACGCCCTTCTTCAGTAACTGTAATTGGTGATGTTACAGCCAGGGTTTATAATGTCTGAAGAGTTGCAATAGTGCTGTTTACAAATACAGAATTAAGCCCAATTACAGAAGCTAATTTATTCGCTGTTGGAGGAGGATCAAACTCAATGCCAGCACGGATAATGAATTCTCCTATTACACTAAATTTGCGGGGTTTTCTCATAGTTAATTCTACAGTATTTTGACGCAAACTATAGCGAAATTGACGTGCAGCTAAAACGGATGAATTAGCACTTTTGTCTTCAATTTATTTTACAGCTTATTTGAGATTTTCACCAATAGGTTTAGTATTAGAAGCAAGAAACATCAACAAAACCTCCATGATGACTTACAATATTGGCAACTTCCGAATACAGACTACCAACTGTACCTGGTTTGCTGGTGAATAAATCGTGACAACCAATAATTAACAGCAGTTCTTGAGCGCGGTAAAAACCCACATTTAGCCGTTCTGGCTTTTTAGCAAATCCCACGTCTCCCTGATGATTATTCCGCACTATACTGACAATTACAACTGGTCTTTCCATTCCTTGTAATTTCTCAAATGTACCTGTTTTTATTTGTAATGAAGGGAAAAGTTTAGATTGTAAACGCTCATCAATTTTTCTGATTTGAGTGCCATAAAATGTAATTACAGCTATTTTCTTTTTGGGTTCAGAGTTGGTAACTTTAGAAATCCAAATATTTTCAAATTGCTGACATATTCTTTCTATGAAATCAATTTATTTAACATTAAAAGATGAAGTCCCCAAACGTTCTTCTTGAAATATATTTCCTCTGGGCGTTCTTACCCAAATCAAATGGTGTTCTGGCTTAATTATTTACCCTGCTAGATAATGAGCGCGTTTACTATCAGGTCCTGAAATTCCACATTCTAATTTACCATCATAAAATTGATTGGTTGCTCCCATGATGTCTGGGTTCATTCGATATTGGGTATTTAGCATTTGTTTAATGCTTGAATCAGCAGTTTCAAACTGACTTTTAAATAATGATTCTTCTAACAATGGCATTTCTTCTCTTGTATGTCTAATTTTGGCAGCAACTTCTTCAACGGTGCTAGTATCCAGCATGGGTGGTAGTTGTCGATGATCTCCTCCCATGACTAATTTTTTACCTTTTAAAGCGGGAATTAGTAATTCTGGAGGAGTGCATTTACTAACTTCATCAATAATGACAACATCAAAAGATTGGAATTCTTCAGAGAAGTTGTAATTTGCAGCTTGAACGCAGGTGATACCAACTACGTTAGCATTATCTAAATAAATTCGTCTCAAATCTTTACTATCACGTTCTGAAGGTTGACGTAGTTTTGTAATCCAATTTCGGACAAAATTCTGATATTTTTGCAGATAGTTTTCTTCATGTTCTAGTTGTTTTTGCCAAATATAAAACCTAGTTAAAAATAGGTTTAAAGATTCTAGGTTGAATAAATCAGTTTCTGGGTTTCTCACCTTGAATTTATCAGGTATTTCTTGCCATACTATTTCCCACCAGTTACGTTCTTTGATTAAAGCAACTGGTGTCTGTAGTAGTTGTAATTGCTGTTCTAATTCATCTATTTTAGTTTGTGCTTCTTTGATTGTTTGCAGGGCAGATCTAGTTTCTTTTTTAAGTTGCAGTAATTGTTTATTTAGAGATTATTTGATCATCTCTAATATATATACTAGATAGTAAAAGTTCTAGTGAGGGAATTAATATTTCAAGTTGAATTATACTATTTTAGCACAACCTAACTTGCTTGGCAAATTCTTGATGCAGTTCCGAAATATTGGATTGTGTAGCTAAATATTGTTGCGTGAGATTATGTAATTGGGCTGGTATTCTTGGTTGTTTATTCAGTTTTTCCAAGATATTGAAAACTTTTATAAGTTGGAAGTTAGCATCTTGACTAGCTTTTTTGACCGGAGATTGAGTTTCCAAAATTTGTCCTTGTGTAATATCATTGTTGGGGTTTTCATCTAACTGTTGTTGTTATTTCTGTAGAATATTAAGTTGTTGTTCAGCTTGGGTTTTGATTTTTGAAACGCATTGACGGGTATTTGCTAGAATAATATCTAATATTTGTTGTGTAATTCGAGTTCAAGTAGAGTCAAGGTTATTTAACTCATAAGCTGTGCTGTAGGTTTTTTCAGTTTCTCTAAGAAAAATTGGGTATTTTCAACCAGCAATTTCCGTTCTTTAGAGGTGAGGAATTGATAATCTTCAAACTGTTGATAAATTTCTTGCCATTTTGTGCGCTCACTTTTTGATAGCACTATAGGAATTTGACTAAAATTTCGTTGTAAAAAATAACTGAAATTAGACTGATTACCCTGTCTATCACTAAACTTACTCTCTATTTCATAAGAGATTCCTTTTGCTAACGGTTGCTAATCTGTTAGTTTAATTTGGTAATTATTTGCTATGGGTGGTAACTTTAAACTATTAGCAAACATCACTAAACCTAGTGCAAGGTTCAGCATATTATCACTTAGTGGCAAATTAGATTGCTGACAGTCTTTCAACAATTGATAAAGATGGGTATAAGCTGTAATTTTCCATTCTATAACTGCTTCGCTAATATAATCAATTTCTCGTTTATAGTTTTCCCACATTTTAATAGTTGGTTGCAAGTATTGTCCTTGATTTAGAGATTGCTGATACTCTGTTTGTAACTGATGCAAATATGTAGAACTCTGTTTGAAAATATTTACTAATATACTAATATAGCTAATTCTGACATAGATATAGTCGCATCATTAGCATAAATCAATGCTGGTTTAAATTCATAAATCTCTGTTGCTATAGTTTCACGTAACCAAACTGCTAAACCAAATGCACCACGTACAGGACGAACAAAGCCAAGTACATCTGTATATTTAATAGCTTGACGAACATTTGCACGGAAATTTTCTACTTGATACTTTCCTTCTTGACAGGGTTGAAGAAGTGGTTAAAATTCTTTAACTTCTGAACTATCCCAATTGATATTCTCTCTAGATTTTAGCAGTTTATCAAAATTTATAGTTAAGGATTCGATTGCAGCTTTTTGGGTTAAGGCCTCATTATACACAAGTTCTTGATTCTTACAGATTATATCTATATTTTCCTTCTCTTCTTTGAATTCATCTTGTTGTTGATTGAACTCTGGTTCAGCTTGAGAATATTCTGCAAATTTTTGTTATAAGACTAATAATTTACGAACAATTTTGATATTCTCTTGTCGTTTGGCAAGATTATTTTCGCAATTGGTGGCGGTATTTTCTACCCATCTATCAATTACTTGCTTGATCTTGTAAAAATGCTTGTCCTTATTCCCCGATTTTTTCAGCTTTTCCTTTTCTAACAGCCCGAATTACAGGATTATGAACTAATCTACTTAGGGCATTATCAACTGCTAAATTAGCTTGAGATGTAATTCATGTGCGTCCACCCCACCCCGTAAAGCAATTTGATAGCAAATCTCGGCTATTACAGTAGTTTTACCTGTTCCTGGTGGTCCTTGAATTAAAACTAAATCATCGGCTGCGAGTACCTTTTCGACAGATGCTTTTTGACCTGAATTTGCAGCAGATAATAACAGATCTTTGGCTTTAAGTTTGACAGTTTTTTGTATAGGTCTAGCCTGGTAAGCGTCAAATAGGAAGTCACCTAAATAGGGATTCTGTGTGGGTCCTTGTCTTAACTGTTCTAAGGGTTTTTCTTTACGTTCAATCTGTTTGATATCACCAGCAGCATCAAAAAATAAATATCCTGTTTTTGGTAGTTGGTAATTTTGTGTTTCTATATATTCAACTAGATCTCGCTCTATTCTGATGTTTATAAGATTATGCTTTGGGTCAATTTCTTCAATAGTTCCTAATTGACGACTACTGCACCGTTTTTTTTCTGTGGCAATAGAATCAGAAAATTTGATATCTTGATTTTGTCCCTACTTTACTCATTCCCACAACTTTTCTATTTATTTCTGAAAGGTTCTCTTCTGACCCATCGTGGCTGAGCTGGTATTAATTTATAAGGCGATTTCTCTTTTATTTTCACTATATTTATAATTGATGCAATATACACAAAATCCTCTGGCTTTAGCAATTCTTTCCTCAACTTTTAAAAATGCTTTCCATGCTTGTAATTGATCTTCTGTCGGTACATGATTGCCCCATATTGGCATCTTGGCTATTTGTGCCAATAATTTGGGAGCAATATCAATAGGATAATGATGATTTGGAAGTAATTGCAAGGACAATGGTAAAGCATAAGTATCGGCTTGTCCCCGTGAGGTTTGTAATAAATAAGCTGAGATAATTTTTAACCCGCTAGAGCCATTTTTTTTGACTACGGCTCTAAATCCTAGAGTTTTATTTAACTCTTTGAGTCTTTTGGGTAATGGAAATTCACTTTCATCTGTAGCTATTGTTAAATCCCAAATTTCTTCTCCTTTTTCTTTTGCAGCACCTTGACGACGGATATAAAGTAGGCAAGGTTGTTTACCTACACATTCAAGTATTAATTATTGAGCGCGTTCTCGCCGTTCTCTAAATTCGGGGTATGACTTCAGTGTTTCTTGACCTTCAAGGTGGCGAATTAAATTATCAAATAAGGTGTATCCCCAGGTTTCTGTGTTTTTGTTCTTTGGTAAATTTGGCATGAATGCTCCTGGATTTTGTGCTCACGCAGAAGTGCAGAGAGGAATTTGATTGATTTTTGGAGTTAGAGATGAAATTGGTGGTAGGTTTGACTAGCTGCTCGATGTAATAGGGAATGTCTCCAAACTAGGGACTTCTTTATATCATCTGCATAACCTCCACCAATGACGCAAGTTACTGGATAACCGGCACTAACACAGCAGGTGGTTAAAACTTGCATTTTTCTGCGAAAAATGCCTGTGTCTGTTAGGGCTAGTTTGCTGAGTTTATCATCTATGTGGGTGTCAACTCCAGCATCATAAAATACTATATCTGGTTTAATTTCTGATAAGAAATTTGGTAGGTAATTAGGCAAGGTTTGTAAGTAAGCATCGTTTTCCATTCTTATTGGTCAAGGAACATCTCAATCACTTTTTTGTTTTATTCCAGGAAAGGTAAGGATTCAGGTCTAAGGAAGAGGGATTAAAGAAGGTCTATGGAAAGCAGAGTGAACCATGGCTTTCATAGGTT
>ERZ1034411.259-NODE-259-length-12563-cov-23.603534_pt1 | contig 12563 bp, 17 predicted proteins | sample MGYA00520583_ERZ1034411 | MGnify/ENA primary metagenome ERZ1034411 (study PRJEB33736, sample SAMEA104288481) | Azolla microphylla | place: Ecuador | collected 1982 | study: EMG produced TPA metagenomics assembly of the PRJEB19522 data set (Is there foul play in...
AGCTCATTTATCCTTAGCTAAGAGTTATTCAATTGGACATAAGCTAATTCATCGCCTAATAAAAAAGTGATTGATTTTGTTTATATATCCATCAAGCTTTGCAATTATCTAGATGATTTTATAATCCTCATTAGTTTTCATTAGGAAATAAGGTGCGTTTCCCCTGATGTAAACACCGTGTTGTATTCCCGCAATCATGTCTGCAAAACTGGCATTTCCTGGTTCTAAATTTAAGTTTCCCATGCGATCCATTGGTGGCCGATTCCAAGAACAAGCACGGGCACAAGCAACCCCTGGTAAACCTAATCGAGATTGACTTTCTCAACTTCCTAAACCTCTTTGTAAAATACCATCTTTAACCACATATTCTCTGGTTGCTTTTGCACCAGTGTCATCAAAACTATAACTAGCAAATTCACGTTCTATAGTGGGAGCAAAGGTAATATCCATTAAATATGAACCATGTTCTAATTTACCAAAATCACTCGGTTTAACAAAACTACCACCAGCATAGTTACGTTCATCTCCTAAAATTCTATCTATTTCTAAGGGATGTCCAATGCTTTCATGAATTTGTAGCATCATTTGGTCTGGTGCTAAAACAAAAAAAATTGGTGCGGATATTTGGAAATTCTTCGGCTGTTAATAATTCTAATGCTTGTTCAGCAATTTCCTGCCATTGATGCCATAGGTTTTCTCCTTTTAAGAGTTCCCATCCACCTTGATAAAATTGCGCTTGTAGTCCATTATTTGTCCGGTGTTGAACAACTCCACTATCTTGTCCGATCACACCGAGATGAGTACCAATAGACAGAATTTTCTGATATACTTCTGAACCATTACTACTCACAAACCAAGTTTCCTCTTGACTGGTGTTTATGTTAGCGTTAGTTTGTACAATTTTGTTTTTGTTGTTAGTTCTTATGTTTTCGACAAAGACGAATTAATGACTCGTTTATTTCACCTGGACTAATAGCATCTAATAGTTCAAATAATGGTGAATTATATTCCCTAACAACTTTAGGACGGGTGTTTTCTCGAAAAGGATAAATCCAAAATTCACTAGCTGCGAGTCCTTGTTGATAGGCTATTTCGGCAGCATTTTGCAAGGATGATAGTATGAGGGAGTTGATAGCGGCATAACCTAAACAACCGTTAAACATGACTTCTATCATCCCTCCCATTGATAATGTTTTAGCATTCCTTTTGGGTAAGCCATCACGAACAGAATGGTTGCTTGATGTTTCTTTAACAGCGCGAATACCGATCCAATCAGCATGAGGAATTGCTGTTGTTAATTCTTTCCACATAATTACAATTCAAAATTCAAACATTATTATTTTAGCTGATTTCCTTCTTTATTGACTAAAATAGCCGCAATTCTTTTGATTAATTAACTTCTACCGAAATTGGTAGTAAAAGTCCTTCTGGCATTAACTCAGTCGCTATTGGCAATCTTAGCCAATATCTAGTTTCTCTTCCTTCCCTTAAGGCAATTTCTAATTTGTGAACAAAATCAGCTGTACTTTGTTTGTCCAGATTGAGATTCTTCAAGACTTCCTCCAATTGATGTACCCGACCTCACTAATTGCTTAGATATTGTTCGGGATACTCCTGACTTTTCATCTAATGCCTGGCAAAGTTCTATGATACGAATCGCGAAATCAAATGTTCTATCAGTGATAGCTTTGTTGTTATTCATAACTTTGAATTTTGAATTTTGAATTTACCCTCTATGCCAACGAGTTCCTTCACAGTTATCAATTAGAGTAATGCCTTTTGATAAAAGATTATCACGAATGCAATCAGATTCAGCAAAATTTTTTCCTTTTCTTGCTTCCTGTCTTTTTTGAATTAAATCCTCTATTTCTGCATCAGTTAAAGCATCCTCAGATATGGTTTCTATTTCTAGTTGTGCAGTTAATCCTAACACATCTGCTAAAGTCACAAGGGTTTGCCATTGTTGCAGTAATTTATCCGCTGGAGTTTCCGTTTTTCCCTGATGGACAATAATATTTTTTTCTCGAATTAGTTCTTTGGCTAATTCAAAAATTACTGCTAATCCACCAGGAAAGTTAAAGTCATCATTAACGACTTCTTTAAATCTCCCGATGTAGGTATTAGAAGTTAGCTGATTTCTGATTTCCAATCCCCACTCCCCAGTCCCCAATTTCTTACCATATTGATAGCCAAATAATAAACCTTCTCTCAATGTATGCCAGCCGTTTGTTGCTGCTAATATGCCTTCATCAGTAAAATCAATAGGTTTGCGATATTGTGCCATCAACACAAACAACCTTAATGCCATTGGGTCAACACCCCGATCTAACAAGTTGCGGATGGTGGTAAAATTACCCAAGGATTTAGACATTTTTTCTCCATCGACCTTGACCATGCCATTGTGTAACCAATAATTAGCAAGAGGTTTGCCTGTAACAGCTTCCGATTGGGCAATTTCGTTTTCATGATGAGGGAAAATTAAATCTGCACCACCAGTATGAATGTCAATGGTATCACCCAGGCGCTCGCGCACCATGGCTGAACATTCAATATGCCATCCAGGACGACCTTTACCCCAAGGAGATTCCCAAGCAGGTTCTCCCTGTTTTGCAGCTTTCCACAGGGCAAAATCAAAGGGGTATTGCTTCTTTTGATATTCCGCATCTTCGATATGTACCCGTTCACTCGCACCGACTTGTAAATCTTCTAGTTTGCGTCCTGAAAGTTTGCCGTATTCATCAAATTTCTGCACTGCATAATAGACATCACCATTAGCAGGATAGGCAAAACCTTTATGTTCTAAATCGTGAATTAATCTTTGAATACCATTCATCGTATGGGTAGCACGGGGATATTCATTAGCTTCTTTAATCCCCAAACGTGACATATCTTCAAAATATGCCTGAATATAACGTTCTGCTACGGCTTCCATTGTTGACTTTTCTTGTCTAGCGCGGTTCAGAATTTTATCATCAATATCCGTGAAATTTTGGATATAACGGACATCATAACCGATAAGTTGCAGATAGCGACGCACTACATCCCAAATAATACACGCTCTAGCATGACCCAAATGACAATAGTCGTAAACCGTAACACCACAACAATACATCTTGACCTTGCCAGGTTCGACGGTAGTAAACGGTTCTTGACGACGAGTAAGCGTATTGTAAATAGATAGGGTCATAATCTAGGAATGGGACAATCTAACGATCAGCAATAATAACGTAAGTTGTGAGTGATGGGCAAAATGTTGCATTCATTATATATACTAAATCATAGCGTTATTTATCAAAGATAATTAACTAGCCCTAGGACAAAACGTAAAGTTTAAAGTTAACAATATATAAAGGTAAATTGTGATTCTAGCTCTACCGAAAACTCAATCAGTAACTTTTGAGGAACTTGTACAGTGGAAACCAGAGGAGAAGTATTATAAATTACAAAGTGGAGTAATTGTTGAAATGAATCAACCATCAGGTCAGCATGAATGGATCATCATTTTTCTGAATAAAGAAATAACCTCAGAATCCACACGCCTAGATTTATGCTATGGAATAGCAAAAACTGTTTTGGTTAAACCACCTGAAAGTCAATCAGCTTATTTACCAGATGTTTTACTCGTGAATCCTGTTAATTTGGCAAATGAGCCGTTATGGGAAAAGCAAGCTACAGTTACTCAAGCTGCATCGATTCCATTAGTTATTGAAGTTGTGAGTACAAACTGAAGCGTTGATTATTTGACTAAAGTCAAGGACTATAAAGAAATTGGTATTCCTGAATATTGTATTGTTGATTATCTGGCATTAGATGGAACTCCCTAAATAAATAGGAAATCCTAAGCAACTGACTATCTGAAGCGTTGATTATTTAACTAAAGTCAAGGACTATAAAGAAATTCGTATTCCTGAATATTGTATTATTGATTATCTGGCATTACATGGAACTCCCTAAATAAATAGGAAATCCTAAGCAAGCAACTATTTCTAGTTATGATGTAGTAAATGCCGAATATCAAGTTCAGTAATTTAGAAATCATGAAGTAATTGTATCAGCAACTTTTCCAGAGTTAAAATTAACGGCTAATCAGATTTTTCAAGCTGGTATATGAGTCGAGTTCTCATCCAGAAATGCCAACTAGCCCAAATCAGGCTAATATTCAAAATAGACAAAAATCCTACTCATGACTATGCCATCAGCAGTTATTTCTGAATCTCAAGCAATGGAAGCCCCCAAACAAGGATTACCTGTAACTATTATTACAGGGTTCCTTGGCAGTGGCAAAACAACTTTACTCAATCATATTCTAACTAATCAACAAGGTGTAAAAACTGCTGTTTTAGTTAATGAATTCGGTGAAATTGGTATTGACAATGAATTGATTGTTACCACCGAAGATAATATGGTGGAACTTAGCAACGGTTGTATTTGCTGCACTATTAATAATGACTTGGTTGATGCTGTTTACAAAGTTCTAGAACGGGAAGAAAAACTAGATTATCTAGTTGTAGAAACTACAGGATTAGCAGATCCTTTACCTGTAGCCATGACATTTCTCAGTTCGGAACTGCGAATTTTAACCCGTCTTGATTCCATAGTTACCGTAGTCGATGCGGCAAATTATAGCTTAGATTTATTCAACTCCCAAGCTGCATTTAGTCAAATTAATTATGGTGATGTAATTCTGTTAAATAAAGCAGATTTAGTCGACAGCAGCACTTTAGAGGAATTAGAAGGAAAGATTAACAAAGTTAAGGAAGGTGCAAGAATTATTAGGACTAAAAATTCTCAAGTTCCACTTCCTTTAATTCTCAGTGTTGGTTTGTTTGAATCTGATAAATACTTTGAATTAGAAGCACACAAACATCACCATCACGATGATGACCATGCTAATTGTAGTCAAGATCATCACAACCATGAACACCACCACCATCATCATTCTGACCATTTGGAAAATGATGGTTTCACATCCATATCTTTCCAAAGTGATAAACCCTTTTCAATTCGCAAATTTCAGTATTTCTTAGATAACCAACTCCCCAACGATGTATTCCGCGCTAAAGGAATTATGTGGTTTGATGAAAGTCCCCAACGCCATATTTTCCATCTCTGCGGTAAACGCTTTACCATAGATGATGATGAATGGAAGGGTGAACGGAAAAACCAAATAGTGTTAATTGGTCAAAATTTGAATGAAGAAACTCTACTCAAACAACTAGAGAACTGTCTTTGTATTCCTTCAGCTAGTAGAGGTAAAGGATTTGGAAAATAATTCGTAATTCGTAATTCGTAATTCGTAATTATCAACAGTCTCAAAATGATCAATAAATTGAGTAGGTTTTTTAACCCTATTACGAATTACGAATATTCTATTTGCTTTTTATAAGTATGTGTGGATTATTGAAAATAATCAAGTTTCATATATTAGCGTTAATCACTATAAAATAAACAACATAAATTTGACTAATTATCAATAAATATGCGCGTTATTATTCAAAGAGTTAAATCATCGCAAGTAACTGTAAATGGGGAAATTATCGGGCAAATTGGTCGGGGATTAAATTTACTTGTGGGTATTTCTCAGACAGACACTGATGCTGAACTTGATTGGATGGTTCGTAAATGCTTAGAACTACGCTTATTTCCTGATTATGAGGGTAGTGACAGATGGCAGAAATCTGTACAAGAAATTAACGGCGAATTATTAGTAATTAGTCAATTTACCCTCTATGGAGATAGTACTAAAGGTCGTCGTCCTTCTTTTGACCGTTCTGCTAAACTAATATTAGCTCTAGATTTATATAATGGCTTTGTTGATAAATTACGAGCCAGCGGTTTAAAAGTCGAAACCGGTGAATTTGGTGCAATGATGTCAGTGGGAATCGAAAATGATGGACCCGTGACTTTGATATTAGAACGGGAAGCTGAGTGAAAGGTGATCATAAATATTAATTAGAGACTCCCTTGCCAGTAAGAAATTAGGGGTGTGGGATTCCACCTTACGCAGAAGCATTATCCCTCTACTCCATTACTATGACCTTATTCTTTTAGTGGGAAGGGAGTAGTTGATCTAATAGGCGATCTCTATGCTATCTGATAGCGCAGCATGGCGTAAGCCGTGTTTTATTGTAACTATGTGTATTACAGTAGTTATGGGATTGGAAACAATAGTCAGCTTATTAATTGTAGTTGAAATACCCTGAAAGGGATTATATCGTTACTTGTTAGAAATAACAAGTAACGGTTTGATTAAAATCAAAGTATTCTCTTGGAGAAAAATCTCATTTAAGTCAAATACTAGGGTTTATCTGGTTGTGAGGGACCTTGGAAAGGTTGACCACTTTGCTTAAAGTCTGCAGTAAAACCAGGGTAGAGGTTAAAACTAGCAGTCCTTGTTGTTTATCCCTCAACTTCAGGGAAACGAGGAGCGACTAGCGACTGTCCACCAGTAGCTTATTGGGGTAGGGGAAACTCCTGGTGCAACATAGCCGAAACTCAGCACAGGTTGCCCAGGAGAACCAGTAATTTCACCATTACTATCAGTTATGTGTAAATCAAATAGTTCTGAATCATCATCAAGATCAATAATATTTACAATCATTGCGATCAAAGCAATGCTGACCCTTGTGATTGCTGAAGCCTCCGGCACGCTAAGCACTTACGTAGTATCCCAAAAGGATACATTCTGCTTCCCTACATTCGCAATGACATTGTGTAATTAATTCTGTCTAGGTACTTATTGAGGGATTTTTCAGGAAAAGGATACCTGTGGCCTAAGTTATGAGCTATTTTAAGAGATTCCACTACCATCACCAAATACCTGCTGTAAGATGAGAGAATATTAAACTAAACATCACAAAACTTAAAATTCATTCATCATGGCAAAAATCCAGTTTTCTAGAGGCGTTGACGAAGTAGTAGTTCCAGATGTACGCCTGACGCGATCGCGTAGTGGGGATCAAGGTACAGCGACATTTATTTTTACCAATCCCCAGATTTTGGGTCAAGGTGGCACTGATGAAATCACCGGGATGTATATGATTGACGAAGAAGGCGAAATTCTTACCCGCGAAGTTAAGGGTAAATTTGTCAATGGTAAACCGGAAGCATTAGAAGCTGTTTATCTGATGAAAACTCCCGAAGAATGGACTCGCTTTATGCGCTTTATGGAACGCTACGCTCAAGAAAACGGACTTGGATTAACTAAATCCTAAGTAAAATAAAGTGATAGATAGGTTAAAGGGAAGTAAGCAGGAGGATATAAGGGAGAAATAAATGAAAAATTAAAAGACTCCTGCCTGTTATCTTGTACATCTTGCCTTTTCCTACTAATAACTGACTCATAGATTGCCAGCGGAAAAGTTGTTTTTGTCCCACCTGCCTATACCAGTTAAACTTGTTCCCGATGGGGACATATTTACCCAATCAAGGGTAGGTCCTATTGCGAGGGGAAAGTTTTTAGGTGTGCGCATTGTGGATTTGAACATGATGGTGATATAAATGCTGCTATTAATTAAATGCTGCTATTAATATTACTGCTTTGGGAAAGTCTATAAGCCTTCCTGAAAGTCCAGGGATGAATTGTCAATTAGAGGATCCACTGCCTTGGGGGTCTCTGCCGACTTGTTAGGGAAGCTCCTCTGAAAGAGGGAGCAAGTGGCGTGTGCAATTCTCTCTCTTCCCGATGGATTCAAATCTGTGGCTCAAGCCTCGACCTAAAGGCACGAGGTAAGCTTAGCTCTCCTTCCTTGTTACCTATTTAAATTTTTGTTCGGTCATTGGCTGAAATTTCCCTATGTATGAAACTGCAAGCACATCCAGACTCAGCAGAAATGACTGTCATTTGTACAGTTGTCAGCGTAAGTAATACACGCACCCCAGAAACAGATAAAAGTGGTCAATTGATTCACCAATTGTTGTTGACTGCTAATCATGTTATTGATGGTTACACAATTATCAAAGGTGAAACAGCACAGATCCCAAAACAGATAGAACTGCTGGGTAAAAATGCAAATTTAGATGCTTTCATTTTTAATGGTGGCACAGGAATTACACCCAGAGATACCAGTTATAATGCTATTTAAAAGTTCTTAGAAAAGACCTTACCTGGATTTGGTAAATTATTCCGCTTTCGCATCTCGCTCTGTAGCTGGTATCTATCAAAATAAATTAATCTTTTCTCTTCCCGGTTCCAGTAACGCTGTGCGACTGGGAATGGAAAAACTGATTTTACCAGAGTTGGTGCATTTGGTAAAACAGGCGACAGGGGATCGGTAGAACCTGTAAACTATCAAAAGTGAAACCTAAAAATCCAGGAGTGAAAAAATTTAATGGACTGCTGAAGCCGAAGCTAAACTCAAAGACATTCCCTTTCTTATCCGTCCTTTTGCTCGTAAAAACATTGCAACTTATCCTCAAGATCATAGTTTATCTCTGATAATAATTGAGATTTATGAACAGGTTAAGCAACAGTTCAATAAAAAATATGACTAACTGATTAAATGAAGCAAGAAAAATAAAAAACCCCCTAATTTACAGAGGGTTCTTTATTTTCGTTGTATGCTAAAGTTTTCAGAATGTAATCATTGTCAAGCAGATAGTAGCCAAAATCGCGGCGATAATGTAGAAAACGGAAACTACTTGCAGTTCTGACCAGCCTGTTAATTCTAAGTGATGGTGTAATGGAGCCATTTTAAATAGACGCTTACCTTTACCATCTGCCCCTTTGGTGGCTTTGTAATAACTCACTTGCGCCATCACAGACAGGGTTTCCACAAAAAAGATACCGCTAAGAATAAACAGGACTACTAAACTGTTAGTTAGCAGTGCAACAGCAGCTAAAGCGCCGCCTAATGCTAGAGAACCGGTATCTCCCATGAAAACACGGGCTGGGTTACGGTTATGGGCTAAAAATCCTAAGCAACTACCACTTATGGCTGCACAGAATATCATAAGATCAGGTGAAGTTGGTGTAATAAAAGCACCTAATGCGAAAATAGCAATCGCAACTGTTCCCCCTGCTAACCCATCAATCCCATCTGTTAAATTAGTCGCATTACTTTCTGCTAGCAACACAAAACCAGCCAAAGGCCAAAAGAGTAATCCTAAAGGTAGGGAAAAACTAACCCAAGGTAAGGCGATATTTGATATACTAAAATCTCTATTCAACATCATCCACAGACAGAAACCAGTCGCAAAAAGGATCTGCAAAACCAGTTTCATCTTCGGAGATATACCTTTATTTGATTTACGACGCAAAATTTGCCAATCGTCTATCCAGCCAATTAAACCATAGCTGAGCGTTAAAACAGAAACAGCAACTACATCTTGAGCAAAGTTAGACAACACACAGGCAACCATTACAGCTACAGGTATGAAAAAAACACCCCCCATAGTAGGAGTTCCAGCTTTTTTCAAATGTGCTTGAGGCCCATCTTCCCGAATAACTTGCCCTGTTTTCAATGCTTGTAATAGGGGTATGACAAAATTACCAGCAGCCGCAGCACCCATAGAACACAGTAAAAACGGCATGGTAAGGGAACTCGGATGCCAGGGCAATCTATGCCCCAGCCAATCTAAAATTAATGCAGTTGCAGTCAATGAAAGGGCTAACAAACAAGCCAACACAATACCAGAAATGTTCAAACCTTGATTAGGAGATAGTTTAGCGTCCACGAAAAATTTCCCTTCACTCCACACTTAAAATAAAAACAGTAAAAAGAGACTGTTGATGTTGATCAAACTAAGTCCCCAAGCCTCTTGTGACTAGTCCTCATCTATAGCGATATCATTATCATCATCATAGTCAAGGTCGCCAATTGCATCTTCTCCACCCAGGAAATCTGATATTTCTTCTTCTTGTTCGGAAAAGGCCGATTCGTAAGGTTCACGTGCTATGAGACGACTGCTAGATTCCAACCAGTCCAACATTGAGGACTCTTGCTTCAAGGGAATTACTGTAGCTCGCTGGTTTCGGGGTTGTTCACGTAGAGGAGAATTTAACATATCAACGAATGTACCAAGAGGTCTTTGTAACTAGACATTAAGAGTCTATCATTTGATACGGGATAATTTAGTTAATGATTCAACTCTTTGATTTATAAATCCGAATTAAACACAAAAGTTAATTTAATAAGCCTATAGTAAACCGCCTGTAATTCTTAGTAGATTGCATGGCTGTATAAACAGAACATTCATTAAGATTGTTAATCCTGATTTTATAGTTATATTTTGAGGTAGAACGCCATGATGACAAAATCTGCTCTTTTAGAAGCAATTGCTGGTACAAATCGCGGTTTGCTGGCAACTGAAACCCAAAAACAGGCTATTCTAGCTGTGATCGCAGGTTTAGAAGACTTCAAGCCCACACCGCACCTTTTAGAAGCCACCCACTTACTAGAAGGTGATTGGCGACTACTATACACTACGAGCAAAGCTTTGTTAAACCTAGATCGTTTTCCCTTTTATAAACTTGGCCAGATTTACCAATGTATTCGAGTAGAAACTACCAGTGTTTATAACATAGCTGAAATCTATGGACTACCTTCTTTAGAAGCATTAGTCAGCGTAGCTGCTAAATTTGAACCAGTCTCTGACCGTAGAGTCCAAGTAAAATTCCAACGCTCTATTATTGGCTTACAAAAGCTAGTTGGCTACAAATCACCAGCATATTTTATCCAACAAATTGAATCCGGTGAGAAATTCACAGCGATTGACTTTCCTATCAACAGCGACCAAAAAGGATGGTTAGATATTACCTATATAGATAGGGATTTGCGGATTGGCAGGGGTAACGAGGGAAGTGTGTTCGTCTTGAGCAAGGCATAAATTTTAGTATTTCGTAAGAAGTATTTGCGAACGACCTTATTCTATTATGAGTCGTTTGTCAAGTAGGGAATGATACTCTTATGGGGGAATAGGGTGTCAGGTGTAGGCGGAGATAGAGTTCAGGAATTTTCGCACAGGTAGGAGAATTCTCACTGATTAGCCGGACTGGGTATGATGCGGGAAGTGCTATTCAGGATTTACGCAACTGGCATATTTAGTATGGTGCAACACACTTATAAATTGGTTAGTATCAATAGGTTTTCGAGCTCTAACGCACCCTGAAAGAGACATTGACTGTGACAGTTGCGTAAGTCCTATAATTTGTTATTCCTGATTTTTGACCATTCTTCCACAACTGGAAAACAGCAATTCCCTTGAAAATCAGCAAAAATATAAAAAAAATAAATCTAAATAATTAATTATAGATGAAGTTTGGACAGATAAATGAAAGCCGTATAAGTTACAGGAACAACTGATGAAAAAGAACAATTGTTATTAGACCAAGCGATCAACGTAGAAATACTTAGTCGTGTCCGAGTTATTCTTCTATTTGATAGATCTACAGATGAATTAGAAAATGACCCAGATGATAGTCCTATTAAATCTGTCAAAGCAAATCTCAAAGTGTTATTACAGCAAGCAAAAGCTGGAGAACATATTCTACTTGCTCAAATGTGGGAGGGAATTGGTTTCTAATCAACCTTTAAGTCAGTCTGAAGAATATGCTCAACCGTCAAATTCAATTCTGGAAATCTGGTGATTTAAAGGTTTCATTTCCACGAAACTGAGTAACTTGATATTCTCCATCTACTAACTCATAAACAGGAATAGTGGGTTGTTTAGGATTACCAATGAAATTTCTTCCACCCAAAGCTAAATAATCAATAATCCAATATTCTGGAATACCTCAATCCTTATAGTCTCCCAGTTCCTTAAAATCATCATCACGCCAATTGGTGCTGACAACTTCAATGATTAATTTCACTGATCTCCCTTGAGTAATGACTGATTCAGATTCCTATCTGAGTTCATTTACAAGCGCTGCTTCATCTAGAACTATCACCTCTGGTTCATATCCAGATTTTCCGTCTACAGATTTGATGATACATTCTCTGGGAATAAAGAAGGGTAATTTATATTGTCTCAACAGAGAATTTAGTTCAGCGATGATAAATCCTGCTAATTTTGAATGGTTACCTTTTGGTTTCGGTATTTGGGCAATTACTCCATCATGCAATTCATAACGGTGTTCTGTATTTTCTGGATACCAGGGAATAAATTAGTCAAATGTGACTTCTTTCTGTAAAGCTTGAATCATTATTGCTGTTTCTCCCCAGATTGACAATGTTCGCTCTGATTCTTGCTACCAGACATTAGTTACCCAGAATAACATTTTCACCTCAACACCATTTGCCGAATCTGGGGAATGGGGAAACGTATAACAAATTACCTTCCTCAATAATCTCCACTTTCCAAGAAGAAAAATGAACCGCGAACAAGTGTTCACGTAGTGTTACGAAGGGATAGGAAACAAAGAAAAGAGAATTGCAGAGAGATTTTGTATTAGTCCTGTAATCTCGTGCTTCTAAAGATTATTGTCTATTGTTGGCTTGGGACTGTTTATGCTAACGGGACGTAAACAAAAATCAAGGACGAATGTAGCCCAAACTGGCTTGATAAGAAGGAAATACGTCCGGATTCCAGTTGAACCAATCAATAAATAGAAAAGATATGGC
>ERZ1034411.262-NODE-262-length-12443-cov-23.634727_pt1 | contig 12443 bp, 15 predicted proteins | sample MGYA00520583_ERZ1034411 | MGnify/ENA primary metagenome ERZ1034411 (study PRJEB33736, sample SAMEA104288481) | Azolla microphylla | place: Ecuador | collected 1982 | study: EMG produced TPA metagenomics assembly of the PRJEB19522 data set (Is there foul play in...
TGGTAATTGGTAATTGGTAATTGGTAATTGGTAATTGGTAATTGGTAATTGGTAAAAACTATTACCCAATCACCAGTCACCGGAAATTTGTAAAGTCACCGGAAATTTGTAACAATACTGTTCTTTTTCGCGCACCATCTAATTCAAAAAATAACACAGATTACTACGTTGCTAATGCTAATCTTCCATCAACAATGGGAATTACTTCACTGGTCGTTAACATCATTGCCATGAGGTGAGAATGGGCGTTTATGGGTTCATCTTCAGGAACATCTCTTAAATGCAAGTCGTTGTGTCAATATTTATCTGTTTCTGGTGCTCATTTCTGTAGAAATACTTTTATATCCTCCAATAATCTCACTTCATTTTCGTTGATAGCTAACGCTGTTGTGGTATGCCGAGAAAATACTAAGACTTGACCATTTTTATTTTTAATTGTTGTTGAATCAATAAAATCCTGGATCTGTGGGGTAATATTATGAACATTTATTCCCAGTTCGGTGGTGATTTCTAATAGTTTGTTAATAATTGGCATGGTTGGAATTGGGTTTTTGAAATATTAAACTACAGATAACATCAGCGTGTATCCGATTCCATCTGTGGTTATGATAAGATAATTTTGTAATCCTTTGACTAATCTTTCTATTCCTGCTTTTGCTGTATCTTGTTGTTGTAATGCACCATAAGCAACACGCAAATAACAACCGTCTTCCATTCCAAAGGTTTTGCCAGGTATGACTGCGACTTGATGTTCTTGAATTAATCTTTTCACTAATTCAAAATCATTTATTTGGGTATGGGCTTTTAAGAAAAAGTAAAATGCCCCATTTGCAGGTGTAATAGTACATAAACCTTGGAGTTGCTTGAGTGCATAAATAACTATTTGCCTAGTTTGGACAATTGTTTTTATTTTATCTCTTAAATAGTCCTCTTTTGCTTGTAAAGCCCCCAATGCAGCATAGGGGGAAATAACAGGAGGACAAATTAAAATCGTATCTTGCACTTTTTTGACTGCATTTAATAAATCTTGAGGAATCACCATATAGCCAATACGCGAACTAGCAAAATCATAAGCGTTAGAAAAGCTATAAAGCGAGGTTGTATATTTACTACTTCCTATAAATGCACCAGGAGAAGTGTGCTTTACGCCATCATAAGTAAAATATTCATCAGCCTCATCGCTAATGTGATAAATTCCTCTTTCTCGGCAAATTTGATTAACTTGCTTTAATGCTTTTTCTGAATAAACTGCACCTGTGGGATTCTTGGGTGAAATTGTGACAATGGCATGGGTTTTGGGTGTAATGGCTTTAGCTATAGATTCAGCAATTAATTGATAATCTTCGGTTGTTGCTACTAATACTGGATGATAACCCGCCATTGTAATCGCCATTTCATGATTGAAATAGTAGGGGATATTTAATATAATTTCGTCACCAGGAGAAGTAATTGCTAAAATGGCGTTCATAAAGCCTATGTTGCTGTCGGCTGTGACGACAATACAATTGTCTCTGTTAATGTCAATGCCGTTAAAATTGGATAAGTTTGCTGTTAGTACTGTTAATAATTCGGGAATTATTGTAACGGCTTTATAAAGATTATTTGTTGAGTCATTAAGCAATTTGGGTAATATTTCTATTGCTTCTGGTGGTGGGCTATAATGAACTACACCTTGTCCTAAAGAAATTGTACCGGGAGAGTTTTTAATAAGTTCTCCGACTACCGGAATAATTGGCGATTGTACCGCCTCCATGCAGTACAACTCATAATTCATAATTTGTAATTCGTAATTTGTATTAATTAAGTATTACAGGACTTGGGTAATAATAGTGTAGGTGGAAATATAAAGCCTGTATTTTTTGAATGGCAAGGGTTTTATGGTTTTCATGAACTGCATTAGCATAATACAATACATACGGAAGAGCCTTAAAATTTTGAATATATCAGGTCTTTCATGCGTAGAGACTCTAGTTTTTATAAACTATTTCAACAATATCCATCTGTGCTATTGTAGTTATTAGCACAACCACCAAAAAATGCGGATAATTATAGATTTGATTCGGTAGCGGTTAAAGAACCTGAATTTGAAATTGATGGTGTTAAAACACACCAGGAAATTATGTCCCAGAGATAGTATATTTTTGTGAGGTTCAGCTTCAAAAAGATGAACAACTTTATAAAAGAGTACTTGCGGAATCTCATTTATATTTTTACCCTAATCGGACTAGAATGTCAGTCCAGTAGAAGTAATTGATAAAAAGTACGGTTTTTGCAGAGGGTAAGATTAAAGAACATAGTATCAGGAGTGTATAAAGATGCGTCCCTCACTCTGGAATGCTCCGATAGAGTTATTACTGGCATAAGAAAGAAGGTAGCATAACGTATCCGTAAAACCAAGTTGTTCGTATTTTTGAGGCAGACACGCCACGAACTAAGTAGAACAACGTGAAAAAACAAAAGTATGTCACAAAATGTAAATTAGTCTGAAAATATCTTCACTTTTGCCTTTTACCTTGTCATAAAGACAATTTTTAACGCCCACTTACTTAGTTATAGGTAATATGCAAATTAAAAAATTAAATATACAAAAGCTTGTACAGCTTTAACAGGTATGGGGGATTGGCAACAGATTTTATATCTGTTAAGCTAACAAATATTATAAGGAATAATTAGTTAAAATAATATAATATCTAGATCCCCGATTTCTCAAATAAGTTGGGGATATATTCTTTTTATCAGGGAATTTTTATAAAAAAACATAACTTTAGATAGAAATAATGCAGAAAATACTAGTTGGTAGTCGGAGTTACAGCAAGTGGGGATCAGGCGATGTTAGTTTTGCTTATGTAATGTAGAATTGTGGCGTAAAAGCTCCTCAGCAGTTATGGCTCAAATATTAGATCCTCTACCACCGGAGCAATCGGGGAATATTCTCTGCTGCTACGTGAATGCCACGAGTAAAATACAGGTGGCTCGCATCTCCAATATTCCTAACTGGTACTTTGAAAGGGTCGTGTTTCCTGGACAAAGGCTAGTTTTTGAAGCCCCGAAAGAAGCTCATATGGAGATTCATACCGGAATGATGGCCAGTGCCATTTTATCGGATACAATTCCATGCGATCGCCTTGCACTCAGAGAACCCAGTAGTAATGAGGGTGATCAAGACTTAACACCAGGAAAAGAAGCTACAAACACCAATGTCATGGTGTCCGAAATTCATACAACAATTGAAGATACCACAAAACCTTTACAAAATCTCACAGCCAGTATGAAAACCTACCAGTCACAGTATGAGTTTTTATTGAACCTGGGAGTGTGACCGCTGGGAAGGTTTGAAATGGCAAAATTTCAAAAATTGCTGGATTAGCATTAGTTGATAAAAAAATAATGTTTCTGAATTTACAGGTTGCTGAACTCAGCAGCCTTTTTTTATGGTGTTCAGAGAGTGATTGCTGAAGCGTATAGGTAAAATATTTCTGGCTTTTTGGGTATTATTTAAGGTTTGTAAGGTTAAAAAAGGATTTTTGCCAGAAAAAGTGGGAAGCTTGAAAGCCCACCAGTAACAACCTAAAAATTCCTTAATTTTCAATTAAAATAACCCAAGAACTCTTATGCATCTACCTTCTTTCTTATGGTTGTGGAAAATAGCCGCTTGGTCTATGGCGTTGTCAATCTTAGCGTATGCTTTTTTATTGATGACAGGTTTGTGTATATGGCAAGTCAGAAACACAGGACGTTCTCCCATCGGTGTTGTATTACCAAGGGTCAATAGTATAGTAAAAACCTTTCATTATACCATAGGCATAACTATGGTTAGTTTAGTGCTGCTGCTTCTAGTGATCGGTATTGTTGGCACTTTAGGGCATTTTGGTTCTTTAGGTCACTCTTCACATCTAGTCGCTGGCTTTATAGTAGTAGCCTTGGTTTTGGTGTCCGCTTTCAGTGCAACTCAAATTAGCCTTGGAAAAACTTGGGCTAGACCTTTACATATAAGTTTGAATACGGTTTTATTTATAGGTTTTGCTTGGGTATCTCTAACTGGTTGGAGTGTGGTGCAGAAGTACCTACCATGAAAAGGTGATAGGCAACAACTAACAGGAAAATGAAGTCATCCTATTTTGGATTGATTCCACTGTAAAATCCAAGGGCTTGTGCCATCAAGAAATTATTCGTCTTGGTTAAAATAAATAGCAGAAGAGTTTTTGACCTGAATTGTGATTTAGCCGTGACAGCCAACTCAACCGATGCCTCAGTTTCTATTTTTCATCTATCTCCCTTGATTAGAATTACCCTGTTGAGTCTATACCTAGCACTTACAGTCCCCTTAACTTTTTTAGCCTCATTTACATCCGCACCCACTCCACCAGCATTATTGTGGGTAGGAATTAGCATCGGATTTATGGGATTATATGCAGTGTTAACGGAAAGAGTAATGGTAGATGACCAGGGAATTCAAGTTACTTACCCCGTTTGGGTTCCGCGCTTTTTTCGTAAAGGTTGGTCTTTACCTTGGTCAGATGTCAAAAGCTTAAAACCCCGCACCACTGGACAAGGAGGTATGGTGTATTATTTCCTCAGCCAAGATGGAAAAGCTTATTTACTACCCATGCGTGTGGCTGGTTTTAATCGGTTGGTAAAGATTGTTCAAGCAAAAACAGGCATTGATACTACAGATCTTTGTCCTTTAGCACAGCCTTGGATGTATATAATTTTATTTGGCTTTACCATCCTGTTGCTATTGGTAGATGCTTGGACTATTAATACAGCAATTAGTCATTAGTCATTAGTCATTAGGAATAGGGAAAGAATTTTCTCCCCATCTCCCCTATATCCCCATCTCCCTCATCTTCCTCAGTCCCCAGTCCCCAGTCCCCAGTCCCTAAAAACTTGGATAATTTCACAAACCAAGCCATACTCAGGCTAGAGCAAGTTAATCTATCTACGAGGCTGAAAACTCAGGCTCAAAATAATCTGCCAGGATATCCGATTTTACAGGATATTTCTTTTGAGGTCTTTCCTGGTGATCGCATTATAATTGTCGGTCTTGCTGGTGCTGGCAAAACTTCCTTATTACGCCTCATTAACCGCTTAACTGAACCTACCAGCGGTAAAATTTATCTGGGAAATCAAGAGTATCACCAAATTTCTATTATTCAGCTACGTCAAGAGGTGACATTTGTACAACAAGAATCTAAGTTGTTGGGGATGACAGTTCGACAAGCCTTGGCTTATCCTTTAGTTTTGCGTGGCTGGTCTAAGCATAAAATTCAGGAACGAGTGAGTTATTGGCAAGAACAACTACAAATTCCCGAACAATGGTTAGGACGCACTGAAGTACAGCTTTCAGCAGGACAGAGACAATTAGTAGCCATCGCACGTACCTTAGTCATCCAACCAAAAATTCTACTGCTAGACGAGCCAACTTTCGCCCTAGACCCTGGTAAAGCTTCCCGCTTGATCATCATCCTCAAGGAACTGACTCAAATTCATCAAACCACGATTTTGATGGTAAATCACCAACTTGACCTAGCCCAACAATTTTGTAATCGGTTATTACACCTCCAAAAAGGTCAAATATTAGCAAATCAACACAGTTCTGAGATCAACTGGGAAGACTTAAAAACCACCTTGATCCAAGCAGAATATCAAGCATCTGAGGAATGGATTTAAAGTGGTGATTGGTCATTGGTCATTGGTAAAAACCTTTTCCCACTCCCCAGTTCCCATTAAGAACTTTGAGTAGCAAGAGTAGAACGTGGATTACTGAATCTCTCTTTTGCTAACTTTGTTTGTGATTGTGGAACATTAGCGTTCAAAATTTCCATATTAAATCTATATCCCACATTGCGGATAGTTTGGATTAAACTGGGTTGGCGCGGATCAAGTTCCACTTTTTTCCGCAGTGACAAAACATGAGTATCAATAGTACGCGGATTATCAATAGCGTCAGGCCAAGCACGACGCAGTAATTCCGATCTACTCAAAGGTACTCCCCCAGCTTGCGCCAAAACATACAGCAAACTGAATTCTTGAGGTGTTAAATCAATAAACTCCCCTTGAAAACGGACACGGCGCTGTACTAAGTCAATTTGTAAAGCACCATAATCTAAGTAAGCTGGTGCAGTGGGTGTCCGCTTGCGACGAATTAACGCCTCTACCCTAGCCAGAAATTCTTGCATCCCAAAAGGTTTGCTTAAATAGTCATCTGACCCAGCTTTTAAAGCAGCGACCACATCCGCTTCATTGTTTCGAGCAGATAGCATGAGAATCAAAGGCTGTTCCTGACGATGTAACCAACGACAAAACTCAATACCGTCACCATCTGACAAATCCGCATCTAGAATGACTAAAGTTGGTTGATGGCTTAAAAATACTTCCCTTGCTTGATATATACTGGCGGCTTGATGTACTCGGTATTCTAGTTGTTGCAAGTGCCAACCCAGCAACGACCTCAGATGGGGATTCCCCTCAACGATTTCAATACAAACCGATCCCACAGTGGCAAGACCCCTTAGCGTCGATGACTTTCAAATTAACAATCTCAAGCTCAAGGTTTTGTAGTCTTTGTTACTTCAACTGCTATGATCTTTACAATTGCCCATATAAAACCTTGCAATAAATTTAATTTTGGCTTTGCTGATTTGTAAATTGGCGATTTTTTTGGAGTGAGACCAGCAATTGTTTGTTTGCTGGTTTTACATCTTCCTAAAGAGGTATAATAAAACTTCACTAAGTCTATAGTCAAATATAGGCAATAGGCAAAAAGAGCTAATTGAAAACCGCAAAAACAGATTTTGGCAGGCAAGATCATAAAAATAGTTTACCAAATTATCAGATTTTGAGGTTTTTAGAATAGGATCTAATTAGGTTTTTAGCTGCTGAGGGGTCAGACCCAAGGTCAAAATCTTAACTTTGGGTTCATACTTAAGAAGGAATTTCTACTTCACTTTCAAGCGTGAATCATTTACAATTCTCATTCCAAAGAGATTAACACAGCAGTTATGCTCCAAGACACACAAACCATCCGTTATTACCAAAGACTTACTGACGCCTTCGTCGAGTTATGGAATCGCGGTTATCGTATGGATGATATGCGGATGTATTTGGATGGGTATCTAGCCGCACTGGGACAAAGTAACGCCATTGAGCCTTATCTGATTCATCGTTTAGAAGAGGAAGCAAGCCGCTACTTGTACGACGGATCAAACTTTGCCATCATACAAGCAGAACCAGAACGACAGCACGGCTACTACTAACGACATTTCACTGGGCTTTTGGTTACTAACTTGTATCGCCGCAGATGATCATAGCACACTTTTTGTATTGGTCAACTGTATCCAAGGGTATGAAATTTTGGAAATACTGTTTTGAAAAAGAGCATCCTCTCAGTGTTATCCGACTGGGGGGATTTTTGGCTAAGTAGATATGCGGAAATGGCTACACCATGCAAGCAAGCTATCGTAACTCAAAGTGATATTGCAGCAAAATAAAACAACATATATAACTATTTGGTAATCTTATGTTGACTTGATCAATCAAGTAAGCAGGAACTTATCTCTATAGAGAAGTGATTAATTAATCCTGTCTTAACCATCATTTCCATTTGGAGATATAAGATTTGGGTAAACTTAATCTAAGTATTAGTAAAGTTGTAGTGCTGAATTTTATCAATTTATAGTAGATATGATTCAAATTCTTGATTCTACCTTAAGAGAAGGTGAACAAACTCCAGGTGTTTATTTTTCTCCCAAAACTAAGTTAGTAATTGCCCAGTTTTTAGATCGCATAGGAATTGATATTATTGAAGTTGGTAATCCCGCTGTAGACAGCGAAATTGCATTAGCTATAAACCAAATTGCCAATGCGGGACTTAAAGCTAAAATTGGCGCTCATTCCCTTTGTAAAATAGATAGTGTACAGAAAGCTCTCGATTGTGACGTAAATTTTTTAGGGATATTTTTTAGTGTTTCCCCGCAAAGATTGTATCGTGACTATAACATCTGTTTAGAGCGAGCTATAGATAAAATTGTCGAAGTCATATCTTATGCTAGAACGCAAAAAAGTGATTTATTAATTCGCTATACACCAGAAGATACTGTGCGCTCACCTATAGAAAATGTAATTGCAGCAGCAAAGGCAGCAGTACAGGCAGGAGCGAATATCATTAGTATTGCTGATACTACTGGATATACAAATCCTTTTCATCCCCAGCGGAGTATTTATTTTTATGTAAAAACTGTGAAAGAAGAACTAGGAAAAGAAGGGTTATATCCACAAATAGAGGTGCATTGTCATAATGATAAAGGGTTGGCTTTAGCAAATGTGCTAGATGCCTATAGAGCAGGTGCGGATATTATTGATGTTGCTGTGATGGGATTAGGTGAAAGAGCAGGAATTGTTGATTTAGCTGAATTATTAATAAATTTAATAGATATGGATGAGGAAGGAAATTTTTGGCAACTTAACTATTTAAAAGATTTATACGATTTTGTCAGTGAACAGTCTCATATCTCGATTCCTCCGCATCAAGCTGTAACAGGTAAATATGCCTTTACCCACTATGCAGGTGTTCACGTTAAAGCTGTAGCAAAAGATGAGAGGCTCTATCAAAGTTTAAATCCACAAATTCTAGGGATAAAAAGTAGCGTAGCTTTAGGTATGCAGTCGGGATGCGCTGCTGTGGAACTAGCTATTAAACAGATTGGTAGGGAAGATTTGGGTAGAAACAAAGATTTAATAACTAAAATTCTCAAAGAGATTAAAGAAATTTCTAAAAGAGGAACACCAATCGACATTGAAAAAGAACTGCCAGAAATCATAGAACGTTGTACTATTAAACAACTTATGACTAAGATGATTTCAGGTTAATGAAAAAAATTTAATATTTCCGTTGAAAGACTGAAATCTAAGAGGATGTCTGAAAACTTTTTCGTAAGCATTCAGCTAATGCCTAACGGCACGCTACGCGAACAGCCATCAGCAGTCAGTTTTTTCCGACTAATGCCAAAAATACCTATTTCATAATTGGCCAATTTCTCAAACATTATGACTCCTGAGACTTGACTCCTGAGTTATTACACTTTTTTGTGTGGAATTTAATACTTGTATATTCCCCTAAATCCTCTTAACCAGTGGGACTTTGATGAATTTATTACCCTCTTTATTAAGGGGTAAGGGTAGATGTAGATATAGATAAAACCTGATACTTCTCAGACATCCTCTAAAATAACAAAATTTAAGAATAGATCAGCATATTAGTTAACTAGCAGACATGATAGTAATAGCAAAAAGCCAAGAAGAGCAGTCTGAAAATACAGGAGAAGAAAAAAAAGCATCTGGCAAATGGTGGTCAATACTAGGTATAAGTATAGGTGTATTCATTTTTGCACTAGATGTTTATATAGTTAATTTAGCTCTGCCTATTATGGTGGAATCACTGCACACTAACTTTCCAACTATTCAATGGGTAGTTTTAAGTTATCTATTAGCGAGCGCAATTTTTGTTCTGAGTGCAGCAAAATTAGGAGATATGTGGAGCAAAAAGCAGCTTTACATTATGGGACTCATAGTTTTTACCCTCAGTTCCCTCTTGTGTGGACTTGCACCAAATGTCGGTTTTTTAATAGCCTTTCGCGCCCTTCAAGGACTGGGAGCAGCATTTATTTCAGGACTGGGAACTGCAATGATTGTAGAAGTATTTCCAGCAAAGGAGAGAGGACTGGGCTTAGGTATTAGAGCCGGAGTCTTTGGACTAGGAATTATGTTAGGACCAACCGTAGGAGGACTACTAATTACTTTAGGAGACTGGCCTTTAATATTTTTAATTAATGTACCAATTGGCATTATTGCTTGTTTAATTGTTGCTTATCTTGTACCGCCTACAGCAATTGATTTCACCAAACCAAGTTTTGATGTCATTGGTACATTAATTCTTACCGTAACTTTGACTTGTTTTACACTTGGCATCACCTTATTACAAAGTGAAGGATTTGGTTATAATACAGCCCTGACTTTACTAATTGTATCTGCCATCAGCTTTGCTTGTTTTTTAGTAGCAGAAGCACGGTTAGCAGAACCAATGCTAGATTTGAGAATCTTTCGATCTCTAGAGTTTAGCCTTGGTTTATCGCTGAGGTTTTTAGGAAACTTCGTGATGGCAGGAGTTATATTTATGCTGCCTTTTTTCTTGAAACTGGTTAAACAGTATCCCACTGAAGAAGCAGGTTTATTGTTAGCAGTACCACCAATTATTATTGTATTGACAGCACCGATTGCAGGGATACTTTCTGACCGATTTGGGTCACGTATTATTAGCTTAATTGGACTGGTATTAATGGCGATTGGGTGCTTAGTAGTCAGCACTTTTGATACTCAATTAACTGTAGTCAGTTATATTCTAGGAATCATTCCCTATGGCTTAGGGGTAGGAATGTTTCAATCTCCCAATAATAGCGCCATTATGGGGGCTGCACCAAAACATAGCTTAGGTATTGCTTCAGGTTTGTTGTCTTTATCGAGAATTTTGGGACAAACAGCAGGTGTTCCACTAGTAGGGGCTGTATTTTCTTCTGTGACTGTCACAAATGCTAATTTGACCATTAATATTGACGTTACTAATGCACCTATTGAATCCTTAGTTTTTGGTACACAAATTACGTTTCGTGTTGTTGCTGCTTTGTTGTTAATATCTACAATGCTTGCCGTTAGTTTATGGCAGCTAGAAAAAAATAGTTGGATATTATCATACTCCATTACCAATAAAAAAAGCCCTTGAAAATGGGATATGCCTAATTTTCAAGGACAATCAAAACAGAAAAAATCTAATATCTTAGGAAGCTAGTGCTACTTCCACTGTTTGCTGCAATTCACCTTTTTGATACATTTCAATCAAAATATCAGAACCGCCAACAAATTCACCATTAATGTAAACTTGGGGAATTGTTGGCCACTCGGAATATTCTTTGATTCCTTGACGAATTTCAGAGTCAGAGAGAACATCGAATGTCTCAAAAGGAACTCCCAATGTATTGAGAATTTGGACAACATTGTTAGAGAAACCACATTGAGGCATCAACTTGTTTCCCTTCATGAAAACCATAATCTTGTTTTGTTGTACCAAGTTATCAATTTTCTCTTTGATTTCTGGGGTCATGATTTTTTAGTTCCTTATTGCTAAGATGGGGAAGTTAATAGTTAATGCAATTCTAGATTTTGATTTGTGAACTGGAGGTATTTTATTCTCAATCCAAAATCTAAAATTTAAAATCTAAAATTATTTTTTTGCTTGTCAAGCTTCGGGAGTGGAAGTTTTGAGAGCTAAGGCATGAATCGCTTCAGTAGACATAGCTTGTTGCAACGCAACATATACTAACTGGTGTTGTTTTACCAGTCCCTTCCCTGCAAACTGCGATGAAACTACTGTTACCTGATAGTGATCACCGCCTCCAGTCAAGTCTTGCACCTGAACTTGTGCGTCTGGCAGTTCCGTCTTGATCATTTCCTCAACTTGCTGCGGAGTAATCATCGCAATTCCTGAAAAAAACTTACTTCTCTATTATTAACGCAAGTTGCTAGTTAGGATAGAAGGCTGGAGTCAGGAGCAAGAACTAATTTTCTCCCCCAGTCCCCAATCCCCAGTCCCCTATTTTCCCCCTTGTCGCGGATAGGCTGTATCTACAAAACCTAATTCAAGGAGTTGTTGATAGGCTTTTCTGCCTAATTCCCGTGTGGGGTTTTGACTCTTAATAATTTGAATCAATAACGGTATAGCTAGTTCTGGCTGATTTAAGGCTCGATGTACCAATGCTAACTGATAGGTAGCTTCGTCTCGCTTTTGGGCAGTGTCTAGGGCTTTTTTCCGTTGAGAATCGGATACTCTGATATCAATGCCGGAAAAACTGGCATTTAAATCTTGGTAAAAATTAGATAGCTGATTATAAACTTGGCGTGCTTCTTGGAGTTTTTTAGCAGCTAAGGTGTAGTTTTGACCAGAAACTGCTTGTTCTGCATCTTTCATCAAGCGCTCGCCCCCTTGCATGCTCAAAAAGCTGTTATTTTGGCTAGTAGGACGGAGAGTGTTCGGCTCGTTACCATCTATAGGTTGTCCTTGGTTATTACTTACGGGTAACTGTGTTACCTGAGCCTGTACAGGTGATAGCAGACCAAGGACTGCTAGGAGCGATAAGGAAGTAGCAGTAAGGTTCATGGGATGAGTTCGTGTAACAAGTCTATAAAAAATTTAAGCAAACTTCAGGTATCTTAACTCGGTTTGTCTCCGATACAGCACATCTGACTTGAAAAAGCAAAGGATCAATGTTTTATTTTGGTGTATTCCCTACACCCTACTTTCGGTCAGTTTCAGACCCAAGGGTTTTCAGCCTATCTTTTATAATAGACCTGTCAGGAAAATTAACTTGGTGTGAAAAAAATGGTAGAAGGGAATT
>ERZ1034411.264-NODE-264-length-12364-cov-2.013811_pt1 | contig 12364 bp, 12 predicted proteins | sample MGYA00520583_ERZ1034411 | MGnify/ENA primary metagenome ERZ1034411 (study PRJEB33736, sample SAMEA104288481) | Azolla microphylla | place: Ecuador | collected 1982 | study: EMG produced TPA metagenomics assembly of the PRJEB19522 data set (Is there foul play in...
GCGATTTTCGTTCCGACATGACCATCACGGGACGCTCGGCAGCGAACAGCGTTCCGTTCATCGTCTGCCATTTCAGCGTCTCGTCGGCCAGCACGCTCCGGCCGATCAGCACAAGGTCCGCATAGCGTGCGCGCTCGGCGATTTCGTCATCGGCCCAGGCAAGCTCGACATGGATGTTGCTGATGTCGAAGGAAAGACCGGCACGCTCGCAAGCGAGCCTGGCAGAGCGCTCCTGTTCGTGGATGGCGAGCGCCTCAGCGTCCCGCTTGTCGATTGCGATGCCGGCGATCGGATAGTCTCCGATCGCCGGCAAGGCGGAAATGCCGATGATGAGCACGGACAGATGGGCGCCGGCTTCACGGCACAAAGCGGCAGCCCTGTCGAGATCGGCATCGGAATTCTTCAGTCCGATGACGCAGAGGATGGTCTTGGCAAACATCGGCTTCCCATGCAGTGAACGCATTGTCTTGATCGGCGGTAAGCAGGCGAGGCCGGCCGTGATGACGGGCCGGCCCTCCCCGCCCACGCCGCAGTCAGGTGATATTGATGCGGTCCACGACCGCCTTGACGCCCGGCACCGCCCAGGCAGCGCGCTCGATCTCGCTGCGCTCGCGCCAGGCGTTCACGTCGCCCTCGAGCGTGACGGTGTTGTCGTGCACCTCGACGCGGATCGCCTGGGCGTCGACGTCGGCATGGCGCTTGAGGGCGTTTTCGATCTTCTGCTTGACGTCGGCCGCGATAACATTCGGGGCGATTTCGATCAGGTTGCTGATGCCCTTCACGCCATGCAGCGTCGCCGCCGCGTTCTGGGCCGCCTCGCGCTGGTATCTCCACTCGACCTCACCGCTGAGCGTCACCCAGCCATGTTCGACCCGTACATGAATGGCGTCGTCAGGGATGACCGTATTCCACTGGATGGTGTTGATGATCCGCTTGGCGATCTCTTCGTCCGTGGTGCGCAGCTGGTTGCCCGACCGCACCTCGATCTCTTCCGCGAGGCCCTTCACGCCTTTGACCTTCCAAACCACCGATTCGATGATCGACTTCTGGGCGTAGTTCGGAACGTGCCCCGTCAGGGTAACCACGTTGCGGTCGACGATGACGCCGATATTGGCGGCGTCGATCATTGGCTCGAATTCGAGTGCGTCGATGACATGCTGTCTCAGTTCAGCGTCGTTCATGGCCGGTTCCTTTCGCCTCTGATGGAAAGCGAGCGCTTCCCCGTGCCATCGAAAATCGCGCTTTTTGCCAACCAGCGCTTTGATTCCGGTCAAGTCCCGCGATCGAGAGGACCCGCAAATCAACGCACTCTTGATCCCGCTCAATGAGCGGTCATTTCCCTGTCGCTTTATGATGCTATCCATCCGCTCGATCCAGGGGTGACATCCATGAACGCGCCGAACGTGCAACCCGTCAGCACCGCAGCCTCGGTCCTCGCGACGGTCGGAGCCTTGCGAGCCGACATGCTCGAAAAGTCCGGCGAGATGCTGAGAAACTGGAATGTCCCCGCCGATGGTCCCGATGCCGCTCTCGTCAATCTCGCCCATTACATGGCGATCCGCAGCGTCGATCTCCGCAGCCTTCAAAGACGGCTGATGGCCCTCGGGCTTTCCTGAATTGGCGTTTCGGCGTCATGATCGCCCGCGGCGACCTGGCGGCCGAGATCGGCTTTGAACGGCTCGCTGAAATGCAGGAGGAAATCCTCTGGATTTGCGAAGCGGCAAGCGTGCCGGTCGTGTGGGCGACGCAGGTCCTGGAAGACCTGGTCAAGGATGGGACGCCGTCGCGCGGCGAAATGACGGACGCGGCAATGGCCGTCCGCGCCGAATGCGTGATGCTCAACAAGGGACCTGCGATACGCGAGGGCGTCATGGTGCTGGACCGTCTGCTCACCCGAATGGAAGGCCATATGCTGAAAAAGACGCCTACCTTGCGGGCGCTCAAGACCTGGTCTTGAGTTTCCCAGCGATCCGGGCCTGTTGCGCGTGCGCCCTATGTCTGCGGTTCTCCTGAAACAGCAGCCATAATCCCGGCAGCATCGGCAGCCAGAATGTCAACCCGCGCAGAATGAGCGTCGCGGCAAGCGCACTTTCCGTGCTCGCACCCTGCACATGCAGGATTGCCGTGCAGGTCGCCTCGAAAGTGCCCAGCCCCAACGGAATCGGCGCAACCGTGGCGACCACCGAAGCCAGCATGAAGCTCGAAAACGCGGCCGAGAAATCCGTAGCCGCCCCCACAGCATGGGCCGTGCTGTAAAGTGTCGCGACGTCGAGGAGGAATACAAGGGCCTGCAGGAACACGGTCTCGCCGAGAACGCGCCTGTTGCGCATGACTTCGACCTGCACCTGCGCCCAGAGCCCGCGCAGGCGCTGCACCGCGTCCCAGCGCAGCGCAAATTTCGGCAGCAGGCGTCCGTCCGACCGGGCAACGGCAAAAACGACCCATGCCAGGAACCCGACCATGACGACGAATATGACCGACGTGACCAGCCAGCCGTCGGTGAGGCCTCCATGCAGCCACAGCAGCCCGAATGCGATCAGCCCCACGATGAGATACGCCGCATAGTACGATCCCGCCCCGATCAACAGCGCCGCCGTTGCAATGGAGGAAGGAATGCCGCGAATGGAGAGACCACGGGCCACGACCAGGCTGCCGCTCAGGCCGCCGGTCGGCAAGGCCTGGTTGACGAACAGTTCGATGACAGCCAGTTTGAACAGGCTGGAAAGGCGGTAGTGCACGCCGGAACTGGCAAGCGTCCGCGACCATGTCGCCGCGACACAGGCATAGGTCGCGGCCTGGCAGAGGACCGCGCCCGCGAGCCAGCCGAGATTGGCGGAACGGATTGCAGCAAAGAACGCCTCGATATCACCGAAATGGAGGATGAACCAGACAAGGGCGACCAGCGCGGCAAGCCCGATCGTCCAACCGATGATCATCGCTGGAATGGAGACATTCACCCCTGAATCTGCGGCAAATGAAGATTCGGCGGAACTTTGCTCCCTGCCGTCTTCCGTATGGCCATCCATAACGGTCTCCTTGTCTATTTCATCCGATCTGCCGTAGCCCTTGCCTTGCAAGGCAAACAGTATTCGGCAGGGCATAATAGTGATTCATATCAATACGGCTTCGCCGATGATGCATTTTCACCATGCCGATCATTTGTCGAGTGCCTTTGCAATCCAGTCACGTTCATCGTGAAATGAACCGGCGGAAGGAACACCTTTCGGTGGTTGCCGCTGAATTGTTTGCAACATTCGTCTTCCATATTGGATGGAGCGGCTCTAAAATCCGCTGCAATTGTCACTCTTGAAGAGTCGTTCGGATTTTAACGGGGTTGTTGTTTCCATGACCGACGCCAATGCGACTGCAGCTCATCTGCTGGTCGTCGACGATGACCCTCGCGTGCGCGCCATGCTCGTGCGTTATTTCCAGACCAATGGCTACCAGGTCAGCATGGCCGAGAATGCCACGCAGGTTCGCCAGAAGCTGTCGAACGCCATCGACCTCATCCTTCTCGATCTCGGCCTGCCGGACGAGGACGGATTGACTTTGGCGCGCGAAATCCGCGCCTGTCCAAGACCGCCATCATCATTGTTTCCGGGCGGGCGGATGATGTGGATCGGATCATCGGCCTGGAAGTCGGCGCAGACGACTACATTTCCAAGCCGTTCAATCTCCGCGAAGTGCTTGCCCGGGTCAAAAGCGTCCTGCGGCGAACCCAGGCGGCCGGAACCCCGGCGCGCGAAAACGTTGAAGGCACCGCCGTTTTCCGCTTCGACGGCTGGGAGCTGAATGCGGACCGGAGGGAGCTCACGTCGCCCGAAGGTGAAAATATTCCGCTCACGACCGGCGAATTCGAGATGCTGCAGGTCTTCATCAACAATTCCGGGCGCGTGCTGACGCGGGACTTCCTGATGGATCAGACGCGCGGCCGCAGCTGGGACGTGTTCGACCGCGCCATCGACGCGCAGATTACCAGGCTCCGGCGCAAGCTCGGCGACGAAGGGGCCAATTCGACGCGCATCAAGTCCGTCCGCGGCGTCGGTTATCTGTTCACGCCGAAGGTGCAGAAGGTCTAGAACGTCACTCCAGGACCTGCTCGACAAGTGCCTGGACCGGCTGTGCCGCATCGAGTTTGCGCCACCCGACCGCCTCCGGCATTTTTGCAAGCTGAAGGTCGAGTACCGCAAGGTCGGCGTCCGATTGCCCTGCCCGACGCGCTGCCACGCGCTCGCGCAGCACTCCAGCCGCCGTTTCGAGCCAGATGCCGGCAAACGGCGCCTTATGGAGACGCGCCGCCATCTCGATCATCTCGCGGTGTGCCGGCTTGTCGAAAACGGCATCGGCAACGACTGTGCCGCCATCGCCGAGGATAGCCCCCGCGCGCCGCGCCATTTCGCGGTACACCGTCTCGGAGACTTCGGGCCGATAGGCCGTTGCCGGCAATCTCGTTTCGGCGCTGACCCCATGCATCGCCTTGCGAATCCGGTCGCTTTCGACGATGCGGGCGCCGGGCGGGAGACCAAGACGTGGCGCCAGCGCATCCGCCACCGTGGTTTTGCCCGAACCGCTCAGGCCGCCGATCGCCACAAGAGCAGGCGTGCCGTCGCCGAGCAATTCGCCTGCGAGCGAAAAATAAGACCGGGCCTCCCGGATAAGCGCATCCGCATTCGAGCTGCCCTCCTCCACCTGGGTGGCCGTCACATGCGCCCGTACCGCGGCGCGGACGGCCATGAAGAAGGGCAGGAGCACAAAACCGTCTTCGTTGTCCGTCTGGTCGAGATAGCGGTTGGCGACCAGATTAGCGAACTGCCGGAATCCCCGGTGCCACAGATCCATCAGCAGAAAGGCGAGATCGTAGAGCGTATCGACCGTCGCGATCTGATCGTTGAATTCGATGCAGTCAAACAGTCTCGGCTCGCCGTCGAGGATGCAGATATTGCGCAAATGCAGGTCGCCGTGACAGCGCCGCACCTTTCCCGCCGTCTCCCGCCGGTCCAGCCGTGCCGCATGAACCGCAAGCCTATCGCGGAATTTCAGGGCGAGCGCCTGCACTTCCTCGGTCCCGAAAACGTGGCTCGTCGCAAAGCCGGCCTCGTTGATCGAGAGCACGGCGGCGATGTTTGCAGCCCCTCCACCGGCATGCGCGACGGGTGCGGCATCATGGAACCGCGCGATCATGCGGGCGATGTCCGTCATCAGACCAGGCGTCAGCTGCCCGGCAAGCGCCATCCTGTCTGCCAGTTGCGCCTGGTCGAAGCGGACCATTTCAACGACGGCGTCCACCAGCCTGCCTTCACCGCCAAAGCCGAGCGTTCCATCCGGCGCGCGGCGGATTTCGCGAATGCCGAGATAGAGGCCGGGTGCACCGGGCGCGTTGAACTCGACTTCCTTTTCGCAGGCGGCTCTCCGAACTGCTGCCGTCGAAAAATCCACATAGGGCAGCTTGACGGCGCGCTTCATCTTGAATGCGCGGTCACCGACAAGGAAGATGCGCGATATATGGGTTTCGATCGCCTCGACCTCACCCTGGAGTCCGTAGGTGCCGGGATCGCTCAGGAAGGCAACGGCGTCGCTTTGGTCTTCGGTCAGCATTGGTTCATTCTCGACGCGTTGCAGCCAGGCGGGAAACTGCGGGTTTCGGGGCTATATGGCTTAGACGTCCTGCATCCGCCGCGGTTCCATGTGAGCGCAACCCGCTCTAGGCTTCGGACTTGGGGCTGGAGCTGCGGTTGAGGAACCGCAACAGCAACGACGCGAGGGGTCCGATGAGATTGAGCAGGGCTCCATCCAGATGCCCGCGCAGCAATCCGCCGAATGGCGCAAAATCGTTGCCGGCAAGTTTCGCCTCGGCAATCAGGGAATCGAGCGCCACCGTGTGCATTTCACGTGCCATCTCGATTTCTCGACCGGGCTTGCGATTGGCGGCGACGATGGCGATCGCCAGCGCGACGATGAAGCTCGCCGCCGCGACCGCCAACGCGGCCCAGACCGGGCCCCAGAGATCGCGCAGCCAGCTGTAGCCGCCGATGCCCAGCATGATCAGGCCGAACAGGGCGATGAAGAACGCGGCACTGCGGAGTGCGATCTGCGACAGCCGATTGCGGAAAGTGATGTCGGCGATCATCGTGTCGGCCTGTGCCAGCATCCTGAGCGACTGCATGAGATTGTCGATACGCATCAAACTCTCCTGGAGCATGTCGCCTGAAAGCGGGAACCGGCTTCAGGATAACGGCATGCGTTAAAACAAAGGCTCAGAGCGCGTTTCTGATTTCATCGGAACGTAAAGCGCTCTAATGCCGCGACATGCGGCCGACGGCCACTCCCAGCATGAACGCAGCCCCTACGGCTGCAAGCGGATGCGCGGCCAATGTTTCGCCGGCTTCGCTTGCTGCACTGGCGAGGTAATCCGAGAGTTTTTGCAAAGCGCCCGCATAGCTCTCGGCATCGCTGTCAGCGGCCGGATCCGTGGCTTCTCCAGGATCGCCCGGCCTGGAACCCGCAGCAAACCCACGCTTTGCCAGCTCCTTCAGCAGGATCTCCAGTTCGCTTCGCATTGCCTCGGCATCGACCATTTTCGCCCGTCCATTCGCAGACCCGATTGCCGCCTTTTCAATGAGCGAGAAGGACCGGAACCGGAGGATTCTCGATCATCGACTTGGTGACACCGCCGAAAATCCACTCGCGCATGCGTGAGTGCCCATAGCCGCCCATGACGATCAGGTCGGCATTGATATCTGCCGCCTGCTGGCGCAGAACATCGCTGGTTTCCCGGCCGCTGCTGGCGACGACATCGACCGTGGCCTTCACGCCCTGACGGGCAAGGTAGGTGGCGATGTCGGCGCCCGGCTCCTGGCCCATGGCATCGCTTGTCGCCTGGGGATCGACGAGGACGATATGCACACTTTCCGCCCCGATGAGCATTTCCATCGCGTGGCGTGCTGCCTTGCCGGCTTCCAGGCTGGAATTCCAGGCGAGCAGAACCGTTTTCGGAGCAAGGTCGACCGGTTTGCCCTTGGGTGCAAGCATGACCGGGCCAGGCGATTGGAACAACGCGCCGTCCAAGACGCGATGGAACAGGAAATCGTCCTTGATCAGTTCGCTGCCGATAAGGCTGACATCCGCATAGCGGGCTCGCTCGGCGATTTCGTCATCGATGCTGCCCTGCAGGCAATAGATCGGCTGAACGTCCCCGGGCATGTCCTTTTGGCTGAGAAGCGCCCTCAATTCAGAGGTGCGTGCTTCCACGCGCTTGTTCTCTTCTTCCCAGGCGACGCTCCAAGCGGAATAAGCAGCGCCCGTGAGGTCGTCGAAAGGCACAGGCGGTACCGAGGCGACGACGATAACGTTGAGATGAGCGCCTGCGCGCTGACAAAGCTGCGAGGCAGCGAAAAGATCGTCGTCGCCTTCATCGACGCCGATGACGCTGAGTACGGTTTTGAACGACATTACGCTTCCTCGTCAAGATTGATGGCGAAAAGTCTAGGCGGGTCCGGCCGGGTAACATTGATTTGCGTCAAAGGCGTTTGTCCGCAGCCCTTGCGTGAGATCAATGCCGCATGCGGAGTCGCGCTATAGTCATTACAGACGGCTATTGGCAGCGATCCTGGGCCCGCGGCCAGAATCGAGCCATCCCTCTGACCGAACGCAATGAGGCTTCCAAACTCGTTGCAAAGTGCACCGACAATCAGTGAGAGCCACAATGACCGACCAACTGCCAGAGACGCGAAAGATCGGCAAAATCCACGCGCTTCAGCCTGCCGACCTCCGGAGATCGACTGATCTCTCGACGCTTGACTTCAAGTCGACGGACGATCTCGAACCCATCGACGGATTCACCGGCCAAGCGCGTGCCCTCGACGCCGTCCGTTTCGGCAGCGCCGTTCGCCAAAGGGGATTCAATCTTTTCGTCATCGGCTCTCCGGAGCTTTCGATGCAAAAGACGGTTGAGGCAATGCTCAGGAACGACGTCCAGCGGAAAGCACAGGTTTTCGACTGGGTTTATGTCAACAACTTCGGCGATGCCCACAAACCGGTCGCGATCCGGTTGCCTGTTGGTCGGGCAGTCGGCTTTCGAGCCGCGATGCACGAACTGATTGAAGACCTCAAGTCCGCGCTACCCGGGGCGTTCCAGGGTGAAGAATATCAGACCCGTCGGGGTGTCATCGATGAGGCGTTCCAGAAGAAGCAGTCAGATGCATTCGAAGGACTGAGGGGCAACGCAGAGGCCAAGGGACTCCTCTTCATCCGCACGCCCATGGGCTTTGTCTTCGCACCGGCGCAAGACGGACATGTGGTCGAGCCAGAAGAGTTCAACAAGTGGGAATCGGCAAGGCGGGAGACGATTCGGCAGTCGATCCAGGCTCTGGAAAAGGATCTGGAGCACGTCGTTCGACAAATTCCGGCTTGGGATAAGGTGAGGCGTGACGAGGTCCGTGTTCTTAACCGGGACACAGCCAAGCTGGCGATCGGGCAGTTGATCGACGAAACCAAGATCAAGTTCAGCGATCTACCGGACATCGAGGCACATCTCGAGGCCGTGCGTCAGGACCTGGTGGACAATGCCGGCATGTTCATCATGAACAATGGAGAGGAGGAGCAGTCGGCTTTGATGGACGTCGGACCGGGCGGCCCGTTCGATCGCTACGAGGTTAATGTGCTTGTCGAGCGCGAAGGCGACATCGAGCAAGTGCCGATCGTGCACGAACTGCATCCTACTCTCGCCAACCTGACCGGACGCGTCGAATATCTGGCCCGCCAAGGCGCGCTCGTCACCAACTTTCGCATGATCAAAGCCGGCGCCATCCATCGCGCCAATGGCGGCTACCTTCTCGTGGATGCGCGCAACCTGCTGATGGAACCATTCAGCTGGTTTGCCCTGAAACGCGCAGTCAAACGCGGTGAGATCGTCATCGAAGATGCCAACCGGCTGCTTGGCTTTACGAGCACCGTTACGCTCGAGCCAGATCCGGTCCCACTGGACCTCAAAGTCGTGCTTTTCGGCGATCGCATGCTCTACTATCTGCTATGCGCCTATGATCCTGAGATTGCCGAACTTTTCAAGGTGCTTGCCGATTTTGAAGACGAGTTCACGCGCTCGTCCGAGAATGAGGTTGCCTTGGCCCACGTGATCGCCCGGATCGCACGCGATAATCAGATCAAGCCGCTGGATCGCCGGGCGGTTTGTCTTGTCGTCGAACATGCGGCGCGCATTGCCAGCCATTCCGGCAAGCTCAGCCTCTTGATCGACCGTATACGCGATCTGATCATTGAAGCCGACTACCAGGCGTCGACGGAGGCGCGCGCTGAGATCGGCAGGGCCGACGTCGAGCGAGCGCTCGATCAGCAAGTTCGACGCGCCTCCCGGTTTAGGGACCTGAGCCTCGAGGCCGTGCTGCAAGAAGTCTCGTTGATCAACACGGCAGGAAAACGGCTCGGGCAAGTCAATGGTCTGAGTGTGATCGAACTCGGCGGCGTCAGCTTCGGGCGCCCGAGCCGGATAACCTGCCGGATCCGGCCCGGCAGCGGCCATGTTGTCGACATCGAGCGTGAGGCAAAGCTCGGCGGTCCGCTGCATTCCAAAGGCGTGCTGATCCTGTCCGGTTTCCTGGCCGGACGGTATGCGCTCGACGCACCGATGTCCCTCTCCGCAAGCTTGGTGTTCGAACAGTCTTATGGCGGTGTCGAGGGAGACAGCGCATCTTCCGCGGAGCTCTACGCGCTGCTTTCGGCGCTATCGAACTTTCCGATCCGTCAGGATGTCGCGGTGACAGGGTCCGTGAACCAGCATGGCGAGATCCAGGCGATCGGGGGCGTGAATGAGAAGATCGAAGGTTTTTTCGATCTGTGCAAGGCCCGCGGTCTTACCGGCACGCAGGGCGTCGCCATTCCCAAGGCCAATGTCCAGCATCTCATGCTGAGGCAGGAGGTGGTCAACGCCTGCGCAGAGGGCAGGTTCGCAATCTATCCTGTCACGACGATCGATGAGGGCATCGCGTTGCTCACCGGCGTAAGCGCCGGCGATCGCGCAGATGATGGTTGCTTTCCGGCAGGATCGATCAACGCTGCGGTTGAAGAGCGGCTCAGACACTTTGCTTCGGTCCTGCAACGCTATGGATCGAAGCAAGATGTGGCTGCCCCGACAGAATCTCAGGAGGACACATGAACGGGCTGGACCATCTATTTCGCCGTATCGTGCTCGAACTCAGCAATAGCTACCACGATGAGCGAACGATGCACTTCCTGGCGGAAGTAGCGGAAGCACTCGATCTGGAACTCGCCGCGCGCTATGTGATCGATCCCAGTCTTGCCAAAGCCGCAGCGCTGCCCTTCAATCGCGAATACCGGCTGCTGGAGAACGCTTGGCATCCACTAAATGGGGAGGATCTCGCCCAATCCCTGGAACTGTCGGCGGCAGCTGCGCGGCGGCGGCTTGAACAGATCGCAAGTGCACATCGCGTGCGCCTTAGTTTCGAACCGGCATCGGCGAACATTGCGGTCGACTCTCGAACGGGCCGCCTTGATTCCGTTGTCGCGATTGGGCAGCGGTGGAACGCCTCACTGGCTGAAGCGGCGTTGCAGGCCGCCTTCGAGCGGGCAGCCGGTGTCCTGCTGCTGCCTCGGGCATGCCCAACGAGAAGAGGCGCCATCCTCGTTGCCGCCGAAGAAGCAGACGCGACCCTCTTGCAGATCGGTGCTCGTCTCGCCGAACGGCGCCATGAGCCACTGATAACTTTCGGGGGACCGTCGAAACGGGACGAATACCAAGAAACGAACCGTCATCCCATCCCGGCAGCGGACGTGCTGACAACAAGAGGCGTCGGATCATTCGGTCCTGCGCAAACGAAGTTGGTCGTGGCGCGCCGTGGCGCCTTGGATGATAGCCACCTCTTGACGCTGGTGACACGGCGTAATGTGCCGGTTCTTGTGATCGATCGTTAGCGGGCCAGCAGAACCGGGACCGTTGCCGTATCGATCATCGATTGGGTGACCCCGCCGAATATCCGCTCTCGCAAGCGCGAGTGGCCATAGGCGCCCATGACCAGCAGGTCGGCAGACAGCTCTGAAGCGCGCTGGCGCAGCGTTTCGGCGATCGTTCGGTCGCCGCTCGCGAACCTGTCGACCATGACCTTGATGCCTTGACGCGCCAAATAAGCTGCGATGTCTGCCCCGGGATCCTCACCTTGTCGATCCTGATCGGCATTTGGATCAACCATGACGACGTTGACCCTTTCTGCCCCCTTCATGAGCTCCAGCGCCTCCCTTGCCGCGGATGCCGCGTCCGGACCGGAATCCCAGGCGAGGATGACCTTTCGTGGGCTCAATGTTACGGGCCTTGTCTTGGGGACCAGGAGCACAGGACGCCGCGCATCGAACAATGCGCCGTCGATTGCCTGGCGCCGTAAATGCGAGCCGATGATCTCGGCGTCGCCCATCAGCAACAGATCGGCATACATAGCGCGAGTGCCGATCTCACCATGCGCCCAGGTTGCCTCACAATAAAGTCCGCCGACCTCGAAAGAGCCGGCCGAGGTCGATAGGATGTCCCGCGCGTTTGTGACTTTTTCATCGAGCCTGCGCCGGTCCTCCTGCTGCTCTTCCAGCCAGGCGTCGGAAATCATGGCCGCATAATCGCCGACCGGCGGTGGTGCGGCCAGAACGACGGCAAGGACCGACAGATGCGCTCCGGCCGAATAAGACAATTCAGCCGCCTGCCTGAGAAATTGATCGGATGTACTGGTGCCGACGATTGCAAGAATTGTCTTATAGGCCATGTCAGCCTCCATGATGGTTATCGGCGGGACGATAGCCCTAGGCAACCGCAGCGCCTTGACGTTGGTCAAAGCCGATGAATCGTGGCCGGCTTCCTCGATCAGATCGCTCATATCTCCAGCGGCAAACGCAACGCCCGGACTTCACCAAACAGCGCTGTCATGCGTCGCCGCCGCGTGCCGACCGATGTTACAAACCGTTACGAAGTGGTTTCCGTCAAGTTACGGTTGGGGCATGGGTCTGTAACAGAGTCATTGTTTGTTAACGTCATCGATTTTCGGTGAAGGGATATGGCAATGACAATTCAAAATCTCTCGTTTTCCGATTCTGTCATCAATGCTGCGGTTCGGCAATTCCATCATGATGACCAGAGCCTGGGCGCATTGTTCGACAAGCAGCCCGTCGAGAATTTTGAACCCGGAGAATCGGTCTTCTTCGAGGATGATCCGACAAAGCACATCTTCGAGGTCGTCGAGGGCGTGCTCGGGGTGCGGCATCAGCCCGACGACGTTGCCGGCGGCGTTGGTGCGGGATCTTGCCGCCTAGTTGCGCCGCGCAACTTGCCTGATTTCCTGAAGCAAGGGATGGCGCA
>ERZ1034411.265-NODE-265-length-12358-cov-11.587824_pt1 | contig 12358 bp, 10 predicted proteins | sample MGYA00520583_ERZ1034411 | MGnify/ENA primary metagenome ERZ1034411 (study PRJEB33736, sample SAMEA104288481) | Azolla microphylla | place: Ecuador | collected 1982 | study: EMG produced TPA metagenomics assembly of the PRJEB19522 data set (Is there foul play in...
CGCGATCGACCACGGGCGAGCTACGCTCGTCCCGGACCCCTCCAGGGGAGGGTAAGAGAGAGCCACGCACGCCGCCCCTACTTCACCAGCTCACACCCGCCCTCCGCCAGCGGCCGAAACGCCTGATCCGCCGGAATCGTCGAGACCAGCTTGTAATAGTCATATGGATATTTCGACTCCTCCGGCTTCTTCACCTCGAACAGATACATGGGATGCACGACGCGGCCGTCCTGGCGGATGGTGGTGTCGCCGAACAGTCTGTCCTTGCCCTTGAACTTCTTCATCTCGGGCACGGCGTCCTTGGCGTTGTCGCTGCCGGTCGCAGCGACCGCGTTGAGATAAGCGAGCGTCGAGGCATAGACGCCGGCCTGGTTGCCGCTCGGCATCTTGCCGTTCATGCCGGGACGCGCGGCGAAGCGTTTTGCAAAGGCGCGGGTGTCGTCGTTCATGTCCCAGTAGAAGGCTTCCATCAACTGCAGGCCCTGCGCGACCTTGATGCCCATGCCGTGGACGTCGTTGATGAAGAGCAGGAAGGCGACGAGCTTCTGGCCGTTCTGCTGGATGCCGAATTCGGCCGCCTGCTTCACGGCGTTGATGGTGTCGCCGCCGGCATTGGCAAGCCCGATCACCTGCGCTTTCGAGCTCTGCGCCTGCAGCAGGAAGGAGGCGAAGTCGGACGTGCCGAGCGGATGCTTTGACGACCCGATCACCTTGCCGCCGTGTCCCTCGATGTATTTCTGCGCCTCAGATTCAATGCCCTTGCCGAGCGCGAAATCGACCGTCAGGAAATACCAGTCCTTGCCGCCGCGTGAGACCATGGCGGCCGCGGTGGTGTTGCCGGTCGCCCAGGTGTCGTTGACCCACTGGATGGTGTTGGGCGAGCAGGCCTTGCCGGTGAGATCCGAGCTTGCGGTCGACGAGGCCAGGAACGTCATGCGGCTGTCGCGCAGCAGCGTGTTGATGGAGAGCCCAACGGCCGAGTTCGGCACGTCGACGATGGCGTCGACGCCCTCGACATCCAGCCATTTGCGCGCGATGGCGTTGCCGACATCGGCCTTGTTCTGGTGATCGGCATAGACGATCTCGACCTTGATGCCCTTAGCCCCGCCGTTGAAATCCTCCGCCGCCATGCGCGCGGCTTCCACCGAGCCCATGCCGTTGGTGTCCTGGAAGATGCCGGAGATGTCGTTGAGCACGCCGATACGCACGACATTGTCCGAGATCTCGGCGCTCGCCGCGCCGGCCACCAGGCTCGCGGCCAGCGCGAGCGTCCACTTCAAGTGCTTCATCATTCCCTCCCCTGTTTGTTGGTTGCCGGTCGTTGCCGGCGCATCGAGAAATCGGACTTGCTTAAGATTCAGACCTGCCGTTCCGGCAGCTTCAGCACGAGCCCATCGAGTTCGGGCGTGATATTGATCTGGCAGGACAGCCGGCTGTTCGGCAGCCGCTCGGCCGCGGTGCCGTCGAGCAGCGCGTCCTCGTCGCCGGCCACCGCGGGCAGGCGCGCGAGCCAGCTCTCGTCGACATAGACGTGGCAGGTCGCGCACATGGCGTTGCCGCCGCACTCGGCCAGAATGCCGTCCAGGCCATGCCGGGTCGCGGCCTGCATGACGCTCTCGCCGCCTGAAGTCTCGACGTGCTCGGACTTGCCGTCGGGATGGATGAAGGTGATGGCAGGCATCAAAGCTCCTCGTCAGGCCGGGGTGATAGTCACGGGCAGGCTGTCGAGCCCGCGCAGCGTGTTGTTGAAGCGGCGCTTCGGCTCGCCCGTGATCTCGATTCTGGCGATGCGGCGCGCCAGGGCGGTCAGCATCACCTCGCCTTCGAGGCGGGCGACGAGCTGGCCGACGCACATGTGGATGCCCGAGCCGAAGCCGACATGGCCGGAGGTGCGGCGGGTGATGTCGTAGCTGTCGGGCTGATCCCAGCGCCGGGGATCGCGGTTGGCGGCGGCGAGGAACATCAGCACTTTCTCGCCCTCGCCGATCGTCGCGCCTGACAGTTCGACCTCGCGCGTGGTGGTACGGAAGAAGGTCTGCACCGGGCTTTCGAAGCGCACGGCCTCCTCGAAGGCGTTGCGCGCGAGCGTCAGATCATCGCGCAGGCGCTGCCACTGCTCGGGAAAGCGCGCCAGGCAATAGACGGCGGCACCGATGCCGTTGACTGTCGTGTCGAGGCCGGCCGAGAGCAGTGAGCGCACCAGCAGCGGTGCCTCGGTGGCCGTGATGGCGCCCGCGTCGGCCTGCGCATGAATGCAGGCGCCGAAGCCACCGGGTGCGAGGTTGTCGCGCTGGCACTGCTCGGCGACATAGGCCTGGTGCGGCGACGAGCGCGCGATCGCCTGCTGGCGCAGCTCGTTCGGCGGGCCGAACGCATTGAACACCACGCTGGCATAGGGAATGAGATGTTCGCGTCCCTCCGGCTTCAGGCCCAGCGCATCCGGAAAGATCGAGAGCGGGTAGGCCTCCGCAAGATCGGTGATCGCATCGAAGCTGCGCTGATCCAGCAGCGCGTCCACCCGTTCCTCCGCCGCCGCCGCAAAGCGGTCGCGCACCTGCTTCATCACGGTCGGCGACAGCACCTTTGACAGCACGGCGCGGGTGCGGGTGTGCGCGGGCGGATCGGCCTCCAGGATCAGGCTCGGCGGCCGCCACGGCGTCTCCTTCTTGAAGTCGGACAGGCCGACGCCGCGGCTGGAGCAGAAGGTGGCGGGATCGTTCAGGACGGCATGGACCTCCGCATAACGCGCCACGCCGTAGACATTCCACCTGTCGAGATAGACCACCGGCCCCGCCTCCCGCAGCCGCTGATGCGTGGGGTAAGGATCGGCGAAGAACGCCATGTCGAACGGATCGACGTCGAGATGCGGGACGGACGCAGGTCCCGTCGATGCCGGAGTGCCGGATGCGGTCATGGGAGACCTCCCTCATTTTGATCTTGTGCAAGGGCGGCGCATGCCCTTAGGTCTCCGGGCCCGCCGCGAGTCAGAACCCCGCTATGCCGCCGTCCCTGCCCAGATCCCGCCAAAAGCCTGCGCCCAATGATGCGGGGCCGACGCTCGATCTCGACCGTTACGTCCCGGCGTTCGTCACCTTCATCGCCAACAAGCTCTCGAACAGCGCCACCGCGTTCTACCAGCGGGAATTCGGCGTCAACGTCACGGAGTGGCGGATCATGTCGCTGCTGGCGATCGAGCCCGGCATTCCGGCCTCGCGCATCTGCCACGTCATCGGCTTCGACAAGGGACCGGTGAGCCGGACGCTGGCGGGGCTCGAGAAGCGCGGGTTGGTCTCGATCCGCACCGACCCCAATGACGGCCGCACTCATTCGATTTCGCTGACGGCGAAGGGCCGCGCCACCCATGACAAGGTGATCGTCGCCGCGCTCGAACGCGAGCGGCGGCTGCTGTCGTGCCTCGACAAGAGCGAGCGCGAAGTGCTGATCGACCTGCTGCGCCGGCTGCACGAGAATCTCGGCGCCGTGACGGACAGCAGTTACACCTGACGCGCCGCCCTGCGGCCGCGTCCTGTCGCCGCCTCCGGACATGCGCCAGCGTTTGCCCGCGGCACCCTTCCTGCCGAGCATCGTTTCCTCCGAGATCGAACGCAGCGGTTTCCCCGCCGTCGTCCTGGTCTGGAACGGTTCGCACAGATTAGTTGCTTAGGCAACAAAAGAATCAGAAATATATTGCGGCAGGATGGCTGGCTTATTGGGGGGACTGCGTCTCCATCCCCGTCATTGCGAGCCAACGGGTCCGCGCAAAGCGCGGCCCGATGACAGGCTCCGCGAAGCAATCCGGAGTCTTTCCGCGGCGGCAGCCTGGATTGCTTCGTCGCAAGAGCTCCTCGCAATGACGATGTGGAAACAAGCGAGCTTGAAGCCGTGTCCCGGACGCGCTGCAGCGTGAAACGCTGCTGCGCCGAGCCGGGACCCATGCGACTCCGCGCACGACGAGAGATGGGCCCCGGCTCAGCAGCGCATCACTGCGTGCTGCGCCGCGTCCGGGGCACGGGAGCAACGAGTGCGGTCATTTTGCAGTTACAACCCGATCCACGCACCCGACGCATCGTCGTTCAACCGCATCACCGCATCAGGGCGCCGCGTCAGCACGGCGCGCTGGTTGATGTAGCCCTTGTCGGTGATCTCGCCGCCGTCGACCGAGGGCGGCTCGGCGAGCAGCAGCGCGCGGGTGGCATGGCCGGAGGAATTGGGACCCTGCTGCTTCAGTTTCGCCAGCCCCTGCACGATGGCGGTCCTGACCTTGTCGTGTGCGAGCACCTCGGTCACATCAGCCGTGTCGGGCAGGCCGGCATGGGCGCGGCAAGCCGCGATGTTCGGAAACACCAGGAAGCGTGCTTCGTCGCCGCCATGACCTGACACCACGATGTCCTGCGCCAGCGGCGAGAGTGCGGCGATGCCGGCGACGCGCAGCGTGCCGACGCTGACCCAGGTGCCGGAATTGAGCTTGAAATCCTCGGCGACGCGGCCGTCGAAAAACAGGCCGCGCTCCGGCCGCGCATCGTCGGCAAGCTTCACGGCATCGCCGATCAGATAAAACCCCTCCTCGTCGAAAGCCTGTCGGGTCAGCTCGGGCGCCTTCCAATAGCCCGGTGTGACGTTGGGGCCGCGAACGCGCACCTCGAGCTTGTCGCCTGACGTGACCAGCTTCAGTTCGGTGCCCGGAATCGGCACGCCGATATTGCCGGAGCGCTCGGCGAGGAAGTGGCAATCGGTCGCAAGCGGCGAGGTTTCCGTCGAGCCCCAGGCCGAGACCATCGGCAGCGCACGGCCGACGGTCTTGATCGAGAGCTCTTCGAGCGCGTCCCAGAGATTCTGCGGCAGCGCTGCGCCGGCGTAGAAGGCGAACTTCACCTCGCTGAAGAAGCGGCGGCAGAGTTCCTCGTCGCCGCGCAGCGCCGCGATCAGCATGTCGAAGCCGCGCGGCACGTTGAAATAGACCGTCGGCATCACGCTTCTGAGATTGGCGAGCGAGGTCGCGAACAGACCCGGCGCAGGCTTGCCGCCGTCGATATAGAGCGAGCCGCCGTTGCGCAGCACGAGATTGAAATTGTGGTTGGCGCCGAAAGTGTGGCTCCAGGGCAGCCAATCGAGGATGACGAGATCGCCGCGGCCGGGCTGCAGGAAGGTCCAGGTCTGCGCCTTGGCCTGCTGGCTCGATGTCAGCATGCGCTGGGTGTTGATGACGGCCTTCGGCACACCAGTCGAGCCCGAGGTGAACAGGAATTTCGCGATCGTGTCAGGCGTCACCGCGGCGAAAGCTGTTGCGACGTCGGGCGTCTCGGGCGTCGCCGCAACCGAATGGAAGGAAAGCGCATCGGCATCGTCAGCATTGCCGCTGATGATCCGCGCATCGTGCAGAGGCTTGATTGCGGCGAGCGCGGCCGCGAACGGCCCGGTCGCGGAGACATAGATCGCACCCGGCTCGAGCAGCGCGATCATGCTCTTCAGCTTCTCGAAATCCCTGGACATCAGCGAATAGGCCGGCGAGATCGCGGCCGACGGCACGCCGACATGCTGCACGGCCAGCGCGAGCAGCGCGTGATCGACGCTGTTGTCGGAGAGGATCGCGAGCGGGCGCCCCGCGCTGAGGCCTTGCGCCAGAATCCACGACGCTGCGCCACGCACTTTCCGCAGCGCCTGCGCATAGCTGACGGTGGTCCAGGGCGCATCGATATTGCCCCGCTCCGCAAGGAAGATCGCATCCGGCGTCTGCCGCGCAAAATGCTCCAGCCAGTCGCCGACGCAGCGCGCGCTGTTGTCCAAGGGCTCGGGCGAGCGAAGCACGATGCTGCCGTCGGCGCGATGTTCTGCGACGGTGCGCGGGCTTGCGAACAAGCCGGCAACGTCACCGCGTGGGGCGACTGTCATGTGTTTCCTCCTCCGCCCGGAACCGGGATAGGGCCGCAGCCTCGTGCCGGGCTGGCTTGGCCATAATGTTGGGCACGACAATTGTTGTCGTCAACAACAATCTTTCGCGGGGCGTCCTGAAGCGCTAATCTCTTCTCCCTCTCCCCGCTTGCGAGGAGAGGCGAAGGCAGCCGTTGCAGGGAGAGAAATCGGGTGAGAACGACATCGCGCGAGACCGGAGCTTCCCCGCGCAAGCGCGCCGGCAACGGCGCGGCGGTCCGCGACGTCGCCGACGACGTCGGCCTCGACGCGCTGGTCGGGCACGCCGGCTATGCCGTGCGGCGCTTCCAGATCTGGATCTTCCAGGACTTCATCAGGACGCTCGGCGATGTCGAGATCAGGCCGACGCAATATTCGGTGCTGACGGTGATCGGCGCCAATCCGGGCCTGTCGCAGATGGCCGTGGCCAAGCGCCTCGGCATCGAGCGCGCCCGGCTGGTGCATCTGCTCGACAGCCTCGAGCAGCGCAAATATGTGAAGCGGGTCAAGTCGAAGGCGGACCGGCGCTCCCATGCGCTGCATCTCACCGCGCACGGCGAGACCGCGCTGGCGAAATTCAAGCGGCTCGCCGCCGAGCACGAGCGGCATGTCGAGGCGAAGATCGGCAAGGAAAACCGCGCCCACCTGCTCCGGATCCTCGCGGGCTTCACCTGAGCTCGACTGCCCGCAAATTGGGCAAATGCCCGACGCAGGGCGTTGACGCCACCAGCCGAAAGCCGGCCGAAATGACTCACAAGCCACTGATTACGCGATAATATCTCGCGTATTCGTTCTGCCCGGTCATTGTACACAATGGCACATCGCTTGCTTCACTCCGGGCGAAGACGAATTGCCGGAGTTTTGTCGTCATGAGGGCTGAGATGGGGGCTGAGCAGCCTGAAACGATCGCCGCGATCGTGGCCGCGCATCGCGCGGGGACGCTGACGCCGGCCGAGACGATCGCGCGGACCTATCAGCGCATCCGCAACCACAGCGATCCCGCCGTCTTCATCAGCCTGCGCGACGAGACGGATGCGGTCGCGGAGGCCGAAAAACTCGCCGCGCGCGCGGATGCTGCCGGCCTGCCGCTCTACGGGGTACCAGTCGCGGTGAAGGACAACATCGACGCGCTGGGCTTTGCGACCACGGCGGCCTGCCCGGCCTTCTCCACCACGCCGGCCCGTGATTCCACCGCGGTCGCCCGCCTTCGCGCTGCCGGCGCCATCATCATCGGCAAGACCAATCTCGACCAGTTCGCGACCGGCCTCGTCGGGGTGCGCTCGCCTTATGGTATTCCGAGGAACTCCATCCGCGAGGATCTCATTCCCGGCGGATCGAGCTCGGGCTCGGCGGTGGCCGTGGGTGCGGGGCTGGTGCCGCTCTCGCTCGGCACCGACACCGCCGGCTCCGGCCGCGTGCCGGCGATGCTCAACAACATCGTCGGGCTGAAGCCGAGCCTTGGTATGATCTCGAATACGGGGCTCGTGCCGGCCTGCCGCACGCTGGACTGCATCTCGGTGTTCGCGCTGACGGTGGATGATGCTGCGCTCGCTCTGTCGGTGATGGCGGGGCCGGACCCGACCGATCCATTCTCGCGCGACCGGCCGCTGGGCGCGATCACGCCCTTGCCTGCAAAGCTGCGCCTCGGCGTGCCGCGCAACGGACAACTGATCTTCTTCGGCGACAAGAAAGCGGAAGCCGCCTATGCCGACGCGTTGAAGCGCTGGACTGCGCTTGGTGCAACGCTGATCGAGTTCGACCTCGAACCGTTCTACGAGACGGCGCGGCTGCTCTATGAGGGCCCGTGGGTCGCGGAGCGTTACCTCGTGATCAAGGACCTGCTCGCCTCCGCGCCTGACACGATTCATCCGGTGACGCGCGAGATCACCGCGGCCGGCGCGCGGCTGACCGCAGCCGATACTTTCTCGGCGTTGTATCGTTTGCAGGGCCTGCGCAAGATCGCCGAGCGCACCTTTGCCGATATCGACGCGCTGGTGCTGCCGACCGCGCCGACGGCCTACACCACCGAGCAGGTGCTCGCCAATCCGATCGAGCTCAACAGTCGGCTCGGCACCTACACCAATTTCGTCAATCTGCTCGACCTGTGCGGCCTCGCGCTGCCGGCCTCGATGCGCGCCGACGGCATCCCGTTCGGCATCACGCTGCTGGCGCCCGCGGGGCGCGATGCGATGCTCGCCAGCATCGGCCGCGTCTTCCATGCCGACACGAAGCTCAGTCTCGGCGCGAAGGGCACCGCGCAGGCGCCGCTCGCGCCGTTGCCGGCAAGCAATGGCGACGAGATCCCGATCGCCGTGGTCGGCGCGCATCTGTCCGGCATGGTGCTGAACGGCGAGTTGACGGCGCTGGACGCAAAGCTGCTCGAGGCGACCAGGACAGCGCCGGACTACAAACTCTATGCGCTGAAGACCACGCCGCCGAAGCCCGGCCTGCTGCGCGTCGCGGCCGGCACGGGTGCGTCGATCGAGCTGGAGATCTGGTTGCTGTCGCCATCGGCCTTCGGCAAGTTCGTCAATGCGATTCCGGCGCCGATGGCGATCGGCACGCTGCGGCTCGCCGATGGCCGCAGCGTGAAAGGATTTCTGGTCGAGCCCGAGGTGCTGGGCGATGCGCGGGATATCACCGCATTTGGGGGATGGCGGAAGTTCATGGCGGAGAAGGCGGGGTGAAATTTCACTCCGCTGTCGTCCCGAACAAGCGAAGCGCAGATCCGGGACCCATAACCACAGGGAGTAGTTTGGCGAAGACTCGGAGTTGAGAGCTTCGCGCCACAACTACTCCCTGTGGTTATGGGTCCCCGCGTCCGCGGGGACAACAGCGAGTATGTAGCGGCAGAACCGCCCTACACCGACACTGCGTAAATCTCGTACTCTCCGCGCACCAGCTCGATGTGCGCGCGCATCGCAGCGGCAGCGCCCTGCTTGTCGCCGCGCATGATGGCGACGACGACGCGGTCGTGCTCGGCCTGCGACTTTGCGAGACGGCCGAGGTTGCGGAACTGGGCGCGGCGGAACGGCTGCACGCGGACGCGGGTCGCCAGCGTGATCTCGGCGATGTAGCCGTTCTGCGATCCCGCATAGATCGCGTTGTGGAAGCGCTCGTTGACCTCGTGGAAGCGATCGGGATTGCCGGTGTAGCTCAGCACCCGCAGCTCCTCGTGAATGGCTTCGAGGGCGTGGCGCTCGCTCGCTGCCATTCGCTCGGCGGCAAGGCCGGCGCACAGCGCTTCCAGCTCCGCCATCGCCTCGAACATGCTCTTGAGACGATCGACCGAGGGCTGCGCCACCACCGCCCCGCGATGGGCGCGCGCTTCGACGAGGCCGCTCGCCACGAGCTGGCGCAGCGCCTCACGCACCGGCGTGCGCGAGACGTTGAAGCGTCGCGCGATGTCGGTCTCGTCCAGGGGCGCGCCGGGCGCCAGCGCGCCGCGCACGATCTCGTCGGCGAGCTGCAGGCGAAGCTCCTCGGCGCGCGTGATCTTCTGCACCGAGGGTGAGGGACGGTCGACGCGCGGCACCACCGGCTCGGCCGGCAACGTGCCTTGCGGAAAGTCGTCGAGCGTCATGCGATCAGGTCTCTTTCGGCTCGTCGATGATGCTGACATGGGCGGCGACGACGCGCCAGCCCTCGGGGAAGCGAATCCACGTCTGCATCTGCCGGCCGACCTTGCCGGGCGCCGTATCGCGATAAAACAATGTGGAGGCCACGGCGGTGTCGCGGCCATAGCTGCTGATGACCGTCTTGGCGGTGCGGCGGTTGAGGCCGACCGGCGAGCGGGCGGCGCGGAAGCCGGAGATCGCCTGGTAGCCGTAGAGGTTCTCGCCGATGCCGTAGCGCAGCGTGCGGGGATCGTTGCGGAACAGCTCGCCGAGCACGGCGACATCGTTGCTGACGAGGGCCTGCTCATAGCGATCGAACGCGGCTTTGACTTCCGCGATCACGTCGGGGAGATCGATCTCCATTTCAGATTCCTCTCGGAGCGGGCGCGGCGGCCACGCCCATCTTTTCCAGCGCGTAGGCGACGCGGAGCGCGATGTCCTCGCGCCAGGGCGCGGCAATGATCTGCACGCCGATCGGCAGCGGCTCGAGCGGCACGGGAACCGCGACCACCGGAAGACCGATGAAGGAGATCGGCTGGGTGTGGATGCCGATATTAGCGCGGACCGGCAGCTCGACGCCGTCGAGATTGAAATTGACCTGGCCGAGCTTCGGTGCGGTGCAGGGCGTTGCCGGCGCCAGCAGCACGTCGACCGATCTGAAAATCTCGGCGAGCTGCGCGCGATACCAGCGGCGGAATTTCTGCGCGCGGTCGACCATGGGAGCCGGCACCATCGCGCCCGCGATCAGGCGGTCGCGCACGGCGGGGTCGAAATCGTTCGCCCGCTTGCGCAGGCGATCGAGATGCAGCGAGGCGCCTTCGGTGGTGGTGATGACATAGGCCGCCGCGCGGGCACGCGCGGCTTCGGGCACGTCGACCACCTTCGTTGCGCCCAGCGCCTTGGCGACGCGGCTGACGGCCTCGACCGCTTCCGGAAACACGTTCTTCTGGAAATGACCGCCGGCGATGGCAATGCGCAGATCCGAGACCGGATTGGCCAGCAGCGGCAACGTCGGCTCAAGGCCGCGTGTCGTGGTGCAGGCGGCATCGTCCGCATCCTCGCCCTGCATCGCGTCATAAGCGAGCGCGAGATCGGTGGTCGAGCGCGCGAACGGGCCGAGATGATCGAGGCTCGCCACGAACGGGAACGAGCGCGCCCGCGATAGCCTTCCATAGGTCGGCTTCAGGCCGAAGATGCCGCAGAACGAGGACGGCACGCGGATCGAGCCGTTGGTGTCCGAGCCGAGTGCGATCGGCACCAGCGCGCCGCCGACGGCGCTGCCCGAACCGCCCGAGGAGCCGCCGGTCATCCGCGTCGTGTCATGCGGATTGCGCGAGGGACCGTCATGAATGTTCTCGCCGGTGAAATCATAGGCGTACTCGCCCATATTGAGCGCGCCGACGAGCACGGCGCCGGCGGCCTCCATGCGCTCGATCAGCGTTGCGTCGCGCTTGGCGGGCGCGAGGTCGCGGTTGATCTTCGAGCCCGCGCGTGTCGGCAGCCCGGCGACGTCGAACAGGTTCTTCACCGCAAAGGGCACGCCGGCGAGCGGGCCGACGTCCTTGCCGGCGGCGATGTCGGCATCGACGGCGCGCGCCTTGGCGCGGGCGCGATCGGCGGTGACGTCGGTGAAGGAATTGAGGACACCGTCGTGCTGCTTGATGCGCGCAAGCGCGGCTTCGGTGGCATCGAGCGCGGACATCCTGCGGCTTGCGACCGCGCTCGCGATCTCGGCGGCCGTCATCTCTGGCTTGGCGGTCATGACAGCATCACGCCGTGAAGATCGGCGCCGGCTCGGTCTCGTCCGGCAGCACGAATTCGTCGACCAGGCGGGCGAGCCGCAGCGAGACTTCGAGATTGGCGCGTACCGCGGGCCTGAAGGCCTCCTCCACCGGCAGCGCCAGCGCTTTCGATACGGCGTCGATATAATCGTCCAGCGGCTCGGCCATCACACGTCCCAAACACTCAATGCAACGGCGGATGCGGGATCGCCGTCAGCAGCTCCTTGGTGTAGTCGTCCTTGGGATCGCTGAGGACCTGCTCGGAAGAGCCCTCCTCGACGATCCGTCCCGTCCGCATCACAATGACACGATCGCACAGCAAGCGCACCACATTCAAATCATGCGAGACGAACAGATAGCTCATACCTAACCGCGCCTTGAGGTCCTGCAGCAGGTTCAGGACGACCGCCTGCACCGACACGTCCAGCGCCGCCGTCGGCTCGTCGAGGATGACGAGCTTTGGGTGCAGCGCGATGGCGCGGGCGATGCCGACGCGGGCCTTCTGGCCGCCGGAGAGCTGGTGCGGGAAACGGTCCAGCAGATTGTGCGGCAGGCCGACCATGGTGGCCAGTTCCTCGCAGCGGGCGCGCAGCGCGTCGCGGCCCCTGATGTCGCCCAATTGCATGATGGGGTCGGCGATGGCGCGCGCGGCCGTGAAGCGCGGGTTGAGGCTGTCGGTCGGGTCCTGGAACACCATCTGGATGCGACTGCGCTGCGGCAGGCGCGCGAAGGCGGCAGGCGCGATGCCGCCAATGTCCTCGCTGTCAAACTGGATCAGACCGGAGGTCTGGTCCAGGAGCCGCATCACCATCATCGACGTGGTCGATTTGCCGCAGCCGGACTCGCCGACGAGGCCGACGCTCTCGCCATGGCCGATCGAGAAGCTGATGCCGTCGACGGCGCGGAACACGTCCGGCTCCACCGGCGGCTTGCGGCCGAACAGTTTGCCAAGCGTCGCCGTGGCGCCCTGGCGGGGGTATTCCTTGACCAGCTTTTCGATGAGGAGGAGGGGCTGGTCCTTCTCCCTCTCCCCGCTTGCGGGGAGAGGGTCGG